>Ga0209633_10005776_pt1 | contig 10757 bp, 6 predicted proteins | sample Cruoilmetagenom1_FD_187290 | JGI IMG/M metagenome (GOLD analysis project Ga0209633, IMG submission 187290) | Oil polluted marine microbial communities from Coal Oil Point, Santa Barbara, California, USA - Sample 1 (SPAdes) (version 2) | ecosystem: Environmental > Aquatic > Marine > Oil seeps ... | reverse complement strand
ATTAATACTTTGTCCACTTACAGGCGAAGAAATACTAGACCACGAAGCGCCGTCATTACTACTATGCTTTGCACCATTATCACCAATAGCATAAATATTTACACTAGCATTATTTGTTGTAACATCCATAAAAGAAGTTTTTGTTAATCCAGAACCTAAACTAGAAAAACTATCCCCATTATTGGTAGATTTACGCACATCGCCATAACCGGCATATAAAATTGCCGGATTGGTAGGATGCATAGACAAAGGAGAAACAAAAGCTGCTGAAGATGTTGCTGAAGCTATAGTTGAAGCCGAATAGGCACTAGAAGCATAAGCATTTGTTGATTTATACAAAGCGCCACTGGTTCCACCTAAATATCTAATATTCGGATTATTATAATTAATGGCCGTACATGTACCATCGCCTGCTGCGCAAGACACCCACTGTCTAGTACCATTTTTTAATACCTTTGAAAAACCATCATTATCTTGATTAGCCATCATAAAATCATCTCCATTTGATGCTTGTGTTAATGCAATATTATAAGACTGTGTAATCACCAATCCGTTTGATAAATCCGTCCAATTAGTACTGCCAAAAGTACCCCTATGAATACCACCGTCATGTCCCGTAATGACAGTTGTACCATCGCTTAAGAAACCAAAATAATGAAAATCAGGGTGCATATAAAATCCGACGCCTTGGGGTTGGTTATAAGGGTTCATTCTTATTGAAAAATTTTGTCCGTTATCAGTTGACTGATAACCATATACCCCACCGACCATGACTTTATTTTTATCCGTAGGTGAGACAGCCACACAAATATTATATCCATATTGCGGTTCGTAACCTGAAATTTCGGTATATATAACCCTATCGCTAGCCGAATTGGTCATATTGTATTTAAACTTAGCAAAATGTCCATCTTTATACATGCCATAGCAATAATCGTTGTCATTTGAAGTAGCCGCCAATTTTAAATGATTTCCATAAGCAGAACCGCCACCAGGCAAAGCCGTATTTTTTGAAAAACTGCTACCACCATTCGTAGAATAATAAATATTGCCATAATAATCTGATGCAATGGCTTTATTGTTATCATTCGGATCAAAAATAATTGTTTGATATCTAGCACCATTGGGCGCACCTGATACGCTTGCATTACTCCAATTAGCACCACTATTGGTAGAATATTTAATGCTATAATTGGTCAAGGCAAAAATTTTGCTTGGATTAGCTGGTGCAAAAACCAAATCTCTAACAAATTCACCATTTGTCAAACTAAAAGTAAGTCCCGTTGAATTCCAAGTTGCACCGGCATCTGTAGATTTAAATACGCCTATAGAAGCATACTGAAATCCATCTGGATCACCGGTCGCCATATATATAATGTTCGTGTTATTTGGATTGATAATAATATCAGCAACCCCCAAAGTAGCAAAATTATCAGATGTTGATGTCCAAGACGAACCGCCATTTGTTGTTTTCCAAACACCACCGCCGGCTGCACCTGCATACATAATATTATTATTTCCCGGCGTTACTGCCACCACATTTACCCGACCCATTCCGGGGTAAGCATCATATCCATTTTCATTTGGCGTATTAACTGGTCCTACTTGCGTCCACGGTGCTGTCGCTAAATCATTTTGGTTTTTTAAAAATTGCTTAGTGTTTAACAAATTGATATAATCTTGCTTAGATAAATCCGAAATTCTTTCAGGGAAATGCCCATTAGCATCAATCCTGTCTTTCCATAAATATACCCATCGTTCAAATTGTTTTTCTGCTTTTTTATCGTAATGCGTCCATTCTCCTTTTGCTTTTTTATCAGCAAAAAATTGGCTTTGTGTTGCAACCAAGGTATAAAAATTGGCTTTGTGTTGCAACAATTCTGTTTTGTAATCTACTTGTGCAGCCAAATTTAAAGATAGCAACGCAGCAAAAATTATTAAATATTTTTTCATTTGTTTTTTTTTAAATATTTTTTTTATATTTATTATATCACATAATATACCACTAATAATCAATATCTTATTCTTAGAAAGACGTTGTGAAATATTTTAAAAACTATAATTTTACAAATATACATTAAATTATTTATAATACTCCTTGGCAACAATTTCAATCTCTTGATACCAATCCATTCCAAATTTTCTAATCAAAGGTTCTTTTAAAAACTTAAACAGTGGCACTTGCAACTGTTGCCCCAACACACAAGCATCTGCACAAATATCCCAGCTATCGTAATTTATGGCTTGAAATTCGCCAAAGTCCTTTACCCTTACCGGATACAAATGACACGAAACTGGTTTTTGCCAATCTATTTTTTTATCTAAATAAGCTTTTTCTATACCACATAAATACGTGCCGTTTTCATCTTGTGTAACATAAGCACATTCTTTATTATTGATCAAAGGTGTTGTAAGCTCACCTTGTCTGTCAATTACATATTTGCCTTGTATTTCAATCGCTTTTTTTCCTTCATCGGTTAAATAAGGAATAATCTTATCGTAAATAGTCTCTAAAATTGGTTTCTCTTCATCGAGTAAAGGTGCACCCGAATCGCCTTCAACACAGCAAATCCCTTTACAAGCATTAAGATTACAGACAAATTCTTTTTCAAATAAATCCTCTGTTATGATTGTTTTCCCAACTTGAAACATTCCTATAAATTCTGAATGTAGCTGATTAATAAATTTTCAATAGCTGCTTTTACATCTTTGTGTTTACCGATAAACATATTGGTCATCACCGAAAAGCTATAAAATTTTCCTGATGTAGCTTTAAAAATTCCGGTATAATTCTGCACCTTACTGACCGAACCACTTTTAACCCATACTTGATTTTGTATAGGTTTATCTTTTAAAAAATTCTTAGCATAACCATCTACACCTGCATGTGGCAAAATTGATAAAACTTCATTGTTTCCTAATCTTTCGCTCATTATTTTTAAAAAATTTGTCATTTGTGCCGGTTGCACTAAATTATCAGGTGCCAATCCACATCCATCTTCAATATCGGCTTTTTCAAACCCATAAGGTACAAAAAAGTCATAAATATCCTCTTTGGCAATATATCCATCTGCCGGCTTATTAGCCTGTATCAACAACCATGCAAAAGCCTCGCTAAAGTGATTTATACTATAGTCATTAGCTGTCTTAGCTAAATTAAATAAGGGTTTTGAATTTGTTTCCCAAATTGGATTCTTATAATCTTTTTGCTCATGTTTTATTTCTACATCCTCCACATAAATAGCAAGATCATTTAATTTCTTTTGTAATAATTTTAAAAATGACAAAGGTGGATTCGGAATACCCGCTTTTATTTTAAAAGCACCTTCACCCGCAGGAATGGTCCCCAAAATATAACGTGGCATTGCATAAGGCGCACCAAAAACATAAGATTGGTCATCGGTGTCCGAAGCAGCTGTTTTAAGCTTTGAAATAAAAGTAACACCGGGAATTTCAGGTTTGGTATATAATATCTTAACCGGCTTGCCTTCTTCCGTACTACGTTCTACATACACATCAACTCTATTATCATTAAAATTAAAATCCCAGGCACCTGTTCCATAATAATTTCCTACATCTTCTATGGGAATGCTACCACAAAGCGGATATCTAAAACCGTTTAACTCCATCACCAATTTTCCCTTAATATCTTTAATACCACTTGACTTAATCTGATTTACAATAATATTTACCAAGGAATCTAAGGATTCATTCATTCTGGGCGAAGCAAAACTAGGGTCACCACTTGGCTGAAAAACCAAATCACCCATCAATATACCATTGGCCAACAAGTTACCGGTTTTATATAATTTAGTTGTATAAACAAACTCTTTATTAAATAAATCCACCGCTGCTAATGTATAAAGCAACTTTAAATTAGATGCAGGTGCAAAATTATCCTCGTTATTTGCCGCAACAATTTCGTTTCCACTAAACATATCTCTCACAGAAATACCATATCTAGCACCTTGTAAAACAGGCGTACTCTCAAATTTGAGCCTTGCATTTTTTAAATTTTTATAAGTATTCGTGCTTATTTTATTTTGCGCGTGTGCAAAAGAAATCATAAACAATAAAAGCATGATGCTTATCCTCCGAAAAAATAAATGATTTAAATTCATATTTATTAATTTTGTTTGTTTGTTTTTAATCAATACTATCACCCCTTAATTTACGATAGTTTGATCTTGCATCGACAAACCAAAAGCTCGCCGGGTAATCTATAATAATTTTTTTATATAACTCTTTAGCCTTCATTTCATTATTCAAATATAAGTGATATATTTCAGCCATTCTATACAATGCGTCATCTTTATATAAATCTTCTGTTTTGTTCTCTTGAATTGCCTCGTAATCCTGCAAAGCGTTTGTAAAGCTTTTTGTTTGTTCAAAAATTTGTGCCCTTGTCCATAAAGCATCGTCATAAATAAGTTGTCCTTTAAAATTCTGCGTTAATGTATCTAGTATTATCAAGGATTTTTTAGGATTTTTTCTAAATATTTCAAATTTTGCTTTGGCAAACTTTTTTAATCCTAATTGTAATGTATCAGCCTCCTCTTTGTTGTTGATAATAATTAGATCCAAATCGATAGCATCATTTGCAATAAAATCACTTGACACCGATTTTACAACTTTTAATTGTGCATGTGCCCAATCGATATCGCCTTGAAAAAACGAAGCTTGTGCAATTTTGAAAGTTGCGTTATGACCTATTTCATTATTGGGAAAATCCAACTGTACTTGCGTATATAAAATTAACGCCTGACTAAACCTCATATTATACAATAAAATATCTGCTTTTTTTAATAAAACTGACGCCTTGACACTTTTTGACATAGGCATTTTTTCGAGATCGCCAAGAATAGCTATTGCCTTAGCCGGATTTTTTAAATGAAAAGCGACAAAATCGGCATATAATAAGTCCAAACTTATTTTATTTTTAAGCGACCAATCTGCCAGTCTGTATTGCTCAAAAGTTTTATGAATATTTTGTTTAAATTCAGGAGATAATATTTTTGACATATCCAGTTTGAGCAATGCCAATTTGCTTAATTCTTGATAATAAACATCATCTTCGGTAGCTTGATCAATAACAAAACGATATATAACGATGGCTTCATCTTGTTTCTTGCCATAATTGGCTGTTTGCGCCAAATGATAGATTTCACTGATTTCTGCTTCGTTTTTTCTATATAGACTTTTTAGCTGAAAAAAAGCCTTTTTGTATTCTTTTTGCTGAACATACAACCAATGCAATAGACGATACCACTTGGTTTTAGGCGCTTGACTAATCCGCTCAACCAACTGATTTTTTAATATTATATTGACTTTATGCTCCGGATCTTGTGTGATAAACTGTGCTAAATAATATTTAATCCGGGATTCATAAGCAGCATTCACTTCTGTCAAAGTCAAATAATTGGCTATCATTTGATCCAAATCGCCTTTTTCGGCATAAATTTGAGCTATCTGCACATAATAATTCGACTTATTATGCTGTTTTACAGCTATTTTATAAACTTCTAAAGCCTGATCTAACAAATAAAAATTTTGAAAAGCGGCGCCCAATGAATAAACAAACTGTGGCTTTTTTGCTCCTAAATCTATTGCTTTTTGATAATATTTTTTCGCATTTAAGCTATCTTTTTGAAGTTGGTAATTGTAACCTATGTAAACATATAGCTGTGGTTTTCTTTGAGGGTGAAGCTTTTTTATCAATTTGTTTACTTCTTCGTATTTTTTAACGGCTTGATAAGACTTCACCAAAGCCAATACATAGGAATCTTGGTAAGGAAATTTATCGACGAGTAATTTGTACTCATAAATTGCTTTATCAAATTCAGCATCATCAAAATATTTTTTTGCCAATTGCGGATTTTGCCCCACAACAATTTGTGTAAAGGGCAATAGCAACAGCCATAAAATAAATCTTTGATTTTTCATAAGTGAACAAATTTACGAATATATTATTTACAAATGTCATACCGAAAAATTATTATATGTTAAAATTGCAAAATACACCTATAAATACCTAATATACAACGCGTTATAATTATGGCACAGTAATTGCAATTAATTAATCAGCACAAAGAATAAAAACTTTATAATTGCTATAATAAACCAAAACTGAAATATTATGAAACTATTAGCCGTTTATCAAGATTTAAAAAAACAGTCTGTAAGCTTATTGACCAAGGGACATTTTGATGCTTACTTTGAAAGTTTAATGCAATTATCAAAACTAGAAAAAGAAATGCAAAAATTGATTTTGTTAAACTAATAACATTTATATATTTCTTAGGCTTATATACGTTCTGTTATTTTTGAGTTTGTCACTTTAAAAAATTACAAAACTACCACACAAGCAAAAAACGCATCACTTTGTGATGCGTTTTTTTTTGCTTGTTAAATAAAAAAATTACTTTTCCACTCTAAACACAATAGGCAGTGTATAGCGAACTTTTACCACATGCCCATTTGCTTTTCCTGGCGTCATTTGAGGCAAAAGACTTAATACTCTTTTTGCCTCATCGCCAAACTCTTTGATTTTTGATTTTACTTTTATTTCAACTACTTTACCATTTTTATCAACATTAAAAACAGAGAAAATCTTTACTGTTTTTATAGAATCCGGTACTTTATGTACTTTTCTATTAAAATTGTCGCTTATAAACTGCGAAATGTTTTTTGAAAAACACTTTTTTGCTTCTGCAGAATCTAAATTTTCACAACCCGGATAAACAGGTGATATAGCTACATTTTGAAAATCATAGGATTCTTCTATGTTTTCAGCACTTGTTTGTATCACTTCTTTATTTTTTGAAGTAACATTATTGTCTTTACAGGCATCTACCAATACGACAATTCCCAATAAACTCACTACGGCAACGGCATACTTTAATTTTGCCCAAATACCTGACCTTTGTTTTTTTTGCATTTTGATACGTTTTTTAATTAATGATGGTTTATAAAACTGATTGACAAACGATAAATGAGTCGTTTGAAAAACATTTTGTAATAATTGATTGAAATAAGTTGCTTTATCAATGTTCCGCAGCACTTCGGCATCGGCAATATATTCGTGTAGTTCTTTGAGCTTAACTTGATACAAATATAGCATCGGGTTAAACCAAAAAATAATTTTAAGCATCTCTACAAACCACAAATCCAACCAGTGCTTTTGCTTGACATGTACTTGTTCGTGCTTAAGAATATGTAAATAACCACTACGATAAAATTTCGCATCGATAAATATATAATTAAAAACACTAAAAGCATTTGCTTGATTTTTAATTAAAACAAGTTTATTCCCGTTAAAATTCTTAATTGAATTTTGTTGAGTTAAATGCCACAATTTTAATAATTTCAACAAAAACAAAAAACTACTTATCAACAATCCGGCTACATATATATATAATAACAAATTACTGTTATGAGTTGTTTCAGATAATTTATCCAAATTTTCATTTCCAATTACAACAGTTTGCATGGTTTGCATAGTTTGCATCATCACATTTTGACTTTGTAGCCATCCCAAATGTATTTTTGGTAACAGCAAAGAAAACACAACCGAGCCTAACAAATAAAAACGATTCCACTGAAAGAAGGTTTCTTTTTTGAGAAAAAATTCATAAATCCCCAAAAATAATACTTGCCAAAATAGGGTCTGAATAAGATACGTCATCATCATTATTTATTTTTTATTTCCTTAATAATATCTTCCAATTCGTTTATATCCATATCGCCACTTTTAGCAAAAAAGGAAACTAAGTTTTGAAATGAACCATCAAAATAATTATTGATCATTTTGGACAAACTTTGCTTCGTATAAGTTTTTTTATCGACCAAAGGATAATAAATATAACCACGCCCTTGCTTCTGATGTGCTACAAAAGCTTTATCTTCCAAAATACGGATAATGGTTGAAACCGTATTATAAGCCGGCTTAGGCTCTGGCAATTGAGCCAAAATATCTTTAACAGAAGCATTTTCTAAATGCCAAAGCACTTGAATAATTTCCTCTTCAGCTTTCGTTAGTTGTTTCATAGCTATATTATTTTTGTTTTTTGATATTACAATTATTTTATGATACAAATATATAACTAATTTTTTAGTTAAACTAATTTTTTAGTTATATTTTACTAAAAAAAATCCTGTCAATTGACAGGATTCTTTTTATTAAGTTTATAATAGTACTTGCCTATTAGAATTTTAATTTCACACTAAAGTTCCAAGCTCTACCCCAACCGAAGAATACACGGTTATCAGTATTAACACCATTCCATGTATCATCACCAGCATCAGCAAATTTATTGGTAGCTGAAGACGAAATGTAATGTTTGTCAAATAAATTGTTTACAGATAATCTAGTGGTAATTTTACCTAATTTTTTAACTTCAAATTTGTAAGTAGCACCTGTATCAACCAAACTATAAGAAGGCAATTTTAAAGAACCTTTATTATCTTCATGATTAAATGCTAACGGATCAATATTCGCATAAAGATTTGCTACATAAAATTGATTTAAATCTAAATAAAAACCTTTGAATGCATTATAATTGATACCCCAAGCAGCTGTAGTTTGTGCAGAGTTTCCAACTTTTACACCATCAAGATAAAAATCTTGCGTAAAGATAACATCATTATTTTCATCAACCATTTGTACATCATTAATATTACCTTCATATGTCCAATCTGCTACAGATAACATACCGGTAATTTTAACTTGTCCGTATTTGGCTTTTGCTTGCATTTCAATACCTTTATGCAATTCAGTTAAACCGTTTAATTTACCTGTAGTATTGGTACTCCTATCACTAGCAACTTTGTATCTATCTGCCCATTTTGTATTATAAGCGTTGATATTTACTTTCCAATGTTCTTTTTTAAACCCGTAACCAACTTCATAAGTTGTAATTTTTTCATTGGTTAAATCTTCATTTACTTTATTTGTATAGTAAGGGAATACAGCACCAAATTGTGCAGGTTTGTTGTTATAACCAGCATTAAAGAATATATTGTGATACTCATTAATATTAAAGTTAGCACCACCTTTTACATTATATCCATTCATAGAAATCCATTCTGATATTTGTTCAGGGTCAGAATCTAAATAATTAAAATAGTCTTCTCTTTGGAATTGTTGACTTACAACACCTCCTGAAATAAAAGCAGAATATTTATCTGTTTTATATTCAGCTTGTGTAAATCCACCCATCCAACGAACATTACCAACACTATAATATTCAATTTTTTGTTGTTCTTTAAGATTAATAAAAGGATTCCAAGAAGGTGTGGCTTCTATATAATCAGCAGGGTAAATAATATTATCAATATTATTTTTATCTTTATATGTATTATTGTAAGCATCGGCACCCAAAGTGTTTTCAACTACTCTATAGTGATATCCTTTATACATACGACCATCTAAACCAACAACTACGTTAAAGTTTTCATTTATATCATTTTTATATTTGATAATAGAACCATACCAGTCATGAGAGTTCATAGAAGCTCTACGGGTAAAACCTGTGCTTCTATCATTAACATAAGGGGCAGTATCAGATCTATCAGCACCAAAATCAGCAACATGACCACCTGAGTTCCAAGTTGTAATATCATCAAAACGGTATAAACCATTTGCATCTCTAAATTGTGAGTAATATTCGGCACTACCATTAATTTTTCCAATAGGTCCTGTTCCACCACCACGACCCCAAGAGCCATAGAATACAGAGTTTAATTTAGAATTGTCACTAATTTGCCAATCCCAGTTAATAGAAGCAATAGGTTTGTGATAGAAATTTCTTCTCCAAGAAAAAGCTTCACCATTCAAATATCCCCAATCACCATTGTATTTAATGTTTGGTTCGCCATCTTCACCACCATATTTGATATAGTCACCCAAAGAAGGTGCATAATATCTTTGATCATGGAATTGTGGTGCACCGGTAGCGGTAAACATCACATTGTTTTTATCATTAATTTTATAACCAAGACTTAAAAACCAAGTATAGCCTTCACCTTGTGTACCATCGGCGTAACCGTCCCCACTAAATCTAGATAATAATACAGAAGCAGATAAACCGTTTTTCAACATACCTGTATTGTAAGCAGCAGAGTATTTCATAAATTTATCATTACCAAAGGTAGCTGCAACAGATCCTCCCTGTTTTTTGTCAGCTGAATTGGTAAAAATGTTAACAGAACCCCCTACTGAAGGAATAGATAACATAGAAGAACCAAAACCTCTTTGCACTTGCATTGCAGAAGTAACGTCTGCCAAACCAGCCCAGTTAGACCAATATACTTTACCACTTTCCATATCGTTAACGGGCATACCATTAATTAATACAGCAGTGTTTCTTGAATCAAAACCACGAACAGTGATATCTGAATCACCAAATCCACCACCTTGTTTGGTAGCATACACTGAAGGCGTATTGTTTAAAACCTCAGGTAATTCTTTAGTTCCAATTTTTTCTTGAATTTCAGCAGCTTTAATCGTAGAAACTGCTACTGGTGTTTGACGTTCTTTGGCAACATCAGCAACTCCAACAATTACTACTTCTGATAAAGATTCAGAATCAGCGGCCAAAAAGACTTTACCTACATTAACAGTTCTTCCGTTAACAACCGTTACATCAATTGTTTTTGAGCTATAGCCTACAAAAGTAACCTTTAACTTTTGAGCACCAGCAGGTGCTTGTAAAACGAAATTACCGTCAAAATCGGTAGATGTACCGGTAGTTGTACCA
>Ga0209633_10005775_pt1 | contig 10758 bp, 7 predicted proteins | sample Cruoilmetagenom1_FD_187290 | JGI IMG/M metagenome (GOLD analysis project Ga0209633, IMG submission 187290) | Oil polluted marine microbial communities from Coal Oil Point, Santa Barbara, California, USA - Sample 1 (SPAdes) (version 2) | ecosystem: Environmental > Aquatic > Marine > Oil seeps ... | reverse complement strand
ATTCTACCCGTCGCTGAATACACTCAAGCGGCAAGTGCATGAATCCGGCGCCCGTTCTTGGATCACTTTTATCGGTTTCATGGCTTACAGTCTCTATACCGCAGCTTGAAACAATCCTGAGAGTATTAACGCCTTCAAGCCCCGATATCCTGCAGCTGATTAGAGCAATATGAGTGCGAACCATTGAGACGCAGCGCGTAACCTCCAGCCGCATTTTCCGTCCGGATGGAGATTCCCAGTAGAGCTTTCTTAAAAGCAGTCCTTCATCCAGCTTTAACTGCCTGGAATATTCCAGCAGACGCCCCCGGTCAGGGCTGAAGATCTCATCATCAAGAAAGATGCTTATCCCGGTCGGATCGGGCAGATTCAGAAGGGCTTGTTTTTTATCAGGAAAACCGAAGGCTGCCTCTCCATATACCTGAGGGCCGCTTTCATAAAAACCATTGATGAAGGTTCCCTTTACAGAACTGCCGTGGGTGATGCACTCCTCCTCAAAACCTCCCCGAATGCCGAGATAGCCGTTTCCAAGGAAAAAAAGCGATGCATTTCGCTCCAGATTTTCAGGCCGGAATTCATTTTCAGAAACAGACCATGGTTCTATTGGGAAATTTCCTAAACTTTCCATATCGCCCCCCTTTATTATGACAGCTTATAAACCCTTGATTCCCAGGCTCTTAATTTTCCTGCAGATCCACCTTCATAATTTGAAATCAGTAGTTCAGAATTCTCAGGGATTATGCTCAGTTCGCGCGAATCTGCGCTGAAGTTCAGAAGGACAAGATAGGTCGAATTATCGAGAATGCGCTTATAGACGAACAGCTGCTCATCAGCAGGTAGAAGATGCTCGAACTCGCCGTAGATCAAAACGAGGTGAGCTTTTCTCATCGCTGTCAATTTCCTGAAATACCTGATAATTGAATCGGATGATGCTAAATCGGCTTCCACATTGATCTCCCGCCAGCTTATGCCGGGTTTTATCCAGGGGTTTCCGCTTGTAAAACCTGCATTTTCGGCTTTAGACCATTGCATAGGTGTACGTGAATTGTCACGCGACATCTTCATATATCCTTCAAGCACCTTACCAAGATCTTCACCCGCTTCAACAGCTTCGCGATAGTGGTTGAGAACCTCAACATCACGATAGTCTTCAATTTTTTCGAGGCCGGAATTAATCATGCCGATCTCTTCACCCTGATAGATATAGGTAGTACCTTCGAGGGTCATTAGAAATGTAAGCAGCATCTTGGCCGATTCTACCCGATACTTCCCGTCGTCGCCAAATCGGGAAACAGAGCGGGGCTGGTCATGATTCATCAAATAGTTGCTGTTCCAACCCCTTCCATGCAGATCCTTCTGCCACTTCGCTATGATGTCCTTGAATTTCACCAGGTCAAGGGGTCTGGTATCCCATCTGTCTTTAGAAAGGTGGTCAACTCCCATATGCTCAAACTGAAACAACATGTTCAGCTCTTTGCGCTCAGGCCCGATATAATCAACAGCCATATCCAGTGTTACATCGGGACATTCACCGACCGTCATAACATCCCGTCCGTCAATTGCCTTCTCATTCATCTCATGGATAAACTCGTGAATGCGGGGGCCGTTCATGAAATATTCTCCGCCCCAGCGCAGCTTCCCATCGGCTGCGTCAACCGGCGGGAGGCCCGGAACCTTTGAGAACATATTTATAGTATCAATCCTGAATCCGTCGATTCCTTTATCAAGCCACCACCTCATCATCTTATAGACCTCTTCTCTGACATCAGGATTCTCCCAGTTCAGATCAGGCTGACGCCTTGTGAACAAATGCAGAAAGTACTGCTCTGTTTTTTCATCCCATTCCCATGCACTGCCGGAGAAATGTGCAAGCCAGTCGTTAGGCGGATTTCCGTTCACCCCGTCACGCCAGATATAGTAGTCGCGGTATTCACTGTCACGGGAGGAGCGCGCGTTCACAAACCAGTCGTGTTCATCAGAGGTATGATTAACGACGAGGTCCATGATCAGCTTCATACCAGCCCAATGGACCTGCTGAAGCAGCTCTTCCCAATCGTCCATTGTTCCGAATTCATCCATGATTGCCTTATAGTCGCTGATGTCATACCCGTTGTCGTCGTTCGGCGACTGATACACCGGATTAAGCCATATTACATCAACTCCGAGAGATGCAATGTAATCGATCTTCTCAATTATGCCACGCAGATCCCCTGTACCGTCACCGTTTGAATCATAAAAACTTCGCGGATATATCTGATAAACTACCGATTCCTTCCACCATTTTCTATCTATCTCTGTATTCATCTGTATTCATCCTTAAATTACGCATGATTCACGGATCAGAAGATCCGGTTCTATTACTTTCTGAATTATCTCTGTCTGCTCTTTAGAATCAATCATTTCAATGAGTTTCCTGCATGCTATTTCGGTATACTGCTCTCGAGGCTGATGTATTGTAGTAAGCCTGGGTTTGAAAAAGTAATCGATATCAATATCATCATATCCGACCACAGCAATATCTTCTGACACCCTAATATCAAGTTCTTTCAATGCCTCTATTACACCGATAGCGTTCATATCAGCCTGAGCGAAAATACCGTCAATACTATTCAGCATAGACTGGTGTTCCATGATAAAGTTGTATCCGAAGTCGAATCCTGTTTCACCATAAAAAATCTGTTCAGAGCCGGCAGTAAGTCCCCGCTCAGTCTGGGCGGCGAGATAGCCCCTGCTTCGCTCCTCAAACTCATACAACCCTCCGGGTTCAGTCAAGGTGATCAGGTTTCGGCATCCGGCTTTCAGCAGACATTCGGCAGCAAGATAGCCGCCTCGGAAGTTATCCGGATATACATAGTTGGTATCTTCCTGATATCCACCCTGCCATTTGAAATGCAGCGATACAAAAGGTATCCCAGATTCTCCAAGAATATCCTGATCCTCTTTATCGAGCTCCTTAATCACCAGCAGCAGGCCGTCAACCTTATGCTGCTGAATCAGCTTCCGGATGTTACTCTTCCCGGTTTTAGGATTCACCGGCATGGTAATAATGCTGTCGTACTGCTCTTCCTCAATTGTATAGCGAAGGGTGTTCATAAGACTGCCTAGATACTGCATATCACGATAGCGATCACGTATTACCGGAAAAATCACCCCGATGGTACCGGTTTTTTTTGTCCTCATTCCGCGTGCGCTTGCATTGAGTTCAAAATTATACTCTTCAGCCAGCTTCAATACCCGCTGTTTGGTTTCATCCGAGATAAGCGGACTGTCGTTGAGACTTCGGGATACTGTTGAGTGATTCAACCCGGCTATTTTAGCCAGCTCTTTGATTGTCATTACCTCTCCATGCAAACGTGTGCATTATCAGTATAGTGCAGACCTGTGCATAGAGTCAAGAAAAATGCCGATGCTGAAATAAATCAGCACCGGCAAATATAGAGATATCAACTCCAGGGGAGTTTCCTAGAGCCTGAAAAGAAGGTCTTCGTAGTTTGGAAAAGGCCATTCATTTTTAGGGACAATCTCTTCAAGTGCGTCTCCGTACCCTCTGAGTTCTCCCATCTTTGCGAATACCTTGTTTCTGAACATCGATGCGCAGCTCACAACATCTTCTTCACAGCCGGCCTGGTCTACCAGCGCCTTAAGCTCTTCCACCTTTTCCATCAGGCCGTTGATGTTGTCTGAAAGCTTCATCATTGTTTTTTCATATGCTGATGTGTTGAATGCAGCAAGGGCGTCTTTAGCCTTCAGGATCGACTCACTGACAGCCTTACCATAGCTCGATGCTGCTGAGTAAATCTGCTTTTCAGCCATTTCGATCATGATCTTTGCTTCAACGTTAATCTGCATGCTGTATGCTTCCAGATAGATCTCAACCCGTGATTCAAGCTCTTCCCTGGAGAATACGCCGTGCTTAACGAAGAGCTCTACCGATTCTTTTGATGCATAAACCGGAATTGCTTCTATTGTTGATTTTATATTCGGAAGACCCCTCTTTTCCGCCTCTTCAATCCATTCATCAGAGTAACCGTTACCGTTAAAAATTATTCGTTTGTGGGCCTTGTATGTTTCTTTTATGATCTCTGCAATTTCAGTCTTTACGCTTGATGCCTTCTCGAGTCTGTCGGCAAAACCGGAGAGGACTTCGGCAACTGCAGTATTAATGGCGGTATTGGGACCGGCAATTGATGCAGAAGAGGGAACCATTCTGAACTCGAATTTATTTCCGGTAAAAGCAAAGGGTGATGTTCTGTTACGGTCGGTAAGGTCCTTCGGAAGATCCGGAAGGCTGGTCATGCCGATTTCAAGAAGTTCACCTGAGGCCGATTCAACCGTTTTCCCTTCGGAAAGATTTTCAAGTATGCTTTCAAGCTGCTCACCAAGAAAGATTGAGATGATTGCAGGAGGCGCTTCATTTGCACCGAGACGGTGATCATTACCGGAGTTGGATGCGGTAGCCCTGAGTAATGCCGCATAGTCATCAACAGCCTTGATAATAGATACTAGAAACAGAAGGAAATGCGCATTACCTTCAGGACTGTCTCCGGGTTCAAGAAGGTTCAGACCAGTATCAGTAGCCATCGACCAGTTGTTGTGCTTTCCTGAGCCGTTCACACCCGCAAAGGGTTTTTCATGAAGAAGCGCTACCATTCCATGCCGTGCAGCAATCTTTTCCATGCTGGCCATTACAAGCTGATTGCGGTCGGTTGCAACATTTGCAGAATCAAAGATTGGAGCTAGCTCAAACTGGTTCGGTGCTACTTCGTTATGCTGTGTCTTCGCTGATATTCCCAGCTTCCAGAGTTCATAGTTGAGCTCGTTCATAAAAGCAGCTGCCGGTTCTTTTATATTACCGAAGTAATGATCATCCATCTCCTGACCCTTTGCCGGCATGGCACCGAAAAGTGTTCGGCCTGTCAGCATTAGATCTGATCGCTGATCATGAAGCTCTTTCTTTACAAGGAAGTATTCCTGCTCAGGACCGATTGTAGGTGTGACCCTTCCTGCATTCACCCCGAGGAGTTTGAGAATTCTCAATGTCTGAGCATTCAATGCGTCCATTGATCTTAGAAGGGGAACCTTCTTATCCAGTGCTTCACCATTGTAAGAGACAAAGGCTGTCGGGATACAAAGAGTTATACCGGAGTTATCTTCCCTAACAAAGGCTGGAGATGTTGTATCCCAGGCTGTGTATCCACGCGCTTCAAAGGTTGCCCTCAGTCCCCCGCTTGGGAAGCTTGATGCATCAGGCTCGCCTTTAATCAATTCTTTTCCTGAAAACTCCATCATTACTCGCCCATCAGCGATGGGTGAAATAAATGAGTCATGCTTTTCAGCTGTTGATCCAGTTAAAGGCTGAAACCAGTGGGTGTAGTGAGTGGCGCCTTTATCGATCGCCCAATCTTTCATTGCGCTTGCTACAACCTCGGCAACAGCAAGAGTAAGAGCCTTATTCCCTTCCTGAACAGCTTTAACTTCCTTATAGATGCTCTTAGGAAGCCGTTCTCTCATCTCAGAATCAGAGAAACAGTTTGACCCGTAAATCTCATGTACAGGTGTCTTGGAAAAATCAATGTCATTCTGCATATTAAAAACTCCTTAATATTATTCACTATATTTATCAAAAGCAGGACTGTGAACGGATTCTTCGACCCGGTTCACCGAACTTTCTCTGAAAAATAATGAGAAGAAGCGGCTCCTCCGCTTCTTCTGAAAGACCAGCTTTGCTGTTCTTTAGCCGATTGCCATCCTCCCGGTTTCTCCGTTTCTTATACGGATACATTCCTCAATGGGGGTCACGAAGATCTTGCCGTCTCCAATCTCTCCGGATCTTGCGCCTTCGATAATTGCATCGATTGTTGATTTTACATAGTCTTCATTGACTGCAATATCAAGTCTGATCTTCTTCAGCAGATTGACCTCAATGTCAACGCCTCTGTATGACTCATGGTAACCCATCTGCTGACCGCATCCCAACGCATTGGTTACGGACATTTTATATATTTCATTTCTATATAATTCCTGTTTTACATCGTTCAGCGCATGCGGCTGAATAAAAGCAGTTACAAGTTTCATCTCTACTCCTCCTAAAAAAATAGCCATTGATGGCGATCTTTATGTGTGGAGAAAAGAGCGGGGCTCTTTTCTCCGGAATCAAATTGTGCACGATGCACAATTTGATTACATATTACTGAAAATCTGGAAACCGCTGTATGATTCCATGCCATGCTCACTGGCATCAAGACCTTCAAGCTCTTCTTTCGAATCCACCCGCAGGCCTACAGTCTTTTTAATTACATAGAACAGGATGAATGTTGTTGCCAGAACCCAGGACATCACTGACAGTGAGCCTAAAGCCTGGATACCAAGTTGTGCAGCACCTCCGCCGTATAACAGTCCTGTTCCGGCCATTCCGTTACCGGGCAGTGCGAAAATTCCAACTGCAATCGTTCCCCATACACCGCAGACACCATGTACTGAAACTGCACCTACAGGATCATCAATCATCAGAACCTTGTCTATGAACTCAACCGAAAGAACCACCAGGACTCCGGCAACAAGACCGATGATAAGAGCACCTGTCGAAGAAACAACTCCGCAACCTGCTGTAATTCCTACAAGTCCTGCCAAAGCACCGTTCAATGACATGGAAGGATCAGGTTTTCCAAATTGAATCCATGAAGTAATCATTGCTCCGATTGCTCCTGTTGATGCTGCAAGTGTTGTCGTCACCGCTACACCGGCAATACCAAGGTCGGTTCCAGATAATGTTGAACCGCAATTAAATCCGTACCAGCCGAACCAGAGGATGAAAACCCCCAGGGCTGCAAGCGGCATATTATGACCCGGAATAGCCTTGCTAACCTTTTTACCATCTACTTCAACGTATTTACCTTCACGGGCGCCCAGCATGATAGAACCGGCAAGTGCTGCCCACCCGCCTACCGAGTGAACTACAGTAGAACCTGCAAAGTCATGGAAACCGAGGTTCCCCAACCAGCCTACTCCGCTCCAGATCCAATGTCCAGATATCGGATAAATTACTGCTGAAATTACAACACTGTATATAAGGTAGCTGGTGAACTTTGTTCTTTCAGCCATAGCACCTGATACGATAGTTGCTGCAGTGGCTGCGAATACAACTTGGAACATCCAGTCTCTGAGTGTCGCTGCATTTGCACCGATGATGAAGAACTGATCAGAACCGATAAACCCGCCCCTGGTCGCGCCGTACATTAAAGCCCAACCGACCGCCCAGAATGCTACTGCTCCCACCGAAAAGTCCATAAGGTTTTTCATGATGATGTTTCCCGCATTCTTTGCCCGGGTCAATCCAATCTCAACCATCGCAAATCCAGCCTGCATAAAAAATACAAGCGCTGCTGCAAGAACCAGCCAAATCATGTCGAAGGCATCTGAATACAATGCCAGGGCTTCTGCAGTATCTATGTCATCAGCGAAAACTGCTGTTCCGGTGCAAAGAAAACCAGCTGCTGCAAGGAATATTATCCTTTTGATTTTCATATTTCTCTCCTATAAGTTTTTCTACCCACTCCTTATAACGCAATGGGTGTGCCAACTTCCAGAGAAGAAAAAGCAAATTTCTTAATTCCATATCTTATAAAGATTTAGCAAGTAATATCTTTTTTACAGGGCTAATAAATTATTTTTTTCTTTTGATTCTCAAAGACAAATTCCTACATAAATGTATCTGCCCACATACAATCCTACATTTATGTAGGATAAACCTCATTTAAAGTGATATGATCTCTTTGGTGTAATGCGTCAGATTGCGGCATCCTGTTTCCGTTACAATAACCATATCCTCAATCCTTACCCCAAACTCATTTTCAATATAGATGCCCGGCTCAATAGAAAAAGTCATACCCTGCCTTAACAGGCATCGCTTCTTTTGATAACTTAAAAATGGAGCTTCATGTGTGTTTAATCCGATACCGTGACCAAGACCGTGACTGAAGTATTCGCCATAACCAGCTTGACTGATAACCTTTCGTGCACTTGCATCCACAGTATGATTGAGGATTCCTGGTTTGATTGTACTTTCAGCCTCGTTTTGTGCTTCCAAAACAATATTATAAACAGCTTCCTGCCTGGTTGAAGGTGCTCCCAAAAAAACGGTGCGGGTCATATCTGAACAGTATCCCTGATAAAACACTCCCATGTCGATAACAACACTATCACCTTTCCTTAATACACGATCAGTATAGTAGGGGTGAATGGTCCAGCTGCTTTCACTGGAAGCAATAATCGGCAGAAAGGATGGTCCTTCCAATTGAACATCATCATAAATCAGGCGCAATAGCTGATGATGATAATGTTTTTCTGTTTGCCCCGGTTTCAGCATCGGCAAGAATTGATCAAGAATATTTTCTGCCTTTCGCTGTGCCGTCTCCAGCAACTGTATTTCATATTCGCTTTTGATCATCCGTAATTTCTCAATCAAATCAGACAATTTGACTTTAATCGGTTTAAAAGTTTTGCGAAGGTCCAATACCGACTGATAGCTTAAATGATCTTCTACTGCAATGTTTCCTGCTTTCTTATCCAGAATCAATTTTTTTGCCGCCGCAATTAAATCATTGTGTTGAATCAATTGACCCGTTTCAACAAGCTCTATATCAATCCCAACGACTTCTCTCTTTATTTTCTGATTATTCCGATAGTGACTTATCAGACAGATGCTGTCTTGAAATAATATCAATATCGCAAATTCTCCAGTATACCCGGACAAATATCTGATATTATCCGAATCCTGAACAATGAAGCAGTCAATCCCTTCCTGACCCATGTGATTTTGAGCCCTGACAATTCTATTTTGAATATCTGTTTTTATGCTTTTTTCCATTATTATCCCCAGCTGATTCGGTCAGTCAGCTGTATTTTTTTAGATCAATACCGTATTTTGCGACCCGCAGCCCCATTTTACGCTCGGTAACTTCAAGCATACGGGCTGCCTTTGCCATATTACCCTTTGATGATTTCAGAGCATCTTCAAGCATCTCAACTTCCAGCCTGTCCAATGCATCCTGCAAACCGCTGAACGGTGCACTGTCGGTCGATTCAGCCGATTGAAGACTCGGCGGCAGCAGGTTTCCGTGAATTACTCCGTCAGAGGTCAAAAGAACAGCACGCTCAATACAGTTTTCCAGTTCCCGCACATTACCGGGCCAATGATAGCTGATAAGCAGCTCAATTGCAGGGGTTGATATTCGTTTTATATCCTTATTATTAAGCCTTGCATACTTTTCCACAAATGCATCTGCAAGCAGGATGATATCCGACTTGCGATCACGCAAGGGGGGCATATTAATCGGGAAGACATTTAATCTATAGTAAAGATCCTCGCGAAACCCTCCTGTTGACATCATCTCCTCAAGCGGTCGATTAGTAGCAGCAATTATACGTACACTCACTTTGATTGTTTCAGTACCGCCCACTCTCTCAAACTCCTGTTCCTGAAGAACCCGCAACAGTTTCACCTGGGTCATTGGAGACAAGTCGCCGATTTCATCAAGAAAGATGGTCCCGCTGTGAGCAAGCTCAAAACGGCCTTTGCGTGAAGCAATAGCAGAAGTAAACGCCCCCTTTTCATGACCAAAAAGCTCACTCTCAATGACTGATTCGGGCAGAGCTGCGCAGTTCACCTTTATGAAGGGCATATGTGCGCGGGGACTGTTGTAATGAATAGCCTGGGCGGCAAGCTCTTTCCCGGTGCCGCTTTCTCCTCGTATCAGAACGGTTGCATTACTACCTGAAACCTGCTGCACAAGATCAAAGACCTCACGCATGGCATTTGATTTTCCTATTATATTCTTTGGAGTAAAGGTGCTTTCAAGCTTCTTCTGGAGCTCCTTGTTACGGTCCTTCTCCTCTTGTACACGACGGCGGACCTTCACAGCCTGAGCAATCATCGAACCAACTATCTTTATGAACCTTACATCAGAGCTGAAATCATCTTCTCCGTCATGCTCTCGGTCAATACTCAAGGTCCCGATTATCCGGCCTTCTATCTGAATCGGAACACAGATGAATGCATTCTTCCGACTGCCTAACGCCCCGCGTGTCTTTGTTTTATCAAGGAAATCAGGATCATCGTTAACATCAGGGACAACTTCGGACTCTCCACTTTTAATCACCCGTCCGACTATCCCCTCCCCTGGGCTGTACCGCCCCAGGACACGCTGTCTATCAGAAAGCCCGTGAGCGGCCTCAATCTGAACTTCTTCAGTGAGCCTGTTTAGAAGTGTAACCATACTGCGCTTCATATCCAGTTCAGCTGAGAGCACATCGAGAATGGGAGATATAGCATGCTGAAGATCGGGACTTCCATCGAGGATACTGCTGATCTTATAGAGAGCGGACTGTTCTTTTATCTGTCTGCGATAGTGAGATTCTCTGATATCCATTAACTTCGTTTACTCCAGAACCAGCATCTATATCGATATTTTCCTACAAAAATGTAGGGTTTTCTAAACTATATCCAGTTCAGCTGATAAAGTTAAGCCTATTTTCGCCAAATCAGGATTTTTTACTTTACATCCGGGCATTTATGGTGTAATTAGTGACATAGATGAAGGATCGAGTAGAGAAAAAGCGACTGGCAATACTCAGAGTACTCAGAGATGCGGGAGACCCACTCGCAAGTAAAACGATTACCGACGAACTTCTTGATATCGGATATGATATTAGCCCCCGAACTATCCGTCACCATCTGAAATCGATGGATGAAGAAGGGTTGAC
>Ga0209633_10005774_pt1 | contig 10761 bp, 3 predicted proteins | sample Cruoilmetagenom1_FD_187290 | JGI IMG/M metagenome (GOLD analysis project Ga0209633, IMG submission 187290) | Oil polluted marine microbial communities from Coal Oil Point, Santa Barbara, California, USA - Sample 1 (SPAdes) (version 2) | ecosystem: Environmental > Aquatic > Marine > Oil seeps ... | reverse complement strand
AGTTGCTTTCGTATTCGCAGTATCAAAAGACTGTGTCAGATATTTATAATAGCCCACAATGCCGATCATAGCAGCATTGTCGGTTGTATACTCAAATTTTGGAATATACGTTTTCCATCCTTTGCTAGATTCTGATTCTTTTAAACGTTTTCTTATTTCGCTATTTGCGCTAACACCACCCGCTATTGCAACTTCAGAAATGCCTGTTAATTTCACTGCATTGTCTAATTTATTCATTAAAATTGAAACAATGGTATGTTGTATAGATGCACAAATATCATTTAAATTATCCTGAATAAAGTTGGAGTCTTGTTCCATTTCCTTTCGGATAAAATAGAGAATCGCTGTTTTGAGTCCGCTGAAGCTAAAATCTAAATCACCCACTCGAGGTTTTGTGAATTGATAAGCTAAGGGATTTCCATCTTTAGCAAATTTATCAATTAATGGTCCTCCAGGATAGGACAAACCAAGTATTTTAGCGGACTTATCATAGGCTTCACCAACAGCATCATCTAAGGTTTTACCTAAAATTTCCATCTCAAAATAGTCTGTGATTTTTACAATTTCTGTATGACCACCACTGATGGTCAAGCACAAAAACGGAAATGGTGGTTTTTGTTGCGATTCCTCTTCAATAAAATGCGCTAAAATATGTGCTTGCATATGATTAACGGCTATCAACGGAATCTGTAAAGCCAAAGCTAATGATTTAGCAAATGAGGTACCAACGAGTAATGAACCCATTAAACCAGGTCCTTTTGTAAAAGCAATGGCTGATAGGTCTTTTTTTACGATATTTGCTCTCTGTAAAGCCTGTTGTACTACTGGCACAATATTTTGTTGATGTGCACGTGAGGCTAATTCTGGAACAACACCACCATATTCGGCATGTATTTCTTGATTAGCAACAACATTAGACAAGACTTTACCGTTGTGTAATACAGCAGCACTGGTATCATCACAAGATGATTCAATAGCGAGTATGTAAACAGATTTTTTAATAGTCACTAAAATAATTAGGCACAACTTTTGTGTCATACTGAGCAAAAATAAACATATCAATTGAGCAAGACAAATTTTACATACACAAGAGTGTTTATTAATTGGTTCCATCTAATCTTTAAAAACTTTTAATTGAATAGGTGAAACGGGTTCTTAAAACTATATTGAAAATAATTGCAGCTTTGCTGATCTTAGCTTTACTACTAAGTGTTGCTTTTTCTTTTCCTAAAGTTCAGACAGCGCTCGCAAAAAAACTGACCCACTTTGTCAACACCAAGTATGACACTAATATTTTAGTGAAAAAAGTTGATTTATCCTATGTCGGAAAGGTTCAAATCAAAGACATACTCATTAAAGATGTCAAAAATGATACTATGATTTATGTGGAAAATCTTAAAACCTCGATCCTTGATTTTAAGAATGTATACCAGAAAAAACCACAACTAGGAAAGGCCTATTTATCGGATGGAAAAGTTCTCATGAGAACCTACAAAGGTGATTCTATTAGTGTCTTAAAAGAGTTTATCAATAAATTTGAACGTAAAGACCCAACAAAACCTTCTAGCTTTATATTAAAATCAGATCAGGTTACTTTAAAAGATTTCGAATTCACCTTAATTGATGAGAACAAAAAACCAGAGCCAGTTGTTGCCTACAAAAACATCAAGGGTTTGGTGAATAATTTTATTATCGATGGACCCAATATCTACGGGAAAATAAGAAACTTAAGTTTACTAGATCAAAATGGTTTAGCAATAACTAAAATGCAAACGGATTTTACATTTACAAAAACCTATATGCATTATCTGAATTTTGCTTTAGAAACCGCCACCTCAAATCTTGAAGGTGAAATTAGAATGGCTTATCGAGAAGGTGATTTATCAGACTTTATTGAAAAAGTACAAATTGATGCAAGCATTCCTAAAGCAAGTATTTCTTTAAAAGACATGCAACACTTTTATGATGAATTAGGCACTACAGATGTCGTACATTTTTCGACTCAATTCAAAGGAACTTTGCAAAATTTCCATCTAAAAAAACTAAAGTTAAGATCAGATCAAAATTCGATTGTTAAAGGAAATTTAAATTTCATCAATGCCTTTAAATCAGAAAAGGGCTTTCAACTCATCGCGCAGGTTGATCAATTAGAATCTGATTATTTTCATCTTAAAAACTTACTACCTAATATTTTAGGAAAAAAACTACCTACGTCTTTTCAAGAGCTTGGTCATTTTACTATGTCTGGAAACTCACATATTACATCAGAATCTATAAAAGCGCAGTTAAATACAAATTCTGCTATTGGTCAGATAGAAACTGATTTAAAAATAGTAAATATTGATCAGATAGATCAAGCAAGTTATGAAGGTAAAATAGCGCTAATCGATTTAAAGTTAGGGCAATTGTTGAAAGACCCTTTACTTGGTAGCTTTTCTATGGATGCAGAAATTTCAGGACAGGGTTTTACCCTTGAACATCTTGATACAGAAATTCAAGGGACTATCCGCAAACATCAATACAAAGGTTATACCTACCAAAATATTGTCATTGACGGAAAAATCAAGGATAAACTTTTTTCTGGAAAAATGAATGCGAATGATCCTAATTTAAAACTAACTTTTAGCGGGTTAGCAGATCTATCTCAAGAATTATACAAATTTGATTTTACCTCTCACGTTGCATTTTCTGACTTTAATAAATTAAATTTATTAAAAAGAGATAGCTTATCAATTTTAAAAGGTGATATCAATATGGCAATGATTGGGAACCGTTTAGAAAATATGCAAGGTCGTATTAATTTTAAAAATGCCTCATACACCAATCAACTACAAAACTATTTTTTTAAAGATTTTAACATCATTTCATCTATTAAAGATAGTATTCATACATTAGAAATAAACTCTACCGACATCATTAACGGTCACATTAAAGGGAAGTTTTTGTTTAAAGAATTACCCAAACTTGCTCAAAATGCATTTGGAAGTATCTATACCAACTACCAGCCTTTTGAGTTGAGCGAAAAGCAACATTTAGACTTTAGGTTTAACATCTATAATCAGGTCATTGCAGTGCTTTTTCCAAAAGTAAAATTGGGTACTAATACACTTTTAAGAGGTCAAATAGATGCCGATGCTAATTTGTTTAAACTAACTTTTAAAACTCCAGAGGTTCTAGCTTTTGATAATTTAATCCAAAAAATTAGACTTCAAGTTGACAATAAAAACCCGCTATTTAACACACAGTTATCGATAGAAAAAGTCGTTTCAAAAATGTATGATGTAGCCAATTTTAATTTAGTAAATATTACCTTAAACGACACACTACATTTTCAAACAGAGTTTGAAGGCGGACAAAATCTGAAAGACAAATATGCGTTGTCGTTTTATCACACCATTAATGAACAAAAAAAATCAGTCATTGGTTTTAACACATCCGAGTTAGCTATCAAAGGTACTAAGTGGTTGTTAAACCCTAAGGGAGATCCTAAAAACAAGCTCATCTATGATAATGCTTCTCAACATATTGAATATCAAGATTTTTTACTCACATCAAGTGGTCAACAAATTTTATTTTATGGAGAACAGGTTGGAAAAGAATACAGAAACTATAATATTGACTTAGATCGCGTGAATTTGGCAGAAGTAACGCCCGATATAGAAAAATTTAATTTTAGGGGATTAATTAATGGTGGTATCTGGATTGAGAAACGAAACGACATGTTAATTCCAACCGCAGATATTCAGGTCCTAGATCTTTACGTAAATGATGAATTACAGGGTGATTTAATTGGTGAGATTAAAGGTGTCAATTCAAACAAAGAGTATCAAATTGACCTATCGCTTGAAAAAAACGATAGCAATAGTATGTTAGCATTAGGTATGGTAAATCTGCAACCCAAAGAGCCGACTATTGATTTAGAAATTGCCTTTAAAGATTATAATATTGCCATGCTCAACGCACTTGGAAAAGGTGTGATGGAAAACATTAAGGGTTCCGTTTCTGGTAAGGCAAACTTAAACGGCATCCTAAAAAATCCTGATTTCTCAGGAGAATTGGCGATTAACAATGCAGGTATGTATTTTCCCTATATTAATATTGAATATGGATTAGAAAATAACACTAAAATCAGTCTCGACAATCAATCATTTATCTTAAAAGACGCCAAGATTTTTGATACGTTATTTGAAACATCAGGTAGTTTATCTGGCTCCATCTCACATCATTACTTTAAAAAATGGGTGTTAGATTTACAAATAGACACACCCAATCTCTTGGCAATTAACACACCCGAAGAAGAGGATTCTTTATTCTACGGAACGGGTTACCTCAGCGGCACCGCATCCTTTAGAGGAAATACCGATAATGTCAATATCGCTATAAATGGCGATTCAAATCCAGGGACAGAAATCATTATTCCAATGAGTGATATTGAAACGATTGAATCTTCAAAACTAATCCAATTTAAAAAACCTGAAACCCAAGAGAACTCGATTAGTAGTTTTATCGACGATTTAAAAGCGCGATTTAATGGCGTAACCATGGATTTTAATCTGGGCATTACCAAAGATGCAACCATCGAGATTGTGATTGATAAAAGTACAGGAAGTTCACTAAAGGGAAATGGAATCGGTAACATACAAATGGATATTGACACCAAAGGAACTTTTAATATGTATGGTGATTATATGGTAGATAAAGGCTTTTATAATTTTAAATATGGTGGCATTATCAATAAACCATTTATCGTAAAAAAAGGAGGAATGATTTCTTTTAGTGGCGACCCCTACAAAGCAGAATTAGACATCGAAGCAGTCTATACGGTAAAAGCCAATCCGAAAGTAATTTTACCAGAATACGACTCAAATCGTAATATTCCCGTCGAACTTTTAACCAAAATTACAGGTGAATTGTTTCATTCAAAACAAGAATTTGACATTACAATACCTAATGCTTCTTTAGATTTAAGTTCTGAATTAGATTTCATTCTGAACGATCAAGATACAGGCAATATGATGCGACAGTTTGTATCACTTCTAGCAATTGGCAATTTCTTTAATGAAGACAATCTGACCTATACAGGTTCCTCAATCGGCAATGAAGGTATTACCAGTGCTGCTACCGCTATTTCAAATGCACTTTTAGATATTTTTTCTGATCCAGAAGACAAAATTCAATTTGGTTTTGATTATACACAAGGTAGCTCTGATGATATTTTAGAAACTGAGAACCAACTAGGAGTGACAGTTGCCACGCGATTGGGGAAAAATGAAAAGATTATCATAAACGGTGAAGTAAATGTCCCAACGGGTAGCCAATCTAATGCAAATATTGCAGGAAATGTATCGGTCGAATTACCTTTAAATAAAAAAGAAACCGTGCGTATGAAAGTGTTTAATCGACAAAATGAAATACAATATACAGATGAAGAAGAAGGTTACACACAAGGAATGGGTATTTCTTGGCAGGTAGATTTTGACAATGGCAAAGAGTTGTTACAAAAAATGGGACTTAAAAAAACCAAAGAAAATATACAATCAGATTCAATCAAAAAGTTAGATAGTATTTCTAACAAAAAACTATTACAGTTTAATTAATAAATCATGATGAATGAACTACCTCGAAGCAGAGCCATCGAGGTATCAAAAAAAATTACGCCACGAATTCACGAATGAAGAATTCGTGCATTTGTGGCAAAATTTCAAAAGCAGAATGCTACACTCGACGCAAAGCTTCGAGGAATTCTTTAGATTAAAACGTACGCATCTATAAGAATAGAATATTTTAGTACCAAATCCGTTAATTATAAACACATTTTAAAATAATAAATTTCGTATATGCATTTCAAAATTAGCTTTCTCATTTTATTTAGTAGCCTACTTTCATGGTCACAAACCGATTTTAGTGATCAATGGGAAGATTTCTACTCCTATAACAATGTCAAAGAATTTGTAAATACCGATACACAAATCATTGCATTAGCTGATAATGCTGTTTTTATTTTTGATAAATTAACCGCAGAAACTGAAAAAATTTCTTCGGTAAATGGACTCTCTGGTGAAACGACTAGTAGCATTTACTATGATGAGAATTTAGATCGGATATTTATTGGTTATGAAAACGGCTTGGTAGAAGTTATCGATACAGATCGTAAGATTATTATAAAACCAGACATCTTAAATTTTAATATTCTCGGCTCAAAACGCATTAATCGGATTGCCGCAAATGGATCTGAATTATTCCTTGCAACTCCATTCGGAATTGTTGTTTTTGATTTAGAAGCCCTCGAATTTAAAGACACTTATTTCATCGGAGCTGCATCATCTGAAGTGTATATTAACGATATTGCAATTTTTGACACTATGATTTATGCAGTCACAGCTAATGGAATGTATAACGCAGACCTGGATGAACCTTTTTTAATCGACTCCAATAACTGGACGAATAGTTTTACAGGAAATTATTCAAATATTACAGCCTTTAACAATCAACTTTTTTTATCAAAAAACAATGAATTATTTCGTCTTGAATCTAATAATACATTGACATTCATCTCTTCACAACCACAAGAAATTAAAGACCTAAAATCAAATCAAAATTTATTAAGTATTACGATGCAAAACTATATACGCATCTATGATAGCACATTAAACTTAGTACATCAAACCTCTTCAACAGATAATATAGATTTTAATTTTAATGCACACACGTCATCCATATCTGATAATCAAATCTATATTGGGACAAGTGAATATGGAGTATTAAATGCCAATCTAGCAACTATCTCACAGTTTACCGAAATCCATCCTGAAGGACCCAGCTCAAACCAAGTATTTTCAATTTCAGCACAAAATGAAAACCTATGGGTTGTTTATGGTGGTTATGATGCTTCCTATACACCTCTTTCGTTAAAGAAAGGTGTGAGCCATTTTAATGGCGAGAATTGGATGAACATTCCCTACGGAACAGATGCTATTACTGAAAGAAATTTAGTACACGTAAACATTGACCCCAATCATGAAAATAGGGTTTATATAAGTTCTTGGAGTGATGGAATGGTCATTATTGAAGACGATATTGTCACCACACATTGGAACCATCTAAATAGTGGCTTAGAATCGCTAGTATTACCAGATAGCCCTAGTTATATTAGCACCCGAATAGGAAGTAGCATTTTTGATGCTAACGGCAATCTTTGGGTTGCGAATGCATGGGTAGCCAATCGACTTAAAAAATATAGTTCGGCAGGTTCTTGGAGTAGTTTTGATTTGTCCTCTTTAATCATTGAACCAATTGCACTAGGTCTAAACGAAATTGTGATTGATAAATCAGGTAATAAATGGATTGGCTCTCGTCGTAATGGAGCGCTGGTCGTCAGTGAAAATGGTAATAAAATGATTTCTTTAATAACAGATCCTAATAAAGGTGACATCCCTGACCTTAGAGTACAAGCATTGGCTGTGGACAAAAACAATAAAGTTTGGATTGGTACTAGAGCAGGTCTTGTTGTGTTTAATAGTTCTGCCAATATTTTTGACAATGAGGTTTACAAAGCAAATCCTGTAATTATAGCTTATGGTCAAGATGATGGCATCGGGGAAGCGCTTTTAGGCAATCAAAACATTAATACCATTTGTGTAGATGGTGCCGACAATAAATGGTTTGGCACCGATAGTGGAGGCGTTTTATACACCAATCCGTCAGGTCAAGAAACTTTATTACAGCTTAATAAAACTAATTCACCTTTAGCTTCTGATCGAATTTTAAAAATTCAGTTTGATGCTGCAACGGGAAAAGTCTTTTTTGCAACCGATAAAGGAATCGTAGCCTACAACAGTAATGTTTCTCCTTTTGGAGACCATTTAGAGGATGTTTATGCTTATCCAAATCCTGTAAAAAAATACCATGAATTTGTAACAATTGACGGTCGTAACGGAACGCATTTGCCCAACGGCACCAATGTAAAAATTCTTGATGCTGCTGGAAAATTGGTTTACGAAACTAATGTAGTAGAAGAACAAGAACGATTTGGTGGCAAGGTGGTATGGAACAAAACCAATTTAGCAGGACACAAAGTGGCATCGGGTATTTATGTGGTATTACTCACTATTGAAGATATCTCGGAAACGAGTATGACTAAAATTGCAATAATTAATTAAGGTAATGCAACAAAAAACCAAAGCCATTGTGATCAGCAGTATAAAATATGCTGACACAAGTTTAATTGTAAACTGTTATACAGAAGAATGTGGTATAAAATCCTATCTACTAAAAGGTATTCTTACCAGCAAAAAAGGAAAAATCAAAAAAGCTTTTTTTCAAGCCTTGACGCAGCTAGAAATCGTAGCAAATCACAATAACAAAGGACATCTAAATAGTATAAAAGAAGCTCGGGTTTTACATCACTATAAAACCCTACATACCACAATAACTAAACAAAGTATTAGTCTTTTTCTTAGTGAAATTCTCAATTCTTGTCTGCGAGAAGAGGAAACAAACAAAGCACTGTATCACTATTTAGAAAATGCTTTTATCTGGCTTGATACGCACGATACCGTTTCAAATTTTCACCTTTTATTTTTAGTCCATTTAACCAAATATCTCGGGTTTTATCCTGAAGAAAAAAACAACTTAGCCTACTTTGACTTGGTAGAAGGAAACTTTGTAAAACAACCTGTAAGTAATTTTTATATACAAGAGCCTTTAATTTCTCACTTTAAAACCCTATTAGGCACCAATTTTGATAGCTTACCAAATGTATCTTTTAACAATTTGCAAAGGCAAGAATTAATCACATTTTTAATTCAATACATTAGTTTACATTTGCAGACCTTTAAAATGCCAAAATCATTGTTAATTTTACAAGAATTATTTAAGTAAAATGAAAAAAGTTAGTGGGTTCATTTTTATCTTTCTACTAGTCTCTAAACTTTATGGGCAAACCATACAAGTAAAAGAGATTGAGAACAACTTCCCTATTGATAGAGTTTTAATCTATAACAAAAGTAAGAATATATATATTTATACTGACAAAAATGGGAAAGCAGATATTTCACTTTTTTCAAATAAAGATTTACTCAATTTTCAACACCTTTCTTATATAGATCAAACACTCTCTAAAAGTGAAGTAAAAGCATATAACAATATCATTTTATTAGAAAATGCTTCTGAGCAAATTGAAGAAGTCATTCTTTCTGCTTCGAGAAGTGAAGAAAAACGAGCCCGAATTGCTGAACAAGTTGTGGTCATAACGCAACATGAAATTCAAAAAAAATCTCCACAAACGAGTGCTGATTTGTTAGCTTTAACACCAGGAGTTAAAGTTCAAAAAACACAATTTGGTGGCGGCAGTCCAGTTCTAAGAGGAATGGAATCAAATCGTGTGCTTTTAGTCGTTGACGGCGTTCGTTTAAATAATGCCATTTACAGAAAAGGACATCTACAAAACTCCATAACGGTTTCACCAAACTTATTAGCACGAACCGAAGTGCTTTTTGGTCCTTCTTCCATAATTTATGGTTCTGATGCTTTAGGAGGCGTCATACATTACTATACTAAAAAACCAAAATTGAGCGAAGAAACATTATACAACTCCTCCATATTTTCAAGATATAGTAGTGTCAATAATGAAATAAGTGCAACCTATACAGGAGAATACAGTGCTAAAAAATGGGCTTCACTAACTGCCGTTTCGGTAAATCGTTTTGGTGATTTAACAATGGGTAAAAATCGAACTCACGGTTTTGATGATTGGGGATTGGTTCCTTTTTACTCATCAAATTCTGAAGACTACTACGAAGCAATGCCTCAGGTGAATTCTGATGCGTATATTCAACGAAATACAGGTTATGATCAACTAGATATGCTACAAAAAATAGTCATTCCTTTAACGAATAAAACCGAACTCAACTTTAATATTCAATATTCTAATTCGACGAATATTCCTCGCTTTGATAAACTTAACGAGTATACTGATGATGGTAGTCTTAACTACGCTGAATGGTATTACGGTCCACAAAAAAGATTCTTGGCAGCTTCTCAATTAAGTATAAATCCTAGTTCTAAATGGCTAGAAAGTGGTCAATTCACAGTAGCTTATCAAGATATTTACGAAAGTAGAGTTGAAAGAGAATTCGATGAATTAACAACTTATTTTAGAAATGAAAATGTAAAAGTATGGAGTTTTAATGGAGACTTTCATGTGCCGTTAACGCCCAATAAAAAACGGATTTTATCATATGGTTTTGAAACTTCTTATAATAAGATAACTTCTGATGCCACTGGCAGTATCTTAAATTTTAACGATCATCAAGTTACTGGTTATTCTGATGATTTCACCATTCAATCTCGATTTCCAGATGGCGGAAGTTCTTATTCAAACTTTGCACTATATAGTAATTATCGATTTGATCATAGTAAAAAAGGCACTTTAAATGTTGGGCTACGATACACCAACACCTTGCTTAAAGCTACTTGGGTTGACACGACCTTTATCACTTTACCTGAGATGAATATTTCATCATCAAATGCTGCTTTTTCTGGCACACTCGGTTATGTTTATAAACCCAACAATAATTGGAAATTGAGCAGTGTGCTATCCTCTGGTTTTCGTTCCCCAAATATCGATGATATTGGTAAAATAAGAGAGAAAAGAGGGAATGTTAGCATACCCAATACAGAATTAAAACCCGAATATGCCTATAACGCAGAAGTCGGGCTATTGTATGTTACTCCTACTAAAAAAACAACTTTTGGATTCAA
>Ga0209633_10005773_pt1 | contig 10764 bp, 6 predicted proteins | sample Cruoilmetagenom1_FD_187290 | JGI IMG/M metagenome (GOLD analysis project Ga0209633, IMG submission 187290) | Oil polluted marine microbial communities from Coal Oil Point, Santa Barbara, California, USA - Sample 1 (SPAdes) (version 2) | ecosystem: Environmental > Aquatic > Marine > Oil seeps ... | reverse complement strand
GAGCAACATCAGCAGCACGTGCTCGATGGACACCTCGTAGCCACCCTTTGAGAGGCACAACCCGGCGGCCGCCTCCAGCGAGCGCGTGCAATAACTGTTCAGTCGACTCAATAGCGGTTTCAGTTCTAGCGTAATCATAAGAGTTGGTCTTCTTTGGTGTGTGTCCAGATATTTAAAGATTATCCTTAATCCTTCATTTACATCCTAATCAGGCGGCCGCCCCTGCCTCATCGAGCCGCCCCTGCTGGCGAATGGTGATATCGCGCTCGGGACGCTTGCCCAGCCAGGTGGATCGTCCCAGGTGGCAGTTGTTCTCACGTGATAACACGAAAGCCGGAAGATCCTCCGCCATTAGCGTCAGCTCCACATCAAACTCTAGGGGATCACCGACGACGAACATCACCAGCTCGCGCAGACTTCGATAATTCCTGCCATAAGGCAGAAACGCCTCGTAGTCGGAATACCGCAGCGGTCCCAGGCGTATGCTGAATTTCCCGTTACGGTCACGAACGGTATGGCCCAGAAGGCTGTCGACGCCCAGGGTGACATTCATGCGCCCCAGTCGATTGCAGTCCGCGCGATCGATCATGGCTTTGTGCTCAACGTATTGCTCCACGCTCACAGGGCAGCCGCCGAAGTAATACGATACGATACCGCCAAGCACCCGCGCCGAACGGATCCGCATGCCGAGCAGCCCGATGTAAGGAACCAGCCTCGACCACTCGATACTGCTTTTTGCCCGGATCATCGGGTTACCGAGGCCCGTGAGCGCGAACATCCACTGCGAGAACGGGTCCACCGCGCCGGGCCGGTACTGCACGTAGTAGCGGTACTTTTCCCATGCCCGGTAGAAGAACGACACAAAACGGTGATTAAACAGATCCAGGAAATGACGGGTGTTGGAATCCTCGCCCCCGGCATAAAGGATGTCCTCGGTGTAGTGTGGGGGCAACGGCGAGGAAGGCCCGTACATGCCGAGAAAATTCACGGTCATCAAGAACTTCGGGAACCCCTTGATTTTCGTTTCGCGCCGTTCGGCCGATTCAATATCCCTGGTCGCAAACGCCAGACTCGCGTTCGCACGAAACAAAATCGGCTCTTGACTGATGGATCCCCTGCCACCGATCGATCCGCTGGCCGCGCTGACCCGCTCCAGCAGCCTCACCGCCTGGAAAAAGGAGAAAGGCAGGCGCTGGTTCAGCAGCTCATCGACTAGAGCAGCGGCTGCTGGCCTATCCTGGGGGTCCATTGGTATACGTCACCGCGATCAATATCCCTTACGATAAGCTGAATAAAGGAATTGATACTTGCATATAAGGAGAAAAACTCGTTCAGTATTGTCGCGAACAAATACATCTCACCTTCGCTGGAAAAATTCCCGCTTTTCATGCCGAGGAAAATCTTATAGCCGCGCACGGGCAGTCCCTTGAACATCATTGTGGTCGGCTCCAACGTGATACCGCTGAGCCCATCCATTCTCAGCTCATGCGCCCTTTCCGCCTGCCTGTCGTAGAAGGCCGGGAAGTTGTAGGTCGACAACACGACCCTCAGGGCCTGGACATCGGCCAGCGACAGGTAATTCAGGGCCATGTTCGAAATGAGCTGCCAGTGCAGATCGCTTTCCAGCGGCGGCGGTGTGGAAACCGTCACCGGCAATACGTTCTTGAATTCCGCGAATTCCGGCGACGAGCCCGTCTGGATCGAGATATCACCGATCCTTAACTTTTCGGGCAGGCGATTATTGGTGCACGTGAGCTCCGACGATACCGTGACCACCTGGGGGGCGACGCCTTTCTCGCCGTGGGATTCGAAGGACAGAAAGGTATCAACACCCATCCCGACCACCGACGGCCGCAGTCTGATCCGGTAATAGTTGTAACCTTCATCGACGACACTGGTACCGCGGTCGAAAGAGGCAAACGGCGCATAGGACAGCTTCTTCCTGTCGCCATAAGACCAGCCTTCCACGCGATCAATGGAATAAATCTCGAAATGCGAAGGTTCGGACGCAGAGGGCCTGACGCGGTATTCGTCCTTGTTGTGCTCAATGCGGATCGGATCGGCATCCTTGGAGAAAAGATTCACGATGGGGGTGCAATAAAGCAGTATGCTGCTTTTGCTCAACCTCACGCGATCATCGATGCGGCGATCGAATTCGAAGGTGATTGAGAACTTGTTTTTTATCGGCAACCGGGAGAGGGGGCGCAGGCCGGCCAACTCCAGGAACAGGAACTTTTGCGGCAGGCTGAAATACTCCTGCAACAGGCGATAACCGATAAAGGCGTTGGCGGGATACGGAACAAGCTCCTCATCATCGGCAAAGCCGCCGGCGCGCACCACGTCGGGCCGCAACTGCAGGGTGTCGTCCTTTTCTGATCCCTTGACCGTTATCCCGGTGAGGTGCCGGAAGAAATATGAATACAGCGTGAAACAGGTCTGTAAATCCCCGTTGAGAAAAAACCGCAGACTGTCCATCTCGATCTTGTCGATGGCCGCGCCTTCGTGCAACTGAAACTGCAATTCGAGCTGCGTCGTGGGCCCGGTTCTCTTAAGCCCGACACCAGTGAGCGAGATGGGATAGATGTCCACGTCGTAGCAGGTTTTGAAACGGCACGGCGTGCCGTCAACCGGTTTTGAGTCGATCTCCACACCACGCGTGATGGTCTGTTTTTCACTGACCGCGCCGGGCAGCGGCATAAACTGGAGTATGGAAGCCGAGGGTATAGGGCGCAGCAGGTTCGGCCATAACAGGGAATGCAGGCCGTGGGTCAGTTCCGGCAGCTGATCATCGAGTTTCTGCCGGATGCGGCCGGCGATGAAAGCGAAGCCTTCCATCAACCTTTCGACATCCGGATCGTTGCCCTTATCCGCCAGGAAAGGCGCCAGCTTGGGATAGGCACGTGAAAAGACCTCGCCCATCTCGCGCAGGTAAGCCAGCTCCTCCTGATAATATTCGTTAAAAGGCAACGGTCCTATCCTCGGATGGATGCCTTTCCGGCCGAGTCGAGCGTGGTCTGGAACCAGATGTTGCCCTTGGCCCCATCGACCACCAGTTGGGCGGTAATGTCATAGTGCAGATGAAGCGGGGCCTCCGGATCGTGGATATAGTCGACCTTCACCTTGCATAGCCGGGGCTCGTACTTTTCGATACAGGTCTTTATCGCTTTTCGCAGCTCGAGAATGGCGTCCGGAAATCGCATGGCGAGGTCATTGAAATCCGGCAATCCGTAATCGGGCAGCGCGGGCACGCTTCCGTGCCTGACATTCAACATCTTACGCAGGTGCTCGAGCACGGAATCGACAAGCTTGTCTTCGTTGAGTTTCAGCTTGTACCCGCCCGCGCCCTCGGGCTGGGCAATTCTTTCGAGCAGACTCTGTTCGAACGCCATAAGCTCTGTGGACCTCCCAAAAACCATTGACAGCAAATCCTGCCGGCCAAGGCCAGCCGGCCATGGATCCCGCGAAGCGCGGCAACCGTACCGTTCTCGCCAGCAAAGGTCTCTCTACCGCTTTCTTAACGGAGTCGACACACCCCTGCTCCGCCCCGATTTGTGTTCAATTCTTATGATCGGGCAGACCGCATCCCTGCATAATTATTATATCCGGCGCAGGGCCCCGGCGGACCCTTACGCCTTGTCCAGCTTACCCTTGAGCGAAAGCGTAAAGTTTGCACCCATGTACTTGAAGTGCGGCACCAGGTCCAGTGACACGGTGTACCAGCCGGCGTCCTCCGCCTCGGAGACGGTAATCTGCGCCTGCCTCAGCGGCCGGCGACTGCGCACGGATGCCGGCGGATTCTCCTGGTCGGAGACATACTGCCGCAGCCAGTTGCCGAGCTCTTTCTCGAGATCACCCTTGCTCTTCCAGGCGCCGATCTGCTCGCGCTGCAGCACCTTTATGTAGTGCGCCAGGCGGGTGATAATGAACAGATACGGGAGTTGGGTGCCAAGGCTGTAGTTCACCGCCGCTTCCTTGCCTTCCGCGGTACCACCGAAGTTCTTGGGTTTCTGCACGGAATTGGCGGAGAAAAAGGCCGCGTTATCGCTGCCCTTTCTCATGGTCAAGGCAATAAAGCCCTCCTCGGCAAGCTCGAATTCCTTGCGGTCGGCGACCAGCGCCTCGGTCGGAATCTTGGTCTCGATCTCGCCCATCGACTCGTACTGGTGCAGCGGCAGGTCTTCCACCGCGCCGCCGCTCTGCGGGCCGATAATGTTGGGGCACCAGCGGTACTTGGCGAAGCTGTCGGTCAGCCGCGTCGCGAAGGCAAAGGCGGTATTGCCCCACAGGTAATCGTCATGGGAACCATGAACGTTTTCCTCGTAATCGAAGGCCTTGACCGGATTGGAATCCTTGCCGTAGGGGACACGCAGCAGGAAGCGCGGCAAGGTCAGCGCAATGTAACGCGAGTCTTCGGATTCCCGGAAGGAATTCCATTTGGCATAACGCGGGCCTTCGAAGATCGATTTCAGATCCTTGAGATTGGGCAGCTCCTCAAATGATTCGATGCCAAAAAAACCCGGAGCCGCCGCCGCCGCGAAGGGCGCGTGCGCCATGGTGGCGACGCTGGCAACGTTCTGCAGCAGCTTGATGTCCTGCGCCGACGGGCCGAAATCGTAATTGCCGATCATGGCGCCGACCGGTTTGCCGCCAAACTGGCCGTATTCGGCGGTATAAACGTGCTTATACAGCCCCGAGAGGGTTATCTCCGGATTATCGGTGAAGTCATCTTCCAGACCTTCCTTGGAGACATTGAGCATGCCGATCTCGATGTTCTCCCTGAAATTCGTGCGGTCGACCACGAGTTTCAGGCCGCGCCAGGCCGATTCGAGCTGCTGGACCTTGGGATTGTGCATGATCGCGTCCAGCTGCTTACTCAGCTTCTGATCAATCTCGGCGATCACCTGGTCGACCAGGGCCTTTTCGACCCGCTCCTCATAACGGGAGGACTTGATAATTTCCGAGAGGAAGAGCTCGACACCCTTTTTCGCTACCTCATAGGACTCGTCCTGGGGCTTGATCTTGGTCTCCTGCATGATCTGGTCCAGGAGCGAGACCTCTTCGGCTTGTGCTTCGGCAGCGGCATTGCCTTCCTGCTTTTCTTCGGCATCTGCCATGGTATTGCCTCCTTTACTCGGTTAACTGCGATAAACCCGCGGGTTCGTTGGTCACTGGACGCTGCACGCCCGACACCTTATTCGCCCGGCTCTTCTTTGCCCTCTTCGGCCGTTTCGGCACCGCCCTCTTTTGACTGCAGCTCCTGCAACAGTTTTTCCCGTGTGGCCTCGTCGGTAATCAGGGACTGAATGCGCTTGCGGAAGCTGGGCACATTACCCAGGGGGCCCTTGAGCGTGGTCAGCGCCTCCCTCAGCTCCAGCAGCTTCTGCAATTCCGGAACCTGTTGCGCCACCCCCTGCGGTTCGAAGTCCTTGAGCGAGTTAAACTTGAGGTTGACGGGGATTTCACCGCCTTCCTCGGCGAGCTTGTTCTCCGCGGTGATGGAGACATTGAGCTTCTGACCACGAAGCACGTCATCGAAATTGTTCTTATCGATGCTGACCACTTTGCGGTCTTCCAGCGCGGTTTCGTCTTCCTGAAGCGTGAAATCGCCCAGCATCAGCACCTTCAGAGGCAGCTCAATCTCCTCTTTTGCGTCGCCGGTCGCGGGTTTGTAGACGATATTGATTCTCTCTTTCGGTGCCACCGAGCTTTCTTTGGCCATTGCTCACTCCTTCAATTGCTGCTCACAGGTTTCCGGTGCCCATTGTTGGTGTTGTTGCGCCTTTCTGCCATGCCTTATTCCCTATCTGCAACGCGGTATTCAGATCCAGCCGGCACAGGCGCCCGTAGAGCGCTTCCGCCTTGTCGGCCACGGCGGCAACCGGTTTTTGCTTTTTTTCTAGTAACTTAACGTAGCATAGCAGCAAAAACTGGGCAACTTCTATACACAGCGCCGGTTCCCAGTCCTCCAGCCCCAATTCATTGGTGGCGCGCTGATCGAGGAACTCCAGCAGCGGCAACGCCAGGTCGACGTGGCCGCACTCGTAACAGAACCTGGCCTGCCCCAGGCGGAAGTAAAAATCGTCCCTTCCGGACTGGCAATGCTTGATCCCCTCCTGGAATAAGGTGAGTCCCTCGCTGAACCGGCCCTTTGTCGCCAGCAGCTTGGCGTCTTTCATGACCTGATCCCACAGCGGAAACCCGCCGGTGCCGGTGTCCACCGCCGCTTGCGACTCGTCCGCGGCCGGCAGCACCTCGTGATCAATCCACAGGCGCGCGGCGTCGCTCGCGAACGCTGTGCCGTCGGCATATTTCAGGTTTGGCAAATCCGGAAACCGTCGCAGAAAAGCGGCAAGCTCGTCGATCACCGTCTTTCTGGCCGGGCTGTATTCCTCGCCCAGGGCCTCCATCGCGGCGGCGACATACCGATGTCCATCAAGCCAGAAAGGCGACTGCGCCAGGGTGTTCTCCACTTCGGTGATCAGCGTCGTGTACTCACCATTGGCGAGATCATCGTCATATTTTTTTAGGCGTTCCGCCGAGATCGGATTGAGCTGGGTGACACCGTCCTGGTGCGGCGGCGGCGCCGCGACCATCACCCAGGTGGCCAGCCGGTTCAGACGGTAGGGTGACGGATCCTTGGGTGACTTGTCCCGTTGAAATGCCACAATCTTTTTAAGGATATTCTGACAGGCCCGCAATCCTTTGGGGATATCACTGTCGGATTCAATGGCGAGCTCGGCCGGCGCCGCTTTGGCGGCCGCCGCCTGCGCGGCCTGGGCGTCCTGCTTGCGCCGGCCCTCGTCGATCTCATTGAGGAAGCCTTTCACGGCCCTGCTCAACCCGGCGAGACGGGGGGCGTTGTCGCCCAGTTTTTCGTCTAACGCGGCGCTCAGCTCGTCGATGCCGCTCACCGCCGCGCTAAGCGCCTGCTCATCGGCCTCGCTTGGCTTGCACTTGGGGATCGACTTGTCGAACCGCTCAAACAACCACGTGGCGGCGGCGGCTCGACCGCGGAGCCGCTTTTTTTCGGGGAACATGGTGTCCCAGAAACCCGCGATGAGGCCGTTGTAAAGCGCCACCGCGGCCGCGATGCCCGCGCAACCATGCAACTCGAACAGGCCGTAGCCGAGATAACTGGCAACGAGCATGTCTTTGGATTTGCCGGACAGGATCTCGGTGGCCAGGTTGACGACACGTTCCCAGTCCACGGCCTGCGGCGTGATCGCGGAAAGCTTGGCAATCTCCGCTTCGATCGCCTCGAATTCCGGCTCATAGCGGCAAGAGACACCGCCGGGTTGATCCCCCGCCAGCGGCTGCAAGAGCTTCTCAATATCAACGACTGGATCCGACATCCTGCTTACGCCTCATTGTCCCGTGCCGCGGGAGAATATCTGTTCGGCCGCGCCTGCCGGCGCCATCATACCCAAACGCAGCACCCGCTTGTGTCCCGACAGCGCATATCTTACCGTGACGCGCTTGACCCGGTAACCGCCCAGGCGGCCGCTGTGCTCGGGAAAGTCCTTGCGGTAGTACGTTTTCTTTCCCGATCCGAATACTTTCAAGAACTTTACGAACGCGTTGTAGCCCGTATAGCGCTCTTCGAGCACAAGATCCCCCAGGTGAATCTCGAGCGTGACATTGCCACAATCCTGTGGAGACCACACAAAGGTCTTGCTGGCAGGATAATTATAGTTGTCGAACGCGATGTTGCCCGAACCGCACTCGAGCGTGAGCCGGGTCATACTGGGCTTGACCGTCGCACTGCGATTCACGTCGGTGGGCCTGCCGGAGACCACTACGCGGTAACTGCCCGCCAAGTCCTGCGCGCCCACCTTGCCCCGATTGAGCGCCTGCAGAAACGCGCCATTGAACGCGAGCGCCTCGCCATACAGGGTGCGAGAGACATAACCCTTGGTCAGGTCTCTTTCCACGAACGGGGAAATCCTGCTGTCGTAAAACTCCCACATCTTGCCGCTGGCGCCCTGCAAGGCTTCGATTCGGGACCATCCCGCCAACCCGGCGATGTCCGCCAATACCTCTTTCTCCCAGGCCGACTGAATGTACCGCTCCGATTCCACGATCAACGCCGCCCAGATATGCCTGGCCCGCTGCTCCAGCAACTGCCAGAATATCTCTTCCCCCGCCTGCCCCTTGCCCAGGATTCCGCGCAGTTTCGCCTGGCACCAGAAGTTTCTGGAAACAGGCTGCTGGGGTTCGGCACCGGGGTTGTCCGCCTCGACATACACCGCTTTTACCAGCTCATAGGCCGCCTGCGTGGAGAGCACCTTATCGGCGCTGGTGGCCAGGGTCTGCTGATAACCGCTGAAATACGGATAGGCCTTGATGTCCTGATAAAGGGCGGTCTCTTCATCCTCAACCTGCACGGTCTGATCCGTTAGCCTGCGGCTGCGCTTCTTCTTGGACAGCTTATCAACCAGACCGTAACCCCCTTTGAGAATTGCCTGATGCTGCGGGTCGGTCATTTTCTGATAGCGCTCAACCAATCGTACCCACGCAGGGATTTGATCGCGCTTGGTGCTGAGCTCGACCGCGGGCCTGATGCCTTCGATCATGTCAGCCAACAGATGATCATAGGGTGATTCATTTGTGCCAAGCTTCACGACGAGCTCTTTTTTCTTGTCGCGCTCCGACCAGCCGCGTGTCCCAATGTCGAAATTGAGGATGAAATTCTGCCACTGCAGGAAATATTCCTCACGATAGCCGGATTCGAATTTTGCACGCTTTTCCCTCAACAACTCGGAGCCGGGCAGCGCCGCTTCGACACCCGCCAGAAAATCCCGGATGGCCTCCCACCCCCTGGGCGTATAGGCCTTTTCAATGACGAGTATCTTGCGGTCCTCTTCGGCCGGCGGCGCCGCACCCCAGTAGGTCGCCGCCGTAATAGCTGCCAGACGGTCCTGGCGGTTCGCCCAATCCGCGAGCCAGTCAAGACCCAAACCCTCAATCGATATCAGGAGTCTTAAACGTTCGTATTCCTCTGACAGTTCCCTGTTCAACACCCGGTCATCGTTCTGGGTGGCAATGTAGGTCAGGTAGTTCTGCTGCATCAACTTCGCCACCGAGACCCTGTCGTCGGCATCTTCGATAGCCAGAAACAAACGGAAATCGGGCTGATCCAACTGGCTCAGCGCCTCCCATGACTGGTCCGTCTCGATGGCGGTACGCAGAAGATGAATGCGCCTGCTCATGAAATCGACATAGGCGGCGATGTCCGCCCTTTCCGTATGCCGGCTGAGGCTGCGCCTTTGCCGATCCAACTCCTTCTCAACCTGGATCAGTATGCCCTTCTTGAATTTCTTGTTGTATATCGTGGCGAGCCGCGTCTCCACCTGCCTGCTCTGGTTCAGACCGAACCTTGGGACCCACCAACTGTCATTGTGCTCAATAAGACGCTGAACGGCCGTGCGGAAATCGGTCAGCATCGCGATATCCGCGCTATACTCATCACGCAAATCGATCATCGCCGGCAGTTCGTTGTCCACGTTGTGGAGAACGGTGAGATTCTTGAAGAATGCCGCGGTCATCAATACGCCGCAGAACAGGCAGAAGAAGACCCAACTGCTCAAACCGATATTCTGCTTGATACGGCGCAGATACACGGTCTTGGCCGTCGGCGCGACCAGCGACTGGTCATTTTTCAACACCTTGCCGAATACATCCCGCAGGAAAAAGCTTGTATCGCCTGGGGACTGCGGATGCTGCTCGTCCTGGAAGCCCAACTCCGGCAGGAAGCTGGAATAGGGCACGCCGTCCTGATGGGCGCTTGAAAAATAAATGCCTCTTAACAGCGGTTTGTCCTGATAGATATCCTCCCCGAGCAGGATACCAAGATAGGCCGCGAGCGGTTTTTCAAGCCGGCTGACCTCTTCGGGAAACACCACGGCCTGGGCACCGGTATCGTCACCCGCCTCGCCCAGCAGGCTGAGCCGCAGCACGCTGAGATCGTTATAGATCTTCTCGAACATGCGCGAGATCAATGTCTCGCGGTCGACATCAAGCAGAAACTCACTATTGAGGGCGCCCATTGCCTGACTCAGCGACGCCTCCGGAAAGCGCTGAAAGAACTTCGACATCCCGGCGATCCGGTCACACTTTGTGATTAACAAATAAATGGGAAACTTAACGCCCAGACGGCGCATCAATTCGTCCACGCGCTCGCGCAAATGAATAGCTTGTTGTTTCAGCCGTTCCGCATCCCCGGACAGCAGGTCCTCCGCCGATACCGCTATGATAAGCCCGTTAAGGGGTTCCCACTTCCTGTACCTGGCAAGCAGTGACAGAAATTTCTGCCACTCCGCCCTGTCTCCCTCGTTTTTGTGAATTGAATAACGACCAGGCGTATCAAGAACGATTGCCTCTTCCAGGAACCACCAGTCACAGACCTGATCCTGCTCAAGAAATATCTCGGGTTGTGATTCCAGCAGCGGAATCGAAATCCGGCTGTTACGAACGGCACTGGTCTTACCCGCTTTCCTGTCTCCAATAGTCACATACCAGGGCAGAACATATAACGGATTGCCTTTGGTCTTGAGCCGCGAGTGACGGAGTTTTCTGATCGACAACTTCCAGATCGTCTCAAGGCGCCGTATCCGCGCGGCCGCCTCCTGATCGAGGCCCTCGACACCCTGGTATCTACTGCGAATCGCTTTGTATCTTTCGTTTAACCATTTGGTCACGGGCCGCCAATATCGGATCAGCAGAATAAGCCCGATGAACAGAAACACAAGCACGGGGACCATCAAG
>Ga0209633_10005772_pt1 | contig 10764 bp, 9 predicted proteins | sample Cruoilmetagenom1_FD_187290 | JGI IMG/M metagenome (GOLD analysis project Ga0209633, IMG submission 187290) | Oil polluted marine microbial communities from Coal Oil Point, Santa Barbara, California, USA - Sample 1 (SPAdes) (version 2) | ecosystem: Environmental > Aquatic > Marine > Oil seeps ... | reverse complement strand
TCTTCCGGCTGGAACCAGAGACCGCCACATGACGTACAACGATCAACCTCGATCTGATCGTAAGAAACCAATTCCATTTCACCTGAGCATTTCGGACACTGCATAGCCATCGTACCTCTTGTTGTAATAGTCTGAAGGCATTGATTAATGCCACTGCGTATATCTCTATTGTAGGTGTAAAAGTTGAAGAGCGTCAAACCTGATCTGCCTGCTGATGTTATTGATACCACGTTGACGTGCTCACCAGTGTTTTATCATAATAGCATTTGCGCATTTAAAAGATAAAATCCATGCTGATTTCCGACAGTCACGAATTCATTTTCCTGCGAGTGCGTAAAGTCGCAAGCACCAGCATGAAGGTCATTTTACTACCCCTGTGCATACCCGAGCCGGAAGGCAGGCTTGCGCATATCAAGAGCCGAGCGCGACTGGAGTGGGACTATCACAAGTATGTTAGCCGGGCCCATGATGATATACGTGCGGTTCAAAGACGGATGCCAGCGGATAAATTTGATCGATATTTTAAATTTGCCTTCGTCCGCAATCCCTGGGAGAGGCTTGTTTCAGAATACGAGTTCATACTTAAAAGTCCAGCGCACGGACGACACGTACGGGTGAAAAAACTGGGTAGTTTTGAGCAGTTTATCCATATGCAGATTAAGCGCCGCGATGCTTATCAGATAAATATGCTGTGTGATCGTCAGGGAAAGCTACTGATGGATTTCGTCGGCAAACTGGAAAACTTGCAAGACGATTGGCAAACGGTATGTGACCGGATTGGTATTCCGTGTCAGACATTGCCATATAAAAAGGTCATAAAACGCGAGAATTTCAAGAGCTATTATAACGATGAAACCAGGCAACTGGTTGCCCGGCACTGGGCCAGGGAAATCGAGTTGTTTGAATACAGTTTTAACGGTGAGCGCTGAACCGGTGTTGCGCCATTAGATACGGTATCAATCCTCTGTTCGTTCCGCCTGCTCCTTCAGCAGGAAACTCAGCCACATGCCAGGCCATGAATACAATCACGCATGTCTGTGCTGTGAAAGTAATAATCCACGAGTTTGCCCGTTGTTTTGTCGATACATACGATGGTTGCAGGTGAAAAGCCGGCGAAAATATAATCCCCGGATATTGCCAGGCCGCGCAGGTATAGCGGTCTTGCTGTGGCTTTACTTTTTCGACTGAAGAATGAAATCCCCGTTTCTTTAATAGCCCGGGCCGCACTCCTTAATAGCAGCGGTTTGATTCCACGCATTTTTCTGATGTCTATAGCCCGAATTTGCTTTCCGCTCTCCAGGTCATACTGGCGCACAACGGTGCGACGGGTATCGTTGATATACACCACGCCGGGTTCTTCCATGATCAGGTTGTGCGCATGTTTCAGCTTGTCATCCTGAATGACAATGGTGCCTTTGCTCAGATTAGCCACAAGGCTTTTTGAATGAAACAGAGCATAGACTTCACCCCGGAATTCGCACACGGCGTTCAGGTGCAGGTGTGATGGCCCCCGGAAAGAGTCCTGTTCGAGGAAATTCAGTCGATTGTCGATGGTCTTGTCGATGACAAGCGGTTCCAGATCAAGGGATTTCTGGAGTTCAGGTGCCTCCCTGGGCCAGTACGATGTCTCCAGCGCACCATCTTTAAGCCGATATTTCAGGGCCGCATCCAGGGTCGTGGATGTGACCCAGATGGATGAATTCACAACCTGGATTTCATGCAAACCAACCATCAGGCCATGTGTCATTTTGCGTTTCAGATTCAAGTCACGGTCATAAAAATTAAGGCTATGGTAATCGGCGGCAATGATCTGATCGTTAATGATGCCAATACCGCGGCACCCGCGTACATTTCCGCGTACGTTTGGGTCGTGATCCACAGACGGTTCGGCGGGTACGATGGGAGTTTCCCGGATGATGGTTTTACGGTCCCAATCCAGTTTGAAAAGGCTGCCACCCTCATCAACCGGCGCCGCCCTGGCCACGGTTCCAAAGTAAATATTCATACTCGGGTCTTCACGGCATCAGCAAAGCTATAACCAAAGTTCTCGATATCGGCACGGTACAGATCCGTAACAATTTCGCGGCTTTCAGAATCATAAAAATCCACGTAGTTACGCAAATCACTCTCGCCGTTGCGATACAAGAAATTCCGGACTTTGCGTCTTAGTTCACGGGATTTCTTGTCGGAGGAATTGACATGTGACAGATGTGAATCTTCAAACCCCAGGTGTTTGCAGACCTGCTCAAAATCCTGTTGCAAGTTTTCAAATTTGCCGACAAAGTCAACCAGCAAACTGCCATTCCTGTCATAAAGCATCTCGGTTTGTGGCATGACGTGGCGGTACTTGTCATCCCGGCCCGGTGGCGGAAGTTTGTTCATTACAAAATCCTTAAAGCTTTTATGGCCGAGAAAGTTTCTGTAACGGTACTCGGATACCAGTCGTGCCCAGGGGTTGCGCACAAAGCTGAATTTATAGAAGCTGGAAAACTCCCGCTGTTCGATATGCCCGCATTGCACATACTCGGTGGCGCTGAGATGGGAAAGTTTTTCGGTGCCTTTTGCCGGATCATCGTTGTCGGCAATCAGTAGTTGTGCCCGGTCTGCATCATTTTCTCTATTGAGGCCGAGCCTTTCCAAAAAAAACATCTCGACACTGCGCCCGGCAGTTTTGGGGATATGAATAAAAATGCAGTTAAAAGGCCGGCAAATCATTGCGGCATTATAGCGGTAAGCCAGCTGAGTGACCAACGGCGTTAATTTCAGATCTCAGTCGAAGGTATAGGCAAAAGCTTCGATATCTTCCTGGTACCAACGGGTGATGATTTCCCTGGTTTCATCGGTGTAATAATCTTTGAAATTTTTGCGGCTACTGGCATTGAGGTGAGGTAAATTTGCCCCGGTACCTATGGCGTTCCTGATTTTTTCAAAATCAGCGCGAAGGGTTTCAAACCTGGCTATAAAATCGATTGCAATGGCGCCGTCGTCATCCTTTAACCACTCAACCTGGGTTTGAAAAGATTTGATATTATTATAATAAAATGGGTCTCTGTTTTGGCCGTGCGTCAGTTTGACCCACTCCGTGAATGTAATGCCCCTGCTCGCGATTTGTGACTTATTTTTATTACGCCGGTACTCGTAAAGTGAAACCACTTTATCCCATGGGTTTCTTACCACAGTAAACTTGTAGGCCGAGTCCCAGTTCTGTTTGCCGACTTTTGCGATTATTTCTTTAGCCGTTAGATGATCTTTAAACGGCAGACTGATAGCTCTGCCAATGCTGGTGCCTGCCGTTTTGTTGATATGAACAAATATGTATGTACCGTTACAACCTTGCTTTAAAGGCGAGGGCTTAATATGCAACATTTTCTGCAAATGTTGCAGCACTGTCAGGCGTGAATCCATCAGCGTTTTTTAAGGGATATAAACAAATATGCAGTTAAAGAGTTTGCAGATCATATTTCGTAAGCAATAATCAGCTTGCTGTCTGATAAAGCCTTGAATTTGAAATCCCTTGTGTCTACCAGGTCGCCTTCTCTTAGCGTCTCATCTTCACTCGAGCCCGCACCGACTGTGATGTATGCCAGGCTGCGTCCAGGTTGTTTGAGACTTTCACCCGCTTTCAGGTGGGCGACATCTATAGTAGTGCGCGCAGCAAAGGTATTGCCCTCGTCGGCTGGACCGCCATAGACACGGGTGCGACCATTGGCCTGGGCCTGTAATACCTGGTAAGCAGCTGGTTCGCCCGGGGCTTCGGGCAATACCCAGAGTTGGATCATGCGGTTTTTGGAATCGTCAGGGTTGATTTCGTTATGGGTGAAGCCTTCCTCGCCCGCGCGTTGTACCTGGATACTGTCTGCTTGCAGTTCCTGGCCGTCTTCCAGTGAGCCTTCATGAACAATTCGGCCTTCCACCATGATCGATATCACATCGATCTCGCGGTGCGAATGCATCCTGGTATCGCCATGGGGTAAAAAACTGGCATCAGCAAGGTATGCAAACCTGCCAATACCGGGAGATGTACCGGCTTCCTGTTGACCACGGAATATCCTGGGGCTCATGACCAGGCGTGTTTCGCGCAGTCCGGCGAACCCCCCTCGGCGCAACTTGTTTCGCCTTATAATTTTCATTAACTAACTCCTGATACACTATTGTGAATTAAGAGAGTATAAACCCGTCAGCGAAAATAAAAATGATCGATATCAAGCGACACAGCATGTTAATGGTTACGGAAGTGGGGATTTGCTGAAAAACCTGATCAACAAATTCGTTGATATTCGCGACGATAACGAGCTGAGAGGGCTGTTAATTGCGACTGCATACGGCTTTTTTATCATGTTTTCCTATTACATCCTGCGCGCGGTGCGGGATGAAATATCCTCTGCAGACCGTGGCAACCTGCAAATACTGTGGACTGCTGTGTTTTTTGTCATGTTGCTGGCTGTGCCGGCATATTCATGGCTGGCTTCAAAATTCTCGCGGGGTATTTTCGTTCCTCTGGCGAACCGGTTTTTCATCGCTTGCCTGCTGACGTTCTGGGCATGCCTGGTATTTCTGCCGGTCGAGGCAAGGCCGTGGATTGACCGTGTGTTTTATGTCTGGACCAGCGTATTTGCTTTGTTTGTTGTCACGGTGTTCTGGGGTTTCATGTCCGATTGTTTTGATAACAACCAGGGCAAACGTCTATTCAGTTTTATCGCCGTGGGCAGTTCGCTGGGCGGTATGGCGGGTTCTGCAGTGACTGCGGGCCTGGCTGAAAACCTTCCGGCTTTTTCATTGTTGTTGCTGGCATGTATTCCGCTTGAGATCGCATCCTGGTGTGCCAGGGTTTTGCATGGCCGGTTCAATACAGGTTCCGTGGGAACCCCCGGGGAAGCGACAAGAGCGATTAAGGGTACTGCATGGAGTGGGATGAGGGCCGTATTTGCTTCACGTTACCTGATAGGTATTGCAGTATTTATCGCTTTGATGACCTTTGTCTCAACGATGTTGTATTTTCAGCAGGCCAGCCTGGTCGCCGAAGCATTTGCAAACCGGGGTGAGAGGACTGCTTTTTATGCCAAGGTGGATCTGCTGGTCAATACACTGACCATTATTTTCCAAGTCTATCTGACTGCACGTATTATCAAGTGGCTGGGCGTGGGCTTAACACTGGCCATTGTACCTGCCGTGATGGCACTTGGCTTTGTGACACTTGGTTTGTACCCGACGCTGGCAGCACTGGTGGTCGTGCAGGTTATCTACAGGGCAGGCCGCTATGGTTTGACCAAACCTGCACGCGAGATTCTGTGGACGGTATTGGGGCGGGAGGCAAAATACAAATCCAAACCCTTTCTTGATGCCGCAGTTTACCGGGGTGGTGATTTGCTCAGTGGCTGGATCTATACTGGCCTGGCTGCGGTGGGTCTGTCCATCGGTGCGATTGCGCTAACTGCTGCCCCCGTTGCCGCCGTGTGGACGTTGCTGGCCTTGCGGTTGGGGTTTAAACAGGAAAAACTTGCTGGCAAAGGAGATTCTCAATTGTGACGATTTCAAGACGTGAACTGTTTAGGCTTGGTGCCGGTGCGGGTTTGGTGGCAGCGGCAGGAAGTTGGCAATCACTGCTGGCTGAGACAAAACCCAGAATCACAACAACCATTCCATCCAGCGGTGAGCAGTTGCCGGCGGTTGGAATCGGTACGCGGGATTATCGTTCAAGTTCCGATCCATCTGAGATGCAGCGTTTCAGGCAAACACTGGAAACATTTCATTCAGCCGGTGGTCGGGTTATTGACACTTCACCCAATTACGGCAATGCGGAAACGGTCATTGGCGGCCTGTTACGTGATATCGGCATACGTGAAGATGTTTTTATGGCAACCAAGGTTGACCGGGAAGATCAGCAGCAGGGCGTTGAACGCATGGGGCGCTCATTTGAATTGTTGGGTGGGGATAAAATTGACCTGATGCAGGTGCACAATCTGCGCGGCACAGAAGCAGAACTGGAAACCATGAAAGCATGGAAGGAACAGGGTCGCTTTCGCTATTTGGGCGTCACCACACACAGGCCCGGTCAGTATGAGGAAATGGAAGGTGTCATGCGCAGGCATCCTTTGGATTTCATACAGCTCAACTATTCACTTGCCGACCGTGCTGCAGAGAATAGCATTCTACCGCTGGCGCACGATCGTGGCATTGCAGTGCTGGTAAACCTCCCATTTGCACGCGGTCGCTTGTTCCGGGCGGTTGCGGACCGGCCTTTGCCGGATTGGGCGGCTGACATGGATGCCGCAAGTTGGGGGCAGGTTTTCCTCAAATACGTGATATCTTACCCGGCATCAACACTCCCGATCCCAGGTACGACCAAGCCCCATCACGCAAAAGACAATATGGGTGCGGCCTTCGGACGCTTACCTGATGCAACTTTAAGACGGGAAATTGAAAAATATATCAAACCACTGCTTTAAGCGGAGGCTTGCAAAAGGTTTTTACGTCTTTTCACAGGAGTGGCGTTAAATAATGAAATATCAGTTTTTCTTACTATCGGTTTTGTTAGTGGTGCTGGCAGAGTTGGTTGCATCCATCCCAGCCACGGCAGATGTTTTCTCTGATACAGAAGCTTTGCTGCCACCAGCTCAAAAGTGGTCCGGTAAAAGCGAATCACTAGTAGTGCCTGCCAACGATCCCTGGATTACACCGGCCGAGCGCACGGGCCTGACTGCCACACCTGGGTATGACGAAACCATGGTCTGGCTGCATAAACTCGTGGCTGCGGCACCCGAATTGAAGATGGTTTCGATTGGCAGGAGTTTGCAGGGTCGCGATTTTTGGATGGTGATAGCCAGCGCAGACCAGATTTTTACTGCAGAAGCTCTAAATGCCACCGGCAAACCGCTGCTGCTGGCCCATTCGGGTATTCACGCTGGTGAAATTGATGGTAAGGACGCTGGCCTGATGTTGTTACGTGACATGACGGTGGCCGGAAAACGTAAGGAATTGTTGGCAAACACCAATTTCCTGTTTATCCCGATATTGAATGTTGACGGTCACGAGCGCAGGTCTCCATACAATCGCATTAATCAGCGCGGACCGGAAGAAATGGGTTGGCGCACCAATGCACGCAATCAAAATTTAAACCGTGACTTTACAAAGCTGGACACCGAGGGGGTGCGTGCCTTGATCCAGGTATTCAGGCAGTGGAAACCTGATTTGTACCTGGACTTGCATGTAACTGACGGTGCGGATTACCAATACGACATCACCTTTGGCGGCAATGGTCGCAGTGGTTGGTCACCTGCTATCGGTAACTGGATTGAAGATGTTTACCGCCCGGCAGTCAGTTCAGCTTTGAGTGAAAACGGACATGAGCCTGGCGGACTGGTATTTGCGACCAATGGCATGGATATGAAAGATGGCTTCCTGACCTGGTCCGGGGACCCGCGTTTTTCCAACGGTTACGGTGATGCCACGCACTTGCCGACGATTCTGGTTGAGAACCACTCACTGAAACCGTACATGCGCCGTGTGCTCGGTACTTATATATTGCTGGCTGAAACACTGGAGCTGATGGCCAGGGAAGAAGTTTCCTTGCGTCAGGCTACCTTGAGTGACCGACGGCAACGGCCCAAAAGCATACCCATGGGTTTCAAACGTAATGAAAACCAGGTGCCTGAAAACGTACTGTTCAAAGGGATCAGTTCGGAACGCTACCAAGGGGAAGTGTCCGGAGCTGAAGTGGTTCGCTGGACCGGGAAACCGATCAATGAGTCCATTCCCAAGGTTTATATTTCTGAGCCGACAGAGATGGTTGAAATTCCGGCAGCTTATATTATTCCTGCTGTTTGGTCCGATATTGTTGAGCGTATCGCCTTGCATGGCATCGAGGTAGAGCAGCTTTCAAAGCCGCTGAGTACACGTGCCGAGGTATACCGTTTGCCAGGTGCCGGTATTGCAGAGAAGTCGGGTTGGACACCAAATCCATTTGAGGGCCATATCCGGATAGATCCGGGTGAACCTGTAAAGCAGGTGATTGAAACGACGTTTCCGGCGGGCAGTTACCGGATCAGTACCGATCAGCCGTTGGGTGAATTACTGGTGTTGATGTTGGAACCATTAGCTCCGGATTCGTTTCTGCAATGGGGTTTCTTCCTGGAAATATTTACCCGCACAGAATATGCGGAAGCTTATGTTATGGAGCCACTGGCACAAAAGATGCTGGAAAGCGATGCGAAATTAAAACAACGTTTTGAACAAAAACTGGCCAGCGATAAAGAGTTCGCTGCCAGCCAACATCAGCGCCTGAAGTGGTTTTATGAGCAGACGCCATTCTATGATGAGCAGTATTTATTGTATCCGGTAGCCAGGATCCCACAACCGGATTGACAAGGATCCAGACACCCCGAACTTAGGTCGCTACGCACATGGCCCAGGCAAGTCTCTCGGCCGGGTGCCACCTTATTTTCATTAAATAATTAATAATGGGGTAAATATTAAGCGACTGCTAATATATAATACCCGCTAAGACGAGGGTCCAGAATTTTTAACCGGAGGATGTAAGTAGTGAAACATTATAAAGTAGGTGTGGTTGCAGTCGTTTTGACATTAGTGCTCAGTGCCTGTGCGGCACCGGGTAAAACCGGCTGGTATGACCAGTGGGGCGCATGTGCCGCAGCCGGCGCAGCAGGTGGCATAGCCGCTGGCGCGACGGATGATTTTGATACGGCAATGGCCGCTGGTGCTGGTGGTTTCGTTGTTGGTGGCGCAATCTGCGCGATGGGTGATACCGATGCTGATGGCGTGAAAAATTACAAAGATGACTGCCGTGGAACGGTTGCCGGCGGTATCGTTGATGATCGTGGTTGTGAACTTGATAGCGATGGCGATGGCGTAGTTGACCGTTTGGACGAATGTCCGGGAACAACGCAAGGTGTTCAGGTAGATGCGCGTGGTTGTGAAATTGATAGTGACGGCGATGGCGTACCTGATAGCCGTGATCGTTGCCCCGGAACTCCTGCTGGAGCGAAAGTAGACCAGTACGGTTGTGAGCTTGACAGTGATGGCGACGGCGTTGTTGATAGCATGGACAAATGTCCGAACACACCAAAAGGCACGCCGGTTGATAACTACGGCTGTGGATTAGCAGCTGAATACAAGCTTGAGCATGTTAACTTCGAGTTTGATTCTGCCAAACTGACTGCAGATTCATCTGCGATGCTGGACGAAGCCGTCAAGATTCTGAAACGTCATTCTGATCTGGAAGTCGAGATTGCCGGGCATACAGATAGCCAGGGTAATGACGTATACAACCAGGGTTTGTCAGAGCGTCGGGCGCAAGCAGTAGCCGACTACCTGATCGCCCATGGTGCGAATGCCAGCAACATTTTTGTGAAAGGTTATGGTGAATCCGAGCCCGTAGCAGATAATGGCACTATGGAAGGCCGTGCGGCTAACCGTCGTGTTGAATTGCGGCACTAGAATTTAGACCAGTTAGTAAGTACAAGGGCCCGGCAGGATTTCCTGCCGGGCCTTTTTTTTGGGCTGCTAAATACCAGTACCTTCTTTCCGTTGATGTTCAGGGGAATGTAACAAGGGACAACTGCTCGAAGCGACTTCTTCCAGACTCGCACAATTCGCAGGGAGTTGGGCAGTCCTCCTGAGACCGTGAGCCGACAGGAAGTCGGCGCCCGAGCGGCCCATGGATGGGTTTAAAGCGTGTCTCAGGAGGACTGCCCAGCTTCCGGCGAATCCCTGATCGAATCCTGCAAGACCAGTGTCAATCGAACGCCGCGACACGTATCCCGGCTTAGTTTGGGTGGATTCTTACAAACGGAAACCCACCTACTGATTGAACTTTGACTCCAGTCTGGGGTACCAGAGGGCTTGTGTGATTCCGCGCACGGCCATGAATACCAGCATTGCACCCCATAAACCCTGCAGTCCGTATTGGTTGGTCATTGGCTGTAGTAGCAGTATATAAATGGCGAATGCTATGGCCATTGTTACCATCATGGCGGATGCTGCGGTTGCAGCTATAAATACGCCATCGAATTGATAGCAGGCGACCGCCACGATGGGTAATGCAACTACCAGTGGCATTAGCTGTTCTACGGTCAATCGAACTGCGGGTATGTCTGTCAGCAAGCCAGTGATGGCATTGCCCGCCAGCCAGAACAAAATGGCATAAAACACGCTGGCCACCAGGGCCCAGATGCCTGTTAGTTTTACCCAGTGGCGAAATACGCTGGCTTTTCCTTTACCCCAGGCAGAACCTGCGAGTGCTTCGGTGGCGTGGGCAAACCCGTCCAGGCCCAGCGATATCAGCAGCATGTATTGCATCACCACGTGACTGGCTGCCATTTCCACTTCACCCAGTGCACCGGCCACGCGCATGACCAGTGATAAGGCCGTCATCAGAAGAATGGTTCGAATGAAAATAAACCCGTTAATGACGATCAGTTTTTGAAAGCCGGACAGTAGCCAGGTTTGGGCGTTTTTAAAACCGGCCAATAATACCTGCAGGCCAAAAATCTGCACCAACAACCACAGGCCTACGGCGGCGGCTAGCCATTGGGCAATTAATGTACCCCAGGCTACGCCGGCTACACCGAGACCGAGCACGATGACAAAAATTACGTTGAGTATGGCGTTGGTGATATTCAATACCAGTTGCTGTACCAGCACGGCCCTGGTTTTGGCCAGGCCGAACAGCACCCCGGAAACGGCATAGACCAGTAGAGAGGCTGGTGCGGCCCATATGCGGATATGGAAATACTCTATTGTTAAATG
>Ga0209633_10005771_pt1 | contig 10764 bp, 8 predicted proteins | sample Cruoilmetagenom1_FD_187290 | JGI IMG/M metagenome (GOLD analysis project Ga0209633, IMG submission 187290) | Oil polluted marine microbial communities from Coal Oil Point, Santa Barbara, California, USA - Sample 1 (SPAdes) (version 2) | ecosystem: Environmental > Aquatic > Marine > Oil seeps ... | reverse complement strand
AATTCTCATTACCGTTAATGCTTAAAAACTCCTATTTTTTATAATTACTCGATACCTTTAAATGAAACATATAGCGAAAGAAAAAGTATCGTATTTTTCTGTTTTTATAAAAATCTGATTAATAGGAGGGCTATTGAGCATATTTTTAGGTGAATCATGCGAAAATTAAGCTATTTTTATTCGTCATAAATTTTGCGCAAAAGCCTCGATTACACCTTTGAAACTTTCCACTCATAAAAAAGCCCTTCTGATTACAATGAATCAGGAGGGCTTTAGGCTTAAATAGATAATTAATTTATGGTGCTAAATACCACCGTGTTGAGGATGCTCACGATTATTAGTTGTTGCTAACTTATTCAAAGCATCAAGATAGGCATGCGCAGAAGCAATAACAATATCGGTATCTGCGCCGTTGCCGTAAACCTGTCTCCCTGCTTTCTCAAGGCGCACACTCACTTCGCCCTGTGCATCCGTGCCACTGGTAATATTATTGACAGAATACAATTCCAATGTTCCGTGATCAGGAATAATCGTTTTAATGGCTGAGTAAACCGCATCGACGGATCCACCACCACTCGCTTCTCCCGTTACTTCTTTACCATCTACTTTTAAGGTGACTTTCGCGTTGGGCGTTTCGCCCGTTTCAGAACAGACCCGAGATGAAATCAATTCATAGCGCGCATCTTCCAATGCCGCTTGCGATTCATTAGCGATAGATTGCAAATCTTCATCAAAAATTTCATGTTTGCGATCAGCAACATCTTTAAAGCGAGAAAAAGCGGCGTTCAAGGCTTCATCATTTTCCAAGCTAATACCGATTTCTTCTAAACGCGTTTTAAACGCATTTCGCCCTGAATGTTTACCCAAAACAATTTTATTGTCCGACCAGCCCACATCCTGCGCACGCATGATTTCGTAGGTCTCGCGTGATTTAAGTACACCATCTTGATGAATCCCTGATTCGTGTGCAAATGCATTTTTACCTACTATGGCTTTGTTCGGTTGCACCGGAAAACCTGTCACAGACGACACTAAATTAGAGGTTGGCACAATCATCGTCGTATCAATATTGGTATCACAAGCAAATACATCTTGGCGTGTGCGAATGGCCATCACGATTTCTTCCAAGGCCGCATTACCTGCACGTTCACCCAAACCGTTAATGGTACATTCGACTTGCCTCGCACCATTTAAAACCGATGCCAATGAATTACCCACTGCTAGACCTAAATCATTATGACAATGCACCGAGAATATCGCTTTGTCCGAATTGGGTACACGTTCTATTAATTGTTTGATTAATTCCCCAAATTGGTGAGGAATATTATAACCAACCGTGTCGGGTATATTGATTGTACCTGCACCTGCATCTATCGCCGCTTCTACCACTCGACACAAAAAATCAAGTTCTGATCGCCCCGCATCTTCTGCTGAAAACTCCACATTGTCGGTGTATTTTCGAGCACGTTTAACCGCTGCAACTGCCCCAGCTAATACATCGTCTGGTTGCATCCGTAATTTTTCTTTCATATGTATAGGAGAAGTCGCTATAAAAGTATGAATACGTGCTGATTCTGCCGGCTTTAATGCTTCACCCGCACGATCTATATCTTTATCAAGTGCTCTAGCAAGTCCACAAACGGTACTATCTTTAACCGCCGTTGCAACTGCTTTTACTGATTCAAAATCACCTTGGCTGGCAATCGGAAAACCTGCTTCGATAACATCGACACGCATTTTTTCTAACATTTTAGCAATGCGAACTTTTTCATCCAAAGTCATGGATGCGCCCGGGCTTTGCTCACCATCGCGCAAGGTGGTATCAAAAATGATGACTCGGTCTTTTTTTGTATCTGACATGATTATTACTCCATTCTCAACGCATAGTATATCGCGAGAATTGCTTCTAACTTAAACAAAATTTGGATTGATTAATGGTGTTTCGCCTCACCAAGGCAAGTATTAATGCCCTAAGGCAGTAGAAGTAATAGAGACAGGAGCAGAACGCTCAAAGATAATAAGACTGAAGTAAAAAAACGCACACGATCAGCATCTTGGGTGGATGCTTTTGCAATCACTCTTGGCTGTTTGGAAGCTTCTTTCAAAGCAATAATGGCTTGTTTCTTTGTCATCTGATTATAACGTTAACGGAAAAAATGGAGTGTTTCAAGTTTATTGTCATCAACGGGTTATTTATTTTCCTCGGTTTTTATCTCATCCTCAATTTTACTATTGTGCTCATTTACCTCATTGTCCTTACTAACACAGGCTTTCTTTCTAAATGGTAAACAATTAAATATTCCTGATAAGGCATAGATAAAGAACACGATAAACAGTACTGTCGCAGGATCAATCGCAATTAAAGAAAAAATCAAGATTACCGCTAAAATAGCAAGATGAGGGACTTTGCTTTTAAAATCATAACCTTTAAAACTACTGTATTTGACATTACTCACCATCAATAAACCTGCTCCAATAATCATAATCAAAGCAAGTATGTGTACTGAACTTCCTGCCACACCAAAATCATGTAACATCCACACCATACCTGCCACAATGCCTGCCGCAGATGGACTTGGTAGTCCAATAAAGTTACTTTTATCGACTACTTCAATTTGCACATTAAAACGTGCCAATCGCAATGCCGCACAAGCAACATAAATAAAAGCAGCCATCCAACCTACTCTACCCCATGTAACACTTATTTCACGCATATCCACCAACGCCCATTGGTACATGACTAGCGCAGGTGCCAAACCAAACGAAATGAGATCAGACAAACTATCGTACTGTTCACCAAATTCGGACTGAGTGTTAGTTAAACGCGCGACACGTCCGTCCAAACCATCAAGGATCATCGCAACAAATATCGCAATCGCAGCAACTTCAAATTTATCATTCATTGCCGCAACAATGGCATAAAAACCACTAAACAAGGCTGCAGTAGTCACTAAATTAGGTAGTAAATAAATACCTTTGCGTGGCTTGTTTTTATCTTTCATAGAATTATCAGCATCATATTATTTGTAACGATAATAGCATGAGAACGAAACTTCTTAACGGCTATAAATGGTTTACATAAATTTTAGGCAAAAAAAACGAACCTATAAAAGGTTCGTAATAAATGATCGCTTTGGCGATTCTTATTGTTGTTAGCGGGGTCTATATTACACAACCCAAGCTGACTACAAACTGAATCGACTAGCTTATCATTGGAATCAATACTCTTTAGTAACTATTTAATAACGGAAAATAGAGAAAGGTGCAGTAACTGCCGGTAAATACTCAATTATTTTTCTTTCGCGTACTTTAGCAGCATCTTTAAGTACCACAATTCTATCATCATTGCGCAGAACAGGATCAGCCACTTTACCAATCCTGATTAAACCAAGATTAACACTGTGCTGTTTTCCATCACGATATAAAAAAACATTTCTTGTGTTAGCAACATTCGTCAATCCTTTAGACATCGCAATTGCTTGAAGAAAACTTAGATTTCCTTTAATAGGGAAAACACCAGGAGTCGTAACTTCACCTTCAACTGTCACACGTTTAGAAATTGCTTTATCTGTGCGAGTAATACTGACTTTCGGGTTTTGCATGAACTTCTTTAAACGCGTTTGTATCGTTTTTTCTGCCTGCGGAATGCTCAAACCTTGTACTTTAACAGAACCAATCATGGGTAATGAAATCGCACCACTTGATTCAACCGTTAATTTTTGTGCAGATAAATCCGGTACTTTAAATACATTCACATCTAAAACATCTTGAGCCGAAATTAAACTAGAAGCTGGATTTGCAGACACACCCGATGATTGATATGACACCTTTGAAACTGATGTATTATTTAAAGCATTCACAGCTTGTTGCGCTTTGGCATCAATTCTCGCCATTTCGTTCGGGGAAGGTGTTTGACTACAAGCACTCAAAGACAACAAAATCAACGTAGTTATACTTAATTTGCTTGCGATTGAATTATTAATAAGATATTGAAATTTCACTTTGTCACCTTTTTATTTAATATATCATTCAGAATTGAATAAATTTTAAGCAACTGCTGATTGATTATTAAGCAAATCTTGCTCCAACGTCTCACTATCACTGATCAATGGCATTTCTTGTGAATAACCATCGGGGTTATTACTCTGCCAACGCCATGTATCATCACACATTTCTTGAATACCAAACTGTGCTTGCCAACCTAATAATTCTTTCGCTAATTGAGTATCTGCATAACAACAGGCAATATCACCAGGACGACGATCGACAATCTGGTATTTCACTTCTTTCCCAGAAGCATCGGAAAACGCTTTTACCATCTCTAAAACAGAATTACCTTTTCCAGTCCCCAAATTAACCGTATAAAGGTCATCAACTTTGTCACTTTCAAATGCTTGTAAAGCTTTTACATGCCCTTTAGCCAAATCAACCACATGAATATAGTCACGTACACCTGTACCATCAGGCGTTGGGTAATCGCCACCAAAAACTGACAGTTTTTCTAATCTGCCTACAGCCACTTGAGAGATATAAGGCATTAGATTATTGGGAATATCATTTGGATCCTCTCCGATTAAGCCACTTGCGTGTGCACCAACCGGATTGAAATAACGCAATAAACCTATTTGCCACTGATCATCCGCCACATAAATATCACTGAGTATTTCTTCGATATGAAGCTTAGAACGACCGTAAGGATTCGTTGCACTCACAGGGAAATCTTCGGTAATAGGCACCGTTGCCGGATCACCATACACCGTTGCAGAAGAACTAAATATAATACGTTTTACGCCATTTTTTTGCATCGCATTGAACAAACAGATACTGCCCGCAATATTATTATCGTAATACATGAACGGTTCAGCAACCGATTCACCTACCGCCTTTAAGCCGGCAAAATGAATCACACCGTAAATATCGTGTTCGTTGAAAACTTTATCGAGAATTTCTGGATCACGCACGTCCCCTTCTATAAAAGGAATCGTTTCACCCGTAATATGTTTAACGCGATCAAGCGAAATCGTTGATGAATTACAAAGATTATCCAGCACAATTGGCTTAAAACCTGCGTTTAATAATTCAATACACGTATGAGAACCAATGTAGCCTGCGCCACCTGTGACTAATATATTCATAATTTATTTTTACTTTTATTTTTTAATATTGTTGAAAGTTACCTGTATATTTTACTTTTCTGTATAAAAAATAGCCAGATACTTATTCAGTACCCAGCTATTTGGTCAAAGAAAACAGATAAGCTGTTAAGAGACTAATCAATCTCTTAACAGAATAAATTATCCTGCTTTAGCTTTTTTCTTCTTTGGTTTTGTTTTTTTCTTCGCTTTGGTTTTAACCTTTTTTACTTTAGCTTTCTTTTTCGTTACTTTTGATTTAACTTTTTCTTTAGCATCAGAAGACTTTGAAGATTTCTTTTTTAAGGTTTCTTTTTTAGCTATTGAAGACTTTTTACTGGATGATTTCTTTTTGTCTGTTGAAGACGCTTCAGAATCCTTTTTGGTAGAACGTGTGCTAGTTTTTTTCTTCTTAGTCGATTTTTTAGAAGTTGAATTACCACTCGTCTCCGCCATCTTATATCCTTCTGGTGCTACGCTCTTACCACTAGAAGTAGAAACTTTACGCTTAACGTCTTTAAATGTTTCGTCACCAATTCCTGGTACATTTTTTAAATCCTCAACACTTTTGAAGCGACCGTTTGCTTTACGGTAATCAACAATGGCTTTGGCTTTATTTGCACCAACGCCTTTTAAATAAGCAGCAAACGTAGCCGCATTTGCCTTATTGATGTTGACTGTTTCTTTCCCTTTAAATTCGGTTGTTGCAAATGCTGTAGTACTAAACACTAATACAAACATTAAACTTGATAGTAATTTAAGTAATTTCACTTTATATATTCTCCATTAATAACAATTATATTCATCCTTTAGGATACTTATTTAACTAATTGGTTCATATTAAGTATCGGTAATAAAATAGACAGTACAATTAACAAAACCACACCACCCATAATCAATATTAACGCGGGCTCAAAAATACTGAGAATTGAAGTCAACATGCCATCTGTTTCGCGCTCTTGTTGAACTGCCGCTCTTTCTAGCATGTCATCGAGTTTTCCAGAGCTTTCGCCACTGGCAATCATATATACCGTCATTGGGGGGAAATAACCCGATTGTTCCAAGGCGCGATGAATCGACATACCTTCGCGCACTTTAACAGACGCTTTCTCGACGGCTTCGCGCATCGGCATATTTTGAATAACCTTTGCAGAAATCGACATTGCATCCAAAATAGGCACACCACTGGATGACAAAATACTTAAGGTGCGTGCGAAACGCGCAGTATTTAAGCCCCTCACCATTTTTTTAATCAGAGGGATCTTCAACACAAAATTATGATAACGGTATTTCCATTCAGGAATTTTAATCACCTGCTTGAAGATTATAAACGCCACAACAAACGCAACACCAATGTAAAGCCCGTAAGCCTGAATAAATTCACTAGCTTGAATCATCATGCGTGTCATCGCAGGTAATTCGTGACCCAAATTATCAAATACATCGACAATTTTAGGTACGATAAAACCAAGTAAACCAGCAACAATCGCAATTGATAATAGTGTTAGGGTTACTGGATAAATCATCGCACCCGATACTTTTTGCTGTATTTCTTGACGCGATTCGGTGTAATCCGCCATACGTTCTAGCACTGCATCCAAATGACCGGATCGTTCACCTGCCGCTACGGTAGCGCGGTACATGCTAGGGAAAACCGAGGAATACGTTTTAAAGGCATCTGCAAGAGTATGGCCTTCTACAACTTTTGAGCGAACCGCAGACAATATATGTTTTACATTGCGTTTTTCTGTTTGTTTTGCCGTGGTAGCCAATGCTTCTTCCAATGGCGCACCCGATTGCACAAGGGTTGCTAATTGGCGAGTTAACAAAGCCAATTCACCTGCTTTTACCCGCCCTGCTCTACGCGGTTTATCCGCAGATTCTTTTTCTGATTTTTCGACTTGTTTGACTTGAAGCGGCGTTAAACTACTGTCACGTAATAATTGGCGAAGTTGGCGTGAATTATCAGCATCTAAAATACCGGTTTCTTCTTTGCCTTTTGCATCCAGTGCGGTGTATTCATAAGCTGGCATGGTATTTTACGCGCCCTAGTATTTATTAAGAGTTAAGCGGTGGCGCTTTACTATCTTCTCTGGTCACACGCAACACTTCTTCGAGGGTTGTTTTACCTTTTAGAACCAAGCGTATGCCATCTTGACGTAAACTCGGCGCGTTACGATGGACATAATGATCAAGGTCTAGCTCGCTTGCACCATCATGAATCATATTTCGGCTGGTTTCATCCAGCACGATCAATTCATAAATACCATTTCTGCCTACATAGCCCGTATGGTTGCAGCTTGCACAACCATTGTGGTGGTAAATCGTCGGCGCTTGTTGAGGATCAACTCCTAATAATTCACATTCGGTCTGATCAGCCATTCGCCCAATTTTACATTCAGTACACAATAAACGCACCAAACGTTGCGCCACCACACCAATTAAACTAGATGATAATAAAAATGGCTCGACACCCATATCACGAAGACGCGTCACGGCACCTACCGCAGTATTAGTGTGCAAGGTTGAAAATACCAAGTGACCCGTTAACGATGCCTGCACCGCGATTTCGGCGGTTTCAATATCACGAATTTCACCAATCATCACCACATCAGGGTCTTGTCGAAGTATCGCGCGTAAACCCCGTGCAAAACTCATATCTACCTTATTATTAACTTGGGTTTGCCCGATGCCATCAATATAATATTCTATCGGGTCTTCAACCGTTAAAATATTTCGACTGGTTTCATTTAAGTTAGTCAGTGCCGCATACAAGGTAGTGGTTTTACCCGAACCCGTAGGCCCCGTTACCATCACAATACCATGGGGTTTTTTAATTAATTCTTTAAGACGAAGATGAGTCGCATCATCCATTCCTAAGTGTTCAAGGTTTAAGCGTCCCGCTGATTTATCCAACAAACGCATTACAATTCGCTCATTGTGACCAGAAGGCAGTGTTGATACGCGCACATCTACCCCGCGACCCGCGACTCGCAAAGAAATACGTCCATCTTGTGGGAGACGTTTTTCGGCAATATCTAGCTTTGCCATAACTTTAATTCGGGAAATAACTAACGGTGCGAGAGAACGCGGCGGCTCTAAAATTTCACGTAAAATACCATCAACACGCATACGAACAATCATGCGATTTTCAAAGGTTTCAATATGAATATCCGACGCATTTTCTTTAACAGCTTGGGTTAATAATGCATTGATCAATCGAATAATTGGCGCATCATCTTCGGATTCTAATAAATCTTCAGGCTCTGGTAGTGAATCGGCGACGTCGTGAAGATCAAGCTCTTCACCTAAGTCATCCATCATTGCCATTGCGCCCGCGCCACTGCTATCGTAATGAACCGCTAACAAGCGATCAAATTCATCATCGGCAATTGATTCAAAAGAAAAATCATTTTGTAAAAAACGACTCACTTCATTGGCGATAACAGGCGTTAAACCTTGTTTGTAACGTACTTTTACCGTGCGCCCATCTAAAGAGTTGTCAGCTGGCAACCGTTCGATTAAAACACCGTTGCGTTTTGCAAAGCTATAAGGAAAATCCTGAAAAACTTCAATTTCAGGAGACGCTAGCTCATCCGTATCTAATTCTATCGCATCATTCATTGCTGTCATTTGACTTATTCGATCCCGTCTAAAAATGCATCAACTTGTTGTTGTTGTTTTGATCGCGGTGCTTGCGCTTTATTCATAGGAATATGTGGAGCTGATGATCGTCGCTTGCTTGTTGAGCCAGTACGAGCACCAAATGCACTTTGTTTTAGCGCATTTTGTTGTCTTGTTGCTCTATTCATTGCTTTAGGCGCTTGTTTTTCTGGTGTACGATAATTTGATTGTTGAGCGGCGGCGCGTTGTTGTTGCGTCATGCGGCTTTGCGGACTACCCGCACGCGCCTGTATGCTTCGTTGTTTATTTAGTTGTTGCTGACGCTTCTGCTGTTGTTTAAGTTGTTGCGGCGTCAGCTTCTTAATAAATTCATTCTTTATATTGTTTGGAAAAAGATCGGCTTTTTCTTTCAAAATACCGCGTTTATTTACACCACTTTTATGCTGTATACGTCTGAGTTTATTGTATTTTTGACGGGTGTAGCTATCCGCACTTAACACATCACGCATAATGACTGGATGAATAAATACCATCAAATTCTTTTTAACTTTTTCCGTGCTTGTAGAAGTAAATAACTTACCAACAACAGGTAGGTTACCAAGACCTGGCACTTTTGTTACGGTATCAGTAAATGAATCCTCCATCAAACCACCTAGAATCAATACTTGATCATCTTCAACCATCACGCTGGTTTTAATCTCGCGCTTGTTTGTTATACGCTCTGCCGCAGTCGAACTGGCACCTAGACTGGATACTTCTTGTTCAATGTCTAACCGAATACTGTCACCAGAATTAATCTGCGGCGTAATTTTTAATTTAATACCAACATCTTCACGCTCTATTGTATTAAAGATACCTGTTGTATTCGTCGCGGACTGTGAGCCCGTTACAAATGGGACATTCTCACCAACCACTAATGATGCTTCTTCGTTATCCATGGCGATAACAGTCGGTGTAGATAAAATATTAGTTGCACCATCATTTAATAACGCTTGTACCAACGCACCGAATCGAGCACCGCCTTGATTATCCATAAGACCAAATGTACCACCATCTGGAGCAGTTGTCGGAAGTGCCGTTGAGCCTAGCAAGCCTAATAACGTATTTAAACCAGTGACTGAACTTCCTGTTGCACCCAATATACCATCACTACTTAAAACACCTAAACTAACGCCCAGTCGTTTCGCCAGATTAACATTAATCTCGGCAATGACTGCTTCAACCAGCACCTGCGCGCGTCGGACATCTAGTTTTCTAATGACTTTTATTAGATTTGCATGAACATCGGGTTCAGCTGTAATAATTAATGAATTGGTTGCCTCATCAGCCTGAATATCAATACCCGGTTTTTTAGAACTACCGCTTGCCGCACCTTTCTTTACAGGTTTATTAGAAACTTGTGTTTTAGAAAAACCTGTTAACACTTTTGCTAATTCTTCGGCTTTTGCATAGCGCAAATAAACAACTTTTGTTTTCTCTTCAATTTTTTCAAAGGTATCTAATTTACGGATGATTTTTTTCACTTGTTGTCTTGCCGAACGATCACCACTGAGTAATAAACTATTCGTACGTTCATCTGCCGCTACTTTGTTCTTGCCTCGTACGCCTTTTATGTTGGATTGTTGTAGTGTCTGAATCGTTTGTGCCAAAGTTTTTGCAGATGCAAATTTAAGTGGAACAACCTCAAGCTCTTCATCATCAGCACGATCCATACGTTGTATAACTTTCACTAAACGGTCAATATTAGCCGCACGATCTGAAATCACAATCGTATTACTTGGACCATAGGCTTGTAGCTGACCGGTACTTGGCACTAACGGACGTAAAATGGGTACAAGCATTGCCGCAGGCACATGCTCTACACGAATAACGCGCGTGATTAGTTCGTCGGCCTTAGGCTTAGATTTTTTAATACGTTTTTTCGTTGCTCTTTTAATGGATTTGGTCGAAGTATCAACTGATTCTTTTTGACCATCATCACCCACAAATGGAACAGGTTGTTGTTTTG
>Ga0209633_10005770_pt1 | contig 10764 bp, 11 predicted proteins | sample Cruoilmetagenom1_FD_187290 | JGI IMG/M metagenome (GOLD analysis project Ga0209633, IMG submission 187290) | Oil polluted marine microbial communities from Coal Oil Point, Santa Barbara, California, USA - Sample 1 (SPAdes) (version 2) | ecosystem: Environmental > Aquatic > Marine > Oil seeps ... | reverse complement strand
CGTTCCTAATCGAACCCGAACCTGTTCAGGCTTCGTTACATTCTTGCTCAACATCGGCGAACCGCAATGCCTGCAAAAATATTTTGTTTGCCCTGGTGAGGACTCAAATCCGGTTAATTCCTTCTCGCCTGAAAGGATCTTGAAATCTTTTGACTCGACGATACCATTCGTTGCAAAGGCGCTGCCTTGTGCCTTTCGACATCGAGAGCAGTGGCAATAAATGATATTCCGTATGCCGCCCGTAATTTCAAAACGAACTGCGCCACAAAGGCATGCTCCTTTATACATATGGCTCAACTCCTTCTATATTTGGGCATTTCCCACATCAATAAAAGACCGTGTCTTTGGTGTGATGGCGGGCGAATTGGCGCGCACCCGGCGCCTTGCCGCTTAACCACAGGTAATAGCCCAGCTCAAGGGCGGTAAACGCGTACCCGGCGGCGGCCACAATACGCTCGCACGCTACCAGCGACAGCGCGCGCAGCTCTGCTTCCCGGGGTCCGCGCTCGAGCGGCCGGCGCTGCTCGTGGATCAACCCGTAGAGCGGGGGCGACAACCGAAACACGCCGTGGTAGACCAGCATCGCCGGGACCACGTTGTCCACCGGCGCGATGGCCCGGTAGAGGTCTTGGGACATCACATACGAAGGATCGTGGGGACCCGCCAGACGGTTCAGTTCTCCGACGGCGAGCGTGGCCTTCTTCAATAACACCACCCGTGATCCGTTATGCAACAACCCCTGGTCATTGAAGGCGGGAAAGCGGTTCGCCAGTTCCCGGACCAGGGCCGCGGCGGGGTGATGCGTCGCCTCGTGGTTTTTTAGTATCTGCCGGCAGAAGGCATCGAAGTCATCCATGCACAGCGTTTGCAGCACGGTGCCCGCCTGCTGGAGCACGGTGTGCAACTGCATCACCAGGTCATTGAGCGCGTCATCGCTCGGGAGCTGGAATACCTGTCTGATTTCCGCTGTCGTGATGTCTCTTAGGCGCACCGCGCTCAGGCCGCCTCCCGCGCTTAGAGCACCGACCCCTTGCGTAATGGTCTTGGACGCGCCCCGGCCGCAGAGCCTGTGAAGCTCGTAGCGAAAGCCATGCCCGAACTGAAGCAGACCGAATGACAGGGCGAAGTTGGCGGCGTCACGGGCGCCGCGGAAGTCGCCGGCGACGATGCCGCAGTTCTCACCCATGTGCCCTTTCATGACGTCCCGTACCGTCACCGCGTCTAATTGACCTGCAAAGCGCTCGAGCGCCTCCTCGTCGAAAGACACGTCCCTGGCAAGCTGAACGGCCTGCAGACAAGACGACCGGGCAAGCTCGAAGGGATCACCATCGATGGGCGGCACCCCGTCCATACCCCAGTCCTTGATGGAGAAACCATCATCCATTTGCCGCATTCGGGCACCTCACAAACACACTAACCGTATACAGCTATGTCGATATAAACACATTGCTTCCCGAGATGCCGGCAATACGACGTAATAGCGGTCTACCAGAGGCGCCACATTTGACATATGGCCACCACAAAGCGTATTTGTCCGCTCCATGTTTTTCAGATCTGTTACCCGTTTGTTAAGGTCTCATGCTCACCGAAGATATTTCGGAATATCCATGGAGATCACACCGTCCGGTGGTATAAACACGTACTTTTTTCCCAGATGTCACTGCGCCTAATAACGCACGAAACATGTGGTCCGCGCCGGTTCCGGTGTAGTCGCGGAAAAACCATTGTTTATTCTTGCAGTCGCTGGGATTAGTGGCCAGATTAAGTTTTACCAGAAATCGTCCCGAGGTAGTGGGATTAAGCTCGGTCACCGCTCCATATGATGTCCATCCAGCGACCGACCACGCCTCTGCGCTAACCAGCATAAGGCAGATCGCCCCGATCATCAGTTTAGTTTTCTCACCCAACGTTAATGTCTCTTGATGTGTTTGTTTAATCCGTCTGCGATTCGGCACGGGCGGTCCACTCGAGCACCATGTTCGATACCAGGCTGATGCAGGCCACCTTCCGATTTGCGTTTCAGTCCCCCTGTAATGCGCTCATCTGTGCAATGCTTCCCCTGCCGCACCCTTTTGCTACGTGGGCCGCCAAGGCGCATAGGCGTCCTCTGACCCTTCGCCAAGTCGGGATGAATGTACGCGACCACTCAGGCCGTGGAAATGGCGAAAGCTCATGAGCAGTGGGCGCCACCTGTCAGGGTCGATGCGATGCGAATCGGGTTCCGCAAGTATGCGCTCGTCGACATGCACCCGCAAGATACGCACCTCGATTGCGCTGGCCGGAACAGCCATACGCCGATCGCTCACTGCGAAAGGCCGGATACATCCAACCACCGCTTCCAGCTGTACCAGGCATTCCCTGACCCGTGGCGGCGCCACATTCAAAGAGGGCTCCGACGTAAGTCCAGCGGCGCCGAACTTATCTGCAACATAGCTGTAACCCAGCAATTTCTTATGCACGGGAACCGCCGCTGTGCCGGTTAACATTGCTAAACGATCCACGGCGCCCACGTTGTCAACGGATGCGAGATTGAGTACACATTGACCATTACGCTTCAGATTTTTGGTAGTTTTTGAGCTTGCGTCCAAACCCAGCATGCAGCTCCAACCCAACCACCACGCCGAGGACATCGGTGCAAGGTTGGGCGACTCGTCCTCATTCAACGTGCTGATAAGGACCACGGGTGTGCCCCAGTAGTGGATGGCTGGTTCAATAGTTTTGTGCATGGTGAACATTCCTTCGATGCGATAACGTAGACGTTCACCAGTATGCACAAAACAGGATTTTCGGGGCCACCCGATTCTTGCGCTCCAACAACGAAAAACGGTCTAACCTATCGTTGTTGCTCCAGCCAATCTCTCACAATCGCGGAAGTCAGCACGAGACGGCCGAACCGGGAGGGGTCGAGCTCCCCCTTAGACACGAGTTTGACTTCCGCGATCTCCTCGCCGGTTTTCAGCTCGCCTTTGGCGGACATCCAAAAGGCCAAGATGATCTGGTTCATCGCAAAGAACGGGTAATGACCTATGAACCCCTTTATCTCGCCGTCAAGACCGAGCTCCTCTTTCGCTTCTCTCAGCACCGCTTGTTCCGGCGTTTCTCGTTTTTCAAGAAATCCTGTTATCAATGAGAACATTCCCTCCGGCCACTTGGCATTTCTAGCGAGAATGATATTGTCTTTATATTGAATAAGGGCCGCAACCACGGGGAGCGGATTATCCCAATGTACAAAATCGCACTCGGGCGAGCTGCACGCCTTTCGCTCAAGACCATCAACGAGCCTGTCTTCCAGCTTGCTCGCACATTTTGGGCAGTATTTCACGGATAACGCCTATTGCTTTACCCCAGGATGAGTGTAGACGCGAAGATTGCGTCCGATGTCCGCCAGATCGAATTATGGACTGCAGTCTTGACCATCACGAATCGCGTCTCCACCTTTGGCTCGATTTACTCATCCGACTTTTGGAGTGAATACGCAAAAACGAACCCGCCAAAAAAGCCGGTCAGAATTAAAGCTCCAGGTCGATTCAGATTGTTATTTTCCCCTCAAGATATTTTACCGCTTTGCCCGAGATGGTCACACGCTTGCCAGACAGGCCGCATAATACCTCGCCTCCGCGCTGGGAGATCTGCCTTGCCTTCAAGGAATTCTTGTTCAGCGCCTGTGCCCAATAGGGTATCAGCTGCGTAAACGCCGATCCTGTTACTGGATCTTCGTTGATACCATATTTCGGCGCAAAGAACCTGGTAACAAAATCATAATGCTCGGCCCTGGAGGTAATGGCAACCCCTCTAAGATCCAGTTTTCTCAACTCCTCCATGTTCGGATCAGCCAAGGCCACGCTTGCTTCATCTTCAAAAATGACAATATAGTCTTCTGCCCTGAGACATTGCACAGGCGTTTGCTGAAATGCCGATATCACTGCATGAGGCGCCTCACAGACTGCCGGTGGCTGGGCCGGAAAATCCATTTCCAACCAATCGCCATCTCGCTTAACGGTCAGTATCCCGCCCAGCGACTCAAAATCAATGCGATCGTTTGCATAGCCCAGGAGACCGAATAATACATACGCGCTGGCCAAAGTGGCATGACCACATAACTTGACCTCGCGGACCGGCGTAAACCATCGAATATGGTAGCCGTTATCTGTTTGAACAAGATAAGCCGTTTCAGAGAGGTTGTTCTCCGATGCGATCGATTGCAACGTCTCGTCCGGCAGCCATTTTTCGAGCGGGCAGACCGCGGCGGGATTGCCCTCAAACACCTTATTTGCGAACGCATCGATTTGGTATAATGTCAGCTCCATCGTGTCTCCGTATTAGTCCTTGCGATTTGTAGAGACGGCTCCGAAGAATCGTGATCTTCTGCAGCCGCGGGTAAACGTGGCGAACGGATTTACGCGGTTCCCGGCGTTATCCATCGCCCACCTATACGAAGCCATCGGTCCCGGGAATTTACTCAAGCGCGTTGCAAGCAAACGCATCGTTCGGATTTTTTATAATTTTTGGAATGTATATCTTTTGTCCCTGACTTCAACATCCGGAGGTCTTTTGTCGTGTTCAAAAAAGTCATGGCCTTCCTTGAGGTTTTCCCAATAATCCAGCCAAATCGATTCCTTGTGCGCTTCCATGTTTTCTGTCGTCATGCGGAACGGAAAGATATGAACCCTGAAAAAACGTTGACCATTTCTAAACGCTGCCTCTGCCAGCGTATATATTTCCTCAATTACCGCATCTGTCATTGCATAACAACCAATGGACACGCAGTCACCGTGAACCATAAGGGCACTTCCGGTCCTGCCATGCGCCCTATCGTATGCGTTTGGATATCCAATATTGAACGATAAATGAAACTGACTGGATGGATTCAGTTGGCGCGCTTTTACGAAATAAAAGCCTTCCGGGCTTTGAAGGTCACCTACTCTGAGCTTGGGACCTAAGGCGCCTGAATAAGAGCATATATTGTAGTTCTTCAATAGCTCGAATTTTTCGTCATTTTCCACCCATAATTCCAATTCGCTGGATTCCTTGTATATGCGGATATATATCGGGGAACCATATGCCAACCCGTGTTCCTCGAGTTCTTTTTTCATTTTTGGTGTTAACTCAGCGACGACTTTTCTTGACCTTGCGCTGGAAGGTATTTCAGATGAAGAAACCATATCCGTATAAGCGTTCAACAGAATTACTGTAGCTGTGAGTATTATTATTTGGACTTTCATATTTCCGGTGAGGCCTGATCTTTCAGCTGACAAACGCGAGCACGTCAGCGCGAGCGTTCGATCGGCGGTCATGTTATAGGGCTCCGTTGGTAATAGTGCCCCTTTATTTCCATCGAAAACAACGATATTTTAGTATTAAAGCCACTGATTTATCGAGTGACAAGGGCCACGCCCTTGCGCAGCGCCTAGACGACACAGGCCTCACGATGGAGCCCGAATGACGGAGCGAGCGCAGGAATATGCGGTCTTCCCCGCCCTTGTGGGGTCACATATAAAATGGATCATTCCGATACCACTAATTCTGGATATTGTTCGAACCGTGCTCGATTTGAACGCCGGATCTCCCGGATCGACGGACCGATTCGCCGTCGGCCGGATGATGGGTTTATCTCAGTCTGTTAATTGACGGTCGAGGGATTTTAATAATTCCTCAATTTCCGGCCTGCATTTTTCTTGTACTTCATCGATAGTTAACACGCCTGACTTAATGCCAAATATGACCGGAAAGAGAGGATCATTTATCGTGTATGATTTATAGAGATCCCTGGCGATTTGATTGTGAAACTTATGTATCTTTTCGTTCAGATCCCAAACAGAAATCTCTTTCTGTTTCCATTTTTCAAATTGTTCGTGTAAAACAGACATACATCTTTCCAGATCCCGCTCATACCCGATCCCAGCGAGTTCTCTTAGATGTTTCATCTGTTTTTTAGTAAACGGTTCCGTATTCATTTCTTGGCCTAATGTATAACAACCAGAACAGGCAGCGGCACCTGTTCAGTCCGTTTGATCTTGCCATAAGGCCTGACCTACATCCACCGCTGGAGTCAGGCCAAGACCGCCTCTTATCATCTCTTCTCGGTCTCACCCGCCGTCTGCCACGGCCACCGGCCTTCGACTTCAAGATGCAGCGTGAGGCTGAGGAAGGTACGAATCAGAATTATCAATGCCAGTATCGCCACGTTCGACAAGGTGTCTGCCACCACGACGGTTCGGATGATGTCGCCTGCGATCAGAAACTCCAGACCAAGAATGATTGAGCGGCCGAGATCGCGGCGAAACTCCCGGTAAGCATTTCCGCTCGACGTGCGCCTAAGGCGCAGAAAAAATCCGACAGACGATGTAATAGAACCAATAATGATAACTACGACACCCACCGATTCTATCGCATACCCTGCTGTCCCAATAAGCTCTTTGAACTCCATCATTTTGCGCTCTCGTTAACCGCCGCACGATTATTATCGTATTGCCGCTGCTATGCGCTTCCTTGTTCTGACACGTTTACTATTCGATTGGGCCACATGCATCAATTTCCCTATGTGCCATCCTGGAAACGCCAAGCCAAGAAATCACGGTTGCGGGTATATTGGCAGGAAAGCTGGGCGAACACCAGTGAGCGCGTTTTGCTTTACGGTGCCAGCCGTTCGAGCACCCACTCCCCGGTCTCTCGCCTGCCATAGCGCAGCCGGTCGTGCAGGCGGTTGTCCCGATGCTGCCAGAATTCGATTGTGGTCGGGCGAAGCCGATAGCCGCCCCAGAAGTCCGGACGCGGGATCTCTTTAGCCTCATAGCGTCCGGTGAGCTTTTCCAGTCGTGCATCCAGGGCATTGCGGTTGGTGATAACCTCGCTCTGCCGCGATACCAGCGCGCCGAGCTGCGACCCCCGGGGCCGGCTGTGATGATAGTCATCCGATTCTGCTGCCGTCGTCTTTTCGACCGGGCCTTCGATACGCACCTGCCTGCCGAGCGGATCCCACAAAAACACCAGGCTCGCCCACGGATTCTCAGCGAGCTCTCTGGCCTTGCGGCTCTTATAGTTGGTGAAGAAAACAAACCCCCCCTCGTCGACGGTCTTCAGCAGTACGATCCTGGCCGAGGGGCGGCCGTCGGCGGAGGCGGTGGCCAAGGTCATGGCATCCGGGTTCTCCAGCCCGGAACCGAGCGCCTCCTCGTACCATCTCTTGAACTGCACGATAGGATCGGGCGCCAGGTCGGCCTTTTTTATGCCGTTGGCCGGCCCGTCATTTTCTGCCATATGATGTCTCGCGCACCGAATTAGGGGAAAGAAACGAGGAGGAAGGGCGCGAGCCCCCCTCAACTGAACTGTCAGGCAACACGCGAATTACAGGAAAAACAGGAAAAACAACACAACTATTATCACCACCGCAATAGCGATTGTGTAGCCGCGCGTACGCTGCAGGCGAGTGGCCCTCTCACCCGGCTCCCAGCCCCGCTGCATCCTGGCGAGATCGATGGGATCCAGTTCCTTGTGCTTTTTTTCACCGGCGTCGTTTGTCATCGTAGTCGCTTCTCCAGTCAATGACTGTAGACATAATATTAGCCCGATGCGTCGAAGGAAATCCAGGTTCTGCAAGCACCGCGCCACCGGCACATTCGGAGATCGTTATGTCCAGGAACCCACCGTTGCAGACCTGACTTGCGGAACCGTGATTTGCCCAGATGAGCGAGCGCCATGTTAGTGATCGCGCGACTCGCCTGGTCAGGCATATAGCTTGCCAATCCCGCTACAATGGCGAAGTTTCAGATACCGTATTGGTGCCAGAAGCAGGGCCAGACTATTAACGGGCTGTTGGTCGTTTGCCGCGGTTTCCAACTCCGGAGGATCCACCCCCCCGAGAGATGGATATTCTTCCGAGCGGCGATACTTGATCCAGCTCACCGCTCCCCTGCTCCAGCCACGTTTATTTCTTTTTCTCCCGAGCGTCGTTTCGTAGATAAACTCGGTTTCCCTGCCGTATTTTTTCAACAGCTCTTCCTGCCATCGAAACAGGCCGGCCAACGCCGGATGCCGCCGGAAATAGGGAACAACTCTGAGCGGCCGCAGCAGGCACGCCAGCGTGAGATCCGCACCACTGAACCGATCACCGACCAGCGAGGTTCTGCCTTCTAAATGTTGCGCGATCTTTATCAGCAACGCCTCCAGGCGCTCAAAAATCCGGTCATCCCGGTTGCGGTGAAACCGGAAACGTTGCATCAACACCATACCGATCACGGCGGAGGAAAACCGGTTAATTATCGGCAGGGTAAGCAGCCCTTTCCATACGGCAGGCAGAAACAGCTTGGCCAGCAGCGTGGGAGATTCGAGGATCACCTGAGTGTAGCCCAACCGGCGCGCGCCGGGACCGAGGTCTGAATCCAGCCACACCATCCATTGGTAGATGAGGGATTTTTCCCGTTCATTACCCGGAAACAGGGTCTGGGATGCGGGATATTGCTGCTCCAGATAGCGGATAATGGGCGAGGAGTCGCTGAGCGCCGCGTTCGTCGCCGGATCAAAAATGGCCGGCACGAACCGGTTGCCTGACACATGGCTCAGTGCTTTCTTTGAAAACGCATTGATTTCGACCCCGGTCCACGTGATGCCCTTGTAATCGAGGGCCCAGCGGACCTTCTCCACATAATGAGACCAATATAATTGATACAAATAAATCATTATCGATATTCCTTAAAGGCGAGGCCCGGCGGGTTCATAAGGCACCTGTGAGGGCACATCAACTGTCATCGGACACGTCTTTTCCGCTTAGTCTGAATCGCAGCAACAGGTAGCCGACCACCGCCGAGAGAATCGATCCCATCAAAATGCCCAATCTGTCATCAACCGCGAAATCCGGGCCGCCCTGTTCGAAGGCGAGCGAACTGATGAACAGACTCATGGTAAAACCGATCCCGCACAATACGGCGACACCGTAGAGCTCAAACCAACCGAAATCCTCCGGCAGCCGACCTATTCCAAGCTTGACGGCCACCCAGGTAAAACTGAATATTCCCAGCTGATTGCCGAAGAACAACCCGGCCGCAATTCCCAGTGGGACGGGCGCGATCAGTGAGGCCAGGGTGAGGCCGTCGAGGGATACGCCAGTGTTCGCGAAAGCGAACAAGGGCAGGATACCGTAGGCGACCATTGGATGAAGGTCGTCTTCTAGCTGCTCCAGCGGTGATGTCTCGACATGACGCGGGACCTTCATCGGGATAAAAAAAGCGAGCACTACGCCGGCCAGCGTCGCGTGCACCCCGGACTTGAGCACCGCCGCCCACAGCACTAGGCCAACAACGATATACGGCCCGATGCGCAGGACTCCTCTTTTGTTGAAAATGAAAAGCACGACCAATGCGACGGCGGCGGCCACCAGCGATGATAGCGATAGGTCGGCGGTGTAGAAGACGGCAATGATGAGTATGGCGCCCAGGTCATCGGCTATCGCCAGGGTCAACAGGAACAGCTTCAATGAGTTGGGCACACGGCTGCCCAATAGCGAGAGCACACCCAGGGCGAAGGCGATGTCCGTGGCCGAGGGAATGGCCCAGCCTTTGAGCGCCACGGGGTCGCCCCAATTGATGTACACATAGATGGCGGCCGGCACTGCCATTCCGCCGACCGCGGCGAAGACGGGCAATGCAAACTTCTCCGGAGTCGAGAGCTCGCCACAGAGAACTTCACGTTTCAGCTCCAGCCCGATCAGAAAAAAGAAAATCGCCATGAGACCGTCATTGACCCAAAGCAGCAATGGCTTCGCGAGGTGGAACGCGCCGATGCGGATCTCCACCGGCGTGCCGAGGAGCGCATCGTAGAGAGGCTTGGCCGCGGAATTCTCCACCACCATCGCCAGCACCGCTGCGGCGACCAGTAACAGGCCGCTGGCCGACTCCAGTCGCAGAAATTCCCGTATGGCGTTCACTACCATGGCTGATGGTCCTCTTTGATTCTTCTTGATCTGTCCGCGTGGGCCCGATGATCGCGCATCTTGAGGATGCCTGCCAACATCGGCACCTTCCCTAGGGAAAGCGTGATACCACAATATCAGGACAGTTTAAGCCAGGTCCGAACCAAATTACAAAAACGTGGTTATTTTTGCGGACACTGACACATGCTGACGCTATGGTCCGCGTGAGGCGTGTAACGGTAGCTCAGGCTTTGGACCAGCCTCACCGCATACCTGTATCAGATATCGCTACAGGCATCGAGCAATACCGGAAAGCGCGGCGTGCCGCAAGAGCGAGCACGCCGGAGATGCCATCATGCAGAATCGCGCGACACGGTCCAAGGCCGTGGCCCGGAGTCACAGCCGTAACAATCGGTGGCCGCGGCCGGCGTGACTACTGTCGTCGGCCAGGTGGCAAGCGCCAGCGCCGCGGCGACCAGGCAGGCGCTGACAACGACCGTGAGCCCACGGCGCAGCGAGCGATACCAGGCCAGTGCAAGCTCGCCGCGAACCAACGAGGCATCGATGAAATACTGGCCGATAAACGCCGCGAGCATCACCACGATGGTCTGTATCGGTGGCAACACAAAACTCCCCCAGGCGACCAAGGCCGGAACCACGCTGAGCGACATCGGCAGCCACAAGGCGCTGTCAGACTGGTCGCGCTGACTCAGCGCGCGGCCCCAATGCACGGCACCGACGAAGGAGAGAATTACCGCACTGTATAACAAAAACAGACGCAGCGCGTCGGCGCGCCAGGCCCCGGGCACCCACCACAGGGCGGCGGCACCTATGATAAAAGGAATCAGACCGCCGATGCC
>Ga0209633_10005769_pt1 | contig 10765 bp, 11 predicted proteins | sample Cruoilmetagenom1_FD_187290 | JGI IMG/M metagenome (GOLD analysis project Ga0209633, IMG submission 187290) | Oil polluted marine microbial communities from Coal Oil Point, Santa Barbara, California, USA - Sample 1 (SPAdes) (version 2) | ecosystem: Environmental > Aquatic > Marine > Oil seeps ... | reverse complement strand
TAGGCCAAGGAGAGTTGCCTGATGTGGGTAAGAAGGTGGTGGTGGAGGGGGTGGTTGAGTCTGGGCTTGAGCTGCTAGGTAAACACTATGGGATCTATATCCTAGCTGACAAAGTGAGGGGGCCTCACTTTTGGGAGGAAATCCCCATTCCTTTTTTGAACCAGTGACCTCAGGAGTAATATATACCCACTTGATAGGTCAAGGCTGTTGAGATAAACGGTAGGGGAGGAGGTAAAAGTCACCTCCTCCCCTCAGATAGTTAGCTGCTTAAATTATAGTCGAGCACGTAATTTCGCATAATAAGGAATCACTCTCGTAAGGGTTTTTTCTACCCATGATGATTATGGGAATTTCCACAAGATACTATAAATCCTAAACAATATCTAAATCCAAATGACCAGGACCTTATAGCCGCTGAGTTTTTTTATAACTCCCCTTCTTTCCTCTCCTTGTTTTGGGTTTTTGATTTCGGTCATTTGAAATTGTTTAGGGATTAGAAATTAGGATTTAGAATTTCTTTGAACTCACAAAATTGGAATACGCTTCAGTATAACTTTCTATGGGATCATTCAGTCCAGCTCTCCTAAATCCTTCCCTCCTCTTCTGGCAACTATCACAATTTCCACAGGGTTTTTCATTATCGAAGTAGCAAGACCAGGTGAGCTCAAAAGGTGTGCCGAGTTTTAAGCCCAGAAGGACAATATCAGCTTTACTCAAGTAAAGGAGAGGGGCCTTAAGATCAATGTTCTTCTTCTTGGAACCTATTCTGATCACCTTCTGCATGGCCTGGATATAATCTGGGGTGGTGTCAGGGTAATCAGTATCCACCGAGCTTGCACCGATGAAGATGGCCGAAGCTGAGATCACCTCAGCGTAGGCAGTGGCAAGACTTATAAGGATGGAATTTCTGAATGGAACATAAGTATCTTCTCCATCAGAAGTAAGAAGGCTCTTGCCTAAATCACCCAGAAAAGGAAGGGATATTAGTCGAAGCTCCCTTGCCCCTAGCCTTTGGCATATCTTTTCGGCGCAGGATATTTCCTTGCCTTTTGTCTTTTGGCCGTAATCCAGGGTTAAGGGGAATAGGTCATAGCCTCTATCTTGAGCAATGCTCAACACAACCGCCGAGTCCATCCCCCCGGACAGTAGACAGACTGCTCTCATTTTCCCCTTCTTTCTCCCCAGATAAGTTTGTGTTGCTGGAGGATCAGTCTTACCTTTAGTCTATCCCTGAGGATCCTCTCCTCCAAACCTTGAACAAGTTCAACATCCAGGCTCTCCTTCCAACAGGGGGTCAGGATGAGCTTGTGGGGAAGATCATCAAAACCCAGTCTCTGATAGACTTTACTTGCGAACTCGTAGTCATCAAGATCAGAGATCACTACCTTAAACTGAGATTTATCTACAAAACTACGGACCAGGCTTTGGATAATATCCATCCTTGCTTCCACCCCACTTGAAGGGGGCTTTATATCCACACTCAGCAGGTTGCACTTACTGAACATATCAGTGCTCCAGAATTGACCGCTGGTTTCCAGCAGGATAAATAGTCCCCGGGAGGAAAGTTCCTCTACTAAAGAGCCTATATCCTGCTCCAGGGGTTCACCACCAGTTAAGACCACATAGGGCTGGAAGATTTTGGCCATTATATCAGCTTCATCCATCTCGTAACCTAAGGAAGGATCTCGGGCATAAGAAGTATCACAAAACTTACAGCCAACACTACACCCCTGAAGACGAATGAATGTGGCCGGGATACCTATGTTTTCTCCCTCCCCACCGATCCCGTCAAAGATCTCACTTACTTTCAAATTCATGCTCCGGAGCTACTCTTCCCGATGTCGGAGCGAATGAATCGTATGGGGAAGGCTTCCAGGTCAGCGGTGTGTAGTAACCACCCACCAGCAATGGTCTGCCAGGCTCTGGCTTATACGTCCAATCATCCGGTGGCTCATACACCGGCTCTTCGGGGAAGTATGTCGCGCAGCCGAATAAGGTATTGTGGCCAGTAATGGGTTTAATCGGTGATGCTATCTCGGCTTTTCTAATGGTATCACCAGATATTGAATTCAGGTCTTCAACGATTCCTGCCCACATCTTCACAAACCCGTACAGGAAGCTTTGGGGATAACGACCCCCAGTATCCTCAGTTGAGCACGCACGCCAGGATAGCTGGGTGCAGATGGTTATGGTAGGCACGCCATACTTATTGTACAAGCACATATGGCACATTCCCATGAAAGGGGCAGGTATGAAGAGTATATTGGGTCCGAGTGACTTTTCCCAGGCGAAGGTCTGCAGGCGGTTTTTGCTGAAGGCTGCGGCAAGGGATGGGTTTAAAGAGCAGAACGGGATTTGCAGGGGTGAATGGTCAAAGAAGAAGAGCTTCTCCGGGAGAGGAAGCCAGGGAGGAAATGAATGGCTCAACCTGGCCCCTACACCTGCCCATAAGGTGGGGGTAAGGAAATCTGGACAAGCACTCCAGTGGAGATGGTAAGCCACCCTTTCCATTATCTCGGGATGGTTCTGGGCGAAGGTTAACATCGAATGATTGCAGCCAACATCCCAGAATGTCTCTTCGAGCACGAATATCATGGTTTTATCCCTTTCCTCCAGCGGCAGTTGTGAGAAGTAGCGGGCTAATTCCAATTCGACTGTCGCACACATAGTACCCATTCCTCCGGCAAGCGGTATTGCAGGATGGTTTGAGATGAGGATTACATCGTCTGTTTTACCTGGCAACTTTGCACAAATTATAGGAGCGGAGGATGGGTGGCTGACCCCTTCCAGAAGGTATTTTATCTTGACTGGACCCTGGCTACAGAGCTTCTTCAGGTAAAGACCATCGTCAGCCCCAACCAGCAAAACAGGTAGTGGATGCCCCTTAAAATCGGAGAGCTCAGCACAGAAAGAAGAGAAGAGGGTATTTCCTGGCCAGGCACTGTAATATTCGATGAGCCCGGCGGCTCCGTGCTTTTGCGCATTCATTATGGCCGCTTTACATCCATGTAAGATTTCCATTCCCGTAATCTTATTGACCGGCCTCCCCAGTTGGGCTCTAATCAAATTGAGGAAAAGAGTTTGCATATCTACCAGGACGATTTTCCCTTCAACATCCTTCCCCATATAATCCTGGGGGTAGCCGAATCCTACATCTACCAGTTCAACATCATCAAAATCCCCAAAAAGAGTGTTCTTCCAGGGGTAGCAGGTAATTTCTTCCTGAACTGGCGAAAGAATTTCCAATTCCCATCCATGGTAAAAGAATCCATTGAAATAAGCGCGCTCTATCCACGTTTCAAGACCGAAGCTTTCAAACTTATCAGCCATCCACCGGGCTGCGTTCTCACCTTTTATCGTGCCTGCCGTTCTTGGGCACATCGAAGGATCAGACAATTGACGACCCCATTCTTGCATCTCCTCCACATTGATGCTGGGTTTTATCTCTGCTACCCCAGCAGTCACAGCGTTCGGCAAAATCGAAGCCACTAAGAGAAAGCTTATAGCTAAAACGATTATTTTCCATCCTCTGTTCATAATTGTTCTCCCCCTTACTCTATCTCTAGAGCGGCTAAAGCTCTCCTATTGCGTTCTGACCGCAAAGCCTCTGCATTCATGTAAAAGCCTCAGCGTAGACATGTTAACCAGTCTACTCTCTAGGGCATCATCTCTTCTTCGACAAGCCCCTGAATCTCACGGGCCTCCTTCTCATACTTACTGTTTATGTAGCAGCCCCGTATAAACTCCACAGAATACCTGATGATGAACCTAATTGCGCCTATCTCTTCCCACTGCTCCACATGCTTTAGCTCATGAGCGATGATCCCCAAACCATAGGGTGTCCCCAGGCTGTGTTCAGGCCGAATGAGGATGCAATGGTCTATAGCCATCCCTTCAATGCAAAAGCAGTGCATGAGGGGAGTTAGAAGCCCGGAGGTGAAGATCCAGACCCTTTCAAAATTGAGATCAGGGAAAAATTCCTTAAGCACACCGGGGGGATGCGAAGCTACGCACCCGCACAGCTCCCATTTGGTCGGACTGGGACCATCATCCGATTTTGGCTTGGCCTCAGACTCAGGCGAAATCAAGGCGATAGTTAGACAAGCTACGCACAGTAGTAAAAGAAAGACTCTCCTTCTCATCGTTGGGGGGGAAAAATTACCTTCGCCCCTTTCTCTTGTTATGAGGATAAATCTGGAGATGCGGAGTGTCAATGGGAAAGGTGCAGTCTTATTCATTACTGAAGGAAAAAAGTATATTCCTTTTCCAGAATCAATCTCAAGCTTAAAGCTCGCGTGGCTCGCCTACCAATCTGGCGTAGTAGCTTCCTGAAGTATACAGGGCAGCCAGGGGATTATGGCCCAGCAGTCTATCTTTTGCTGCCAGAACGGTTGTCCATGCCTTACTGTACTTGAAGAAGAGGCTATCGTGCCCCACACAAAGCCCCAAAACGATGTTGAATTCGGTTTTCTCATCGTTTAGTATGTTTGCCTGGCCTATGGGATTGCACATAGACTCGTGTCTTCCCGGCACTATCTTCTCCTCATCTTTTAGGCCTATGTTTCCTTTATCAACACCACCACACTTGCAGCATACCGACACCACATCAAATCCTCTTGCTTCCAGGACGTGGGTGAGGGTTGAGGCCTCATGTTTTAATCCAACGCAGAAGGCAATTCCCAACTTTTTATAGCCCATCCTCTCCGCAAACTCCATGATCTCCTCAACCCTGCACTTGATGGGGTGAACTACCGCAGATGGTCTTAAATAGCCATCTCTTTCCTGCCTTGAGGCCGCTTGAGCGAATTTCAATATTTCTGGGTTATCGTATTCCTTTATTGCTTCCTCGATGATTTTCGGCTTCGTTTGAGAAGGGCAGAATTTTGGCCTCTTCACCTCAGGCTCCAAGTAGCACGGATTTTGGGGGCACTTAACACACATGGTTTTAATTTCCTCTTTCACCGTATTTCCTCCTTATAATACTATCCTTTTGCTCACCCCACATTAGATATAATCTTTCCCATAATGCTCCTGAAATAGCCTGCGTGCCTTATCTCCAGTATTTCCCCGCTGAGCTTTCAGTAGCATGCATCTCTTCCACCTTTATTCAACAAGGTTTACAAGATTTTGTACCGCCCTTAACCTTTGAGGAAAGGATTTCGGCAAGTAGACTGTCACATCGCTATTCTGCCTTAGAAAGCCTGGCAACCCACCCACATGGTCGCCATGGATATGAAATAACATTACATACATCAATGTTTTTTCCTTGATCAGGGTATAGTAACACGAGTTCCGGCATTATTAAAGAAAAACGCATCACCAAACTCCTGAGCTAACCTCATGGCTGCTGGCATTCCTGTGCAGTGAGAGGCTCTAATCTTTTTGGTGCCAAATTCCTTAAGCTTGGAGATATCAAACTCTAATTGTTCCTTTGAGGCTGTACAAAGGTGAAGACCACCAATCACAGTATGGATAGCTTCCACTCCTGTAAGTTCTTGAGCATAGTATATGGTGTTAATTAAGCCCCGATGGCCACAACCAAAGACAATTACCAGACCCAATTTAGTTTTAATAACAAGTGCTCGATCATCCCAAAGTGGATCGGGGCGAAATCCTCCCTCTTCTCTAACATAGAGGCCAGGATCAATTTTTTCATGCTCTGTGACCATTGGAATCTCACCAGTGGTTACCATGTTCTCAGTGATCCACACCGGGTCTTTAGTTAAGTTGAATGAGGCTCCTAGATCCTCTAGTTCTCCCCGCTGGTAGAGCATTCCTACATAGTTATAGCTTCCTTCCTCAAAACGGCGAGCATAATATGGAGAAACAAAAAACTTAGGAGCCCATATGTCCGGGTGGGCAATCACTTCTACCCCTTTTCCTATTCTACTCACCAATATTTGACGCAGGCCTCCGGTATGGTCGCAGTGGCCGTGACTCAAAACAATCTTATCTATAGTGGAAAGATCTATCCCCAGCAAGGAGGCATTATGAACTACTGAGATATTGTATCCAGTATCCAATAATATCTTAAGACCATCTGCTTCTACCAGGATGCTCAACCCCCATTCAGCGAGGAAGCCCATCCTACCTGCAGTGTTCTCATTTAGAGTAGTAATACGAATTTCCATTTCTTATTTCCTCCTTTCCAAACAAACACTCATGGGCGGCTGCCCACCAGCGAATGTGAAAATAGGTCGTCATTGCGAGGGACAAAGCCCCGAAGCAATCTCAGAGTAATGAGAATGAGATTGCCACGCTTCCCCCGTAATCTACCATGTCGATTGCCATTGGCACCACAAAGGATGAAAATAAGCGGGCCTGTCATCAAAGGGTCTTTATTCCTCCTCTCTCTAGCTCTCCCCCACGAGGGGGGAGAGGACTGTTCCCTCTCCTTTGACGGGAGAGGGTTAGGGTGAGGGTGTCAAATTCTATTTTCGTAACAATCACACAGAGGGGATCTATTTTAGGAATAGGATAATAAAACACAGGTACTGAACTTTTATAGCTCTTCCTCCAGTTCGTTCAGATTTCTACACAGCCTATTGATAGAATATCTGACCATAAGGTTCACCTCCGATTCCAAAGGGGTTGCCCTATTAGTATATGCCATGGCCCGAAAGTCTGTTCTGATGCCAATGATGTACTTACCAAGAGTGCTCGCCACACCTATTTCAAAGGCAGTGCCGCTGTCAATATCGGGGCCATCGAGGACAGCAATCACCATACCAGCACTTCTAAGCCCGGTTAGATTGTCCTCAAAGACCTCTTGGCAGCTCTTATTCTGGTTTACGTCCCGATGAGGTAAAAATGTCTTGATATTCCTTCGGGCACAGATTTCATCTATTCTCTCTAAAAACCATCTTTCGCCCTCAGTAAATAAGGGGCCCGCGATATACGACTTCATTGTGCTCTTTTCCTCCTCCCTGGATTTGAGAAAAGGCCTCTCGAGATAGTATAGCAAATACCCGGCAGGAGAATCCCGTGCCACTTTCTAGCGTGGGCCAAGCAATAACGCTAAGTAGTCACCCGATGGCTGGTAGCATCTCTACTGGAAGCTTTGGCCAGATCCTGGGGATTTGAACCTCCAAACTCTTCTTCAAAGGCTTTTTGCCAATCGGACGTGCGCCAATTTTAGGGGGTGGAATAAAATAAGGCCCACCTCAGCCATAATCCGCTGTTTTTTTCTAGTGCCCAATTTAGCGACTGGATCCAGGGTGTCCTTAATTGTAAGTAAGAATCCCAATTTACTCCATGCGGGCTTGACTTAAGGGCAGGGGTACTAAGTTGACACCCGGGGTAGCCATTTGACTCCCCAAAAATGACTGAAGCACTACATCACCATACTCCTCCCTCCCGTCACAAGGAGGAGGAGTTCTATCATGTAGAGAAGAAGGCAAAAGAGGGCTCTACCAAAGAGGGGCCTTGAAAGGGTAGGCCTGTAGCCTGCTTCGGGCTTCCTTTAGCTTGGCCCGAGTATTTACGTTAAAGAAACTTAAGCATTCAGGGTCAAATCTTTTTAGCTCCCTTTCCTCAACATATCTTACGTTAACCATGCCGAAAAGCCGTCTGACCGCTAACTCGCCACGCTCAAGAAGGCTGCGTATGGGAGTAAGGCAATCCCGGGAATACACCGCACAAAGCGGCTCTAGTATCTCACCTATTCGGGGAACAACGATATCAAAGCCCGGAGAAAGCCTGGCCATATAGCTGAGCAGGGAAGAATTCAAAAATGGCATATCACACCCCACCACAATAGCCCGTGGGGAAGATGAGGCTGTGAGTCCAGAGTAGATTCCTCCCAGAGGGCCTTTTCCGGGGTATATGTCTTCTATAACTTTCACCATTGGAGAGGAATAAAATAAATCTTTTCTCTGCGTCACCACTATGAATATTTCCTGACTCAGGGGAGCAAGACCATCAACCACCCACCCGATGAGGCTCTTGCCTCTCATGGTTTCCAGAGATTTAGCCTGACCGAATCTTGAGCTCCCGCCGCCGGCGAGAATAATGGAGGTCATGCTAGCTTGTCGTCCCAAAGAGGGTTTATTACCAATCCCGCGGGCATTTTGGGATAGAAATAAGTAGACTTGGGGGGCATTCTTATTCCCTTGTCTGCAGTGGTCAAAATGCTTTCTACCGGCGTAGGGTTGAGCAGGAAGGCTAGCTGATACTCCCCGGAATCTACCTGAGATATGGCCTTTTCTCCATCGTGGGTATACTCCAGGCACTCCCCTTCTAAGCTATCAACACCCAGCATCTCTCTCAGTATCAAACCATGAAGTATACCTACATCTAAGTCTCCCCATGCTCGTGGTATGTCCGGTGGCATCACCCATTTGGCATCCTTCCTCTTTCGGATCAGGTGTAGATACCCCTTATGCAGCCCATAAAGGCTAAAGGTCACTCCTTCTTGAGCCTTCAGGTTATTCTGCCAATTCTTACAAGGTAAAGGCAGCTCTTCTATCTCAAAATAGGCGGATAATCTTTTGTCTAGCTGAGCCAGCATTTCCTCCTTTAAACCTCGCACCAGGCGATGACAGGGCAAGGTAAGGATATCCTGGGAACCTGCCAGGGCCATCATCACAAAGTTGAATCCTTCCTTCCCGGTGCAGAAAGAATGGGCGGTTTTATTCAGTTTCTGGTAGGCTAGAGCAGTCTCATAGCGATGATGGCCATCAGCGATGTAGATAATCTTGTCCTTGAAATATGAGGAAACGATACTGATGACCGATGCATTCACCAATACCCACATAGTGTAGGTCACTCCATAGTTATCCACTGCTCTTAAGGGGGAAGTAGAGGTGGATAGATTTGAAAATAAGTTTCCTTCCTCGCGGAATATTCCCATCACTGGACTCAGGTTGACCCGGCACATCTGGGTGAGTCTAAGGCGGTCAATTTGCGGCCCTTCCCTGGTCACTTCGTGAGGGCGGATTTGCCCTGTGCTCCAGTCCTCCAGCCGCACACGAGCAATGAGCACGCGGTAGCTCTTTAAATCCCCTTGATGGGGATAGCAACAGTCTAGTAGATAGAATGCGGGCTGTTCCTCCTGGACCAGGATATGTTGTTCAATCCATTTCTTGAAGGTAATGGCTGACCGGATATATTTATTGTCGTGAGGGGAGTCTCCCGGATACTCCTTCCCATACTCCAGACGGATTATATTTAAGAGGTCTCGTTCATAGTAGCATTCCTGCTCCTCAGGGGAGATCACATCATAGGGAGGAGTGATCACCTTGGAGAGGTCATCGATCTGCTTTAGGTTATAACGAAGACCACGAAACGGTAGGACATCCGCCACAAAATTAAGTATATCAAATACCTTTAGCCTTCACTTGAATCCAATAAATCCAAGATTCCTTATATGCTCCTTCTCACCAGAGCATTTAAGACCTTTTAATAATGCAAGAAGAGGTACTTGTGAGCTGCCCTGCCGACCAACGGGGTAAGGACTATACCCTTAAGTATCCTCTTATTACCTCCATCGTAGCGCACTCTTCTAAACATGCCCTCATCCATCGGGATAGATATCTCGTCATATTCAGGGCCACAGTGGCATATCCATCTTTGGATAGTGTTTGTTTTAAGCCCTCGTCGGTCAAAATGTGGACCTCTGTATTTTGGGAGGTCTCGTAGGTTAAAGGATAAGTAGTAAGCCCACTAAGCTTACCCATCAAGTTTTCCATCCCAAAAGTGTTTCCTTCTTCCATAACTCCTATCTTTCGGGACTTTCCCTCTGAGTCCTTCTTGATGAGGTTTACCTCCCCCTTCTGAATGATGTAGACAGAGGGGTTTTCGGGATATGCTTCTCCCTCCCTGGCTATGACCTCCCCTTTTTTGAAGGTCTTTTCCTTTATCCTGGAGAATAGTCTGTCTAAATCATCCTGCCTTACACCGACAAAAATACGATATGATTCAGCAAATCTTCTTTTCATCTTACCTCCATGAGGCATGTAGTACTAAGACTAATTTAATCAAGCTTAACCCCTTTGAGAATGTCTGCCAGCCTTGTAAATCCTTCCCTCATCCGCTTGCCTATCTCTCCTCCGACGTTCAGGATCACTTTGGTATACCCATCCTCAGAGAGGACGGATCTCAAGTCTTTACAGCTTAGGGAATATAAAACAGTATCGGAAAGAGCCCTTACCGTAGCCGAACGATCCTCATTATCTATGAGACTCATCTCGCCGAAAAATGTTCCTCTTCCAAGGGTATTCATTCGGATCTGGTTCATAGCCCAGTCCTCTTTCAAGACCTCTACCTCCCCTTCCTTGATAATGTACATACGTCGATCTTCTTCTTCCTCTATCTTCCCTTCTCTGATGATGGTGTCCCCCACATCAAAGTTATGCTCCTTTACCCTCCGGGATAGCTCATCCAACTCCTTCTCTTTCAGGTCGGAGAACACCGGGATATTTTTAAGATTCAACTCTACCATCTTCTCACCTCTCTAACCTTTACGAATCATCACTGGTCTAAAATGGTATACATATTATACATCGAAACGACCCCTTAAAACTCTCCTTTTTCTTCCCTGTCTCCACTATACCCTCAACCGAAGTGTAGACCCCCCCGGCTTTACTTCTATCGCCCGAGCTCAGCTGCAACGAGTTGTTAGGCTTTCCCCTCTCTCACTTTGTCCGATCGTGCAAGGGCAAAAAGGCCTGGTACGGGAGGAGCTCAATAGTAGCTAGCCTAGTAGATCTCTTCCCCGTACAGGATATGAGCATCTGTCACCATTGGCATCCATTTCGCCAGAAAG
>Ga0209633_10005768_pt1 | contig 10765 bp, 8 predicted proteins | sample Cruoilmetagenom1_FD_187290 | JGI IMG/M metagenome (GOLD analysis project Ga0209633, IMG submission 187290) | Oil polluted marine microbial communities from Coal Oil Point, Santa Barbara, California, USA - Sample 1 (SPAdes) (version 2) | ecosystem: Environmental > Aquatic > Marine > Oil seeps ... | reverse complement strand
ATAACGTAATTTTAAGCGGTTTGCTTGAAAACTTTCAAAGTTTGAAACGGAACTTACTTCTAACCATTTTTCTTGTCCTGCAGAATAAACTTCAAAATCATAAGTTAAAGCTGAAGTAAAACCTAAATCGCCCCCACAAAGTCTTACAATACGGTATGGAAGTTCAAGTTTTTGCACTAATGTTTCAACATAAGCAACCATTTCATCTAAAGTTTCATACGATTTGTCTGGATTAGAAATTCTTACAATTTCAACTTTGTCAAATTGATGTAAACGGTTTAAGCCTCTAACATCTTTTCCATAAGAACCCGCTTCACGCCTAAAACATGAAGAATATGCTGTCATTTTAATTGGAAAATCTTCTTCGTTTAATATAACATCTCTATAAATATTTGTTACAGGAACTTCTGCTGTAGGTATCATAAAAAGATTATCTTCTTGCATGTGATACATTTGTCCTTCTTTATCTGGAAGTTGTCCTGTGCCAAAACCTGATGCTTCATTAATCATTAAAGGCGGCATAATTTCTGTATAACCAGCTTTGTCTGCCTCGTCTAAAAAGAATGCAATTAATGCTCTTTGTATTTTAGCACCTTTACCTTTATAAACTGGGAAACCTGCTCCTGTTATTTTGTTGCCAAGTTCAAAATCTATAATGTCATATTTATCAGCAAGTTCCCAATGAGGAATTTTGTTTTTAAGATTTGGAATAACACCGCCTTCTTTAATTTTTACATTATCTTCATCAGTTTTTCCTGCAGGAACAGAAGGGTGGGGAATGTTAGGTATTTCATATAAAATAGTTTGCAGTTTATTTTTAGATAGATTCATCTTTTCAGAAAGTTCTTTCGATTTTTCTTTTAATTGAATTGCTTCTTGTTTTGCATCATTTGCTTCTTGATGTTTACCGTCTTTAAATAATTGACCAATACTTTTTGCAATTTTATTTGAATTTGCGAGAACTGCATCTAATTCTGTTTGAATTGATTTCCTATTTTCATCTTCTAATATTGCATTATTAATAAGTTCTGAGAAATCCTTATTTCTTATAGAAAGACTTTTAATAATATCGTCTTTTTGAGCTTTTATTTGATTAATTGTAAGCATACTAATATTTTTTTGAGTATTATTTTTGCAATTACATTCTTTTGCAAAGTTAAAATTTAAAAAAATAAAAAACCCGTAATTCGCAATTAATACGAATATACGGGTAATATTTTTCAATTATTATAATTTTATTTAAGCTTCAATAGGCTCAATTGAAACGTAAGATCTGTTGTTACGTTTTTTTTGAAATTTAATAATACCATCAGTTAATGCAAAAAGAGTATGATCTTTTCCCATTCCAACATTGTTTCCAGGGAAATGTCTTGTACCTCTTTGTCTAACGATAATATTTCCTGCTAATGCTTTTTGTCCTCCGTATAATTTTACTCCTAATCTTTTACTTTCTGAATCTCTACCATTTCTGGTACTACCCATTCCTTTCTTATGTGCCATAATATTTTTTTTTATTAAGAAGTTTGAAATATTAACCTCTTATTTTATTTTTATTATTTTATTATTTTCCGCCGTTAAGTTCGTCTTGTAAAACTTTTAGCTCGTCCCATTTACCATTAGCTGCTAATTTTGCTTGTTTTGGCCATGTTGTTGGGTCAAATCTGTTATATGCATTACCTCCAGCAGCAACTAATACTTCTGATATTTTATCAGCTTTTGTTTCTGATAATTTTTTGAAAGTATCAAACCCAGCTTCAACTAATATGCCTGCAATTTTAGGACCTATACCTTCAATTTTTGTTAGTTTGTCAGTTTCAGCTTTTGGTGTTGTTTTTTTTGTTTCAACTTTCTTTTCTGCAACTTTTTTCTCAACAGTTTTTTTAACTACTTTTTTAGGTTCAGCTTTTTTTTCTTCTTTTTTTGCTGTTGTTTTTCCATTAAGAGAAATACTTTCAATCTCAATGTTAGACATGTCTTGACGGTGTCCATTAAGTTTTTGATAACCTTTTCTTCTTTTTTTCTTGAAAACTTTAACTTTATCAGCTCTCATGTGAGAAAGAACTTTTGCAACAATTTCTGCTCCAAGAACATTTGGTGTTCCAATGCTTACTTTACCATTGTCATCAGTTAAAAGAACATTGTTAAATGTTACTTTGTCTCCTTCTTTTGCGTCTAGCCTGTGAACATAAATTTTTTGGTCTTTTTCAACTTTAAATTGTTGTCCTGCTATTTCTACAATTGCATACATATTTTATATGTTTTTTGTGTTAATGAGGCGACCTATTAAATAAAGGTTCTTTTTTAGCCCCAATAAAAATTATTTTCGGACTGCAAAAGTAATTATTTTTAATTAAAAACAAATATTTTTAGAATAATTTGTGTTTTCTTATTTGTGCTACATATTAAATTAGTTAAGTTATTTATTTTCTTGGTTATTTATTATTATATCAAACTTAGTTGTGTTCCAGAAATTCTTAAATTGATAGAAGTCTGTTTTCTTATCTTTTGTTAAAAAGATATTATCATTAAATTCATCAAGAAATATGTGCCATATTACTTCTGAACAAAACATTTTAGTTGTATCTTCTGGTTTTAAAATATATGAAAATGGGATGTTTTTGTTTAAATAATAATTTGCTCTGTTTACAATTCTCTTGTAATCTTTGGGTTTACATTTATTATACCGTACAACAATTACTGAGTTTTTATGTCCTGCATCGGTAAAATCATTAATACTTTGTTTTTGAATTCCTTCTGTTACAAGTAAGGAACTAGATTCGGAGTGAATAACATTTATTATGTTTTTATCTTTTATTATTATGCCACTATGTGAAATTTTATATTTTTCATTAAATGAATTAACAATATAATCTGAAACCATTCCATGTCCTCTTCTCAAAATAATATCACCATTTTGTAATAAGTCTTTTTCTTTTTCAGTAAGTATGTATGTTGTTGCTTTTTCTTTTTGATATTCAACTTTATTATAAATGAATCTGTACAACCATAAAGAGAATATTATTGAAGCAATAATCAGTAATATTTTAAGAATTGTTTTTTTCAAATGTAGGACTTTATTATAAAGAAAGCCGAAAATACAATTTTCGGCTTAATAATATGTTAAATTAAATATTTTTTATTGTTCTTTTTTCATGTCAACTTTCCAATCTCCATCAACTTTTTTAAGATCAATTTTTTCACCATTTTTTTTGTCAGTTCCGTAATATACAACAGCATTGTCTCCATCTATTTCAATATCTCCCATTTTTAATGATTTAATGTCTTCTTTATCTTCTTTTGCTTGGTCTGCAGGAATCATTGATGCCATACCTTCAATCATAGAGATTAATTTGCCAGTTTGTTCTGTCCCTAGTTCTTTAGCTGCAGCATAATCTTGTTCAGCAAGTGCTTTTAAAAAATCTTCAGCAACAGCTTTTGGGTCACTACTACTTCCGCCACCACATGAAAATGTAAATGCAACAAGAACAATCATTCCAATACTTAATAATTTTTTCATAATTTAATATTTTTTAATTAAAATTTAACTTTGTAAAGATATTAAAAAAATATAAAAAGTAAAATTAATATTCAAAAATAGGAAGATTATATGTTGTAACCTAGTTTTTTAGCTTCTTTAATCATAAATTTAAATGCAGATTCGTATTCATTAGGTATAATTCCATCAAGAATAGCTTCTCGTATGGCATCTTTTATTATACCAACTTCTCTTGATGGCTTCATATTAAAAGTATCCATAATTATTTTACCTGTAATTGGAGGTTCCCAGTTTCTAACTTTATCTTTTTCTTCAACTTCTTTAAGTTTTTCTCTTACGTTTTCTAAATTTTTAAGAAATTGTTTAACTTTTCTTTCATTTTTAGAAGTAATATCAGCTTCAGCTAAAATCATTAAATTATCAACATCGTCTCCAGCTTCAAAAAGAAGTCGCCTTACTGCAGAGTCGGTAACTTCATTTTTTACTAAAGCAATAGGGCGAAGGTGTAGCAATACCAACTTTTGAATGTAAGTCATTTTTTCATTCATGGGTAAACGCATTTTTTTAAAAATTTCGGGGAGCATTTTTTTGCCGACAAATTCATGTGAATGAAATGTCCAACCATGTTTTGAGAAGCGTTTTGTTGCTGGTTTTGCAATATCATGAAAAATTGCGGCCCATCGTAGCCAAAGATTATCAGTGTTTTTTGAGATATTATCTAAAACTTGAAGAGTATGAATATAATTATCTTTATGACTATATTTTCCTCTTGTTTCAATTCCTTTTAAATTTGTAAATTCAGGGAAAATTATTTTCAGTAGTCCTGTTTTGTCAAGAAGTTTAAATCCTTTGGATGGTTTTTTTGATAGAATTATTTTATTTAATTCGTCCGTAATTCTTTCTTGTGAAATAATGTTAATTCTTTTTTTATTTTCTTTAATTGCTTGAAGTGTTGAAGGATATATTTCAAAATTTAATTGGCATGCAAACCGAATTGCTCGCATCATTCTTAAAGGGTCGTCGGAGAATGTTATGTTTGGGTCTAAAGGCGTTTTAATTATCTTATTTTCAATATCTTGAAGGCCATTAAACGGATCTATTAATTCTCCGAAATTATTTGGGTGTAAACTTATTGCAAGTGCATTTATTGTTAAATCTCTTCTGTTTTGGTCATCTTGAATTGTTCCTTCTTCAACTGCAGGTTTACGAGAATCAGGTGAGTATGATTCTTTTCTTGCACCAACAAATTCATATTCAAAATCATTGTATTTAAACATTGCAGTGCCAAAGCGTTTAAAAACTGTAACTTTAGGTTTGCCTTTTAATTTTGAAGATATTTTTTTTGCAAGTTCAATTCCGTTTCCTACTACAACAAAGTCTATGTCTTTTGATGGACGTTGCAATATTAAATCACGCACATATCCGCCAATAACAAATACTTGTAGGTTCTGTTCTCCAGCAATTTCTTTTATTACTTCAAATATTTTATTTGTGAGGTGTTTTTTCATAATTTTTGCAAAGAAATGAAAAATTAAATCAAACTAATGCTAAAAGCTGTAAATTTAAAGTTTCCATTATTTCTAAATTGTCCGTGAGGATTTGTACCTTGATAATGTCTTATGAAGAAACCGATATTGCGAAAAGGTTTGTTTGACTTTTTGTAAATCCAACCAAAATATATATTAAAATTCCAAGCTCTTGAGTCAGAAATGTTTTCATTATAATTAAATTGTATATTATTTTTTGCTTCAGCCGAAAAAATATTCACCCATTTTTTATTTGCTAAAACTCCATTTTTTCTTTGGTAGTTTATAATAAAATTAAATTCAAATGTTTTTGTGCTTTTAGGAATGTTTGCTCCTTTAACTTCAAGACTATCAGTGAAGTAATATCCATCTTTTACTGTCCATAAGTTTTGTAGCCCTGCTTTAAACGATAAAATATTACCTTTTAATGTATCTGGGTCGTTTAGTGTTAAAGCAAAATGCCATGCCTGGTATGATACATTTATTCTTTTAAAATCTGGAATTTCATTGTAGCCGTGTAACATAAATTCATCACCAAGATGTGTGCTTTCATGAAAAATTGGAATAAAATTAGCAGAAATATTTTTTAAATATTTATTCTTTTTAAAAGGATATGTTATAAATTTTATTTGTGTTCCAAACCAATAATCTGTGTTAATAACGGGTGCTGTTTTTTCTTCAAATAAATCTGTTAAAGTAACTGCACCACCTGGTAAACTAAGTGCAAAATTATATTTTTTGTTTGAAAATGAAAGAATGTTTAAGTCGTATCCTAAATGAGATTCAATAAATGGTCTATTTTTAATTTCCTTATTGTAATAATTATTATCAAGTTTATTTAAATAACCAATTTCAATTTTTGTTTGAGGGCTTCTTAGTTCGGATATATAATTTTTTGCATAACTTACGTTTTCAAAATAGTTTATTATATTTTGTGCATAAATATTTGTAGAAAATAACAGAATGATTAATATTTTAGATATTTTTGACATAATTTAAAAGTGGAGTATATGAAAAAACAAAATTATAAAACATTTATATTATTACTAATATTTTTTTTAATAAAGGTAACAGGATTTTCACAAAATGAAGATGAGCAATTAAAGAAATTTGAGCAAGTTATTAGCTATATCGATAATAATTATGTTGATAGTGTTGATAAAAAGCAAATTGTAAAAAATGCAATAGTTGCAAGTTTGAAAGAACTTGATCCCCATTCAGTTTATTATGATAAAGATAAAATTGAAGAGCTTAACAGGGGATTAGTTGGGAGTTTTGTAGGTGTAGGAATAAGTTATGATATTATTAATGACACAGTTCTTATTCTTTCTGTAATAAAAGATGGACCATCTGACATTGCACAAGTTATGCAAGGGGATAGAATTATTAAAGTTGATAATGAGCTTATTGCAGGAAAAGGATTAATTGATGATGATAAATTAAGAGATCTTCTAACAGGGCAAAAAGGCTCAGGAGTTTTGCTTTCTATTAAAAGAAATGGAATCGAAAAATTAATTGATTTTAAGGTAATTAGGAATAAAGTTTCAGTAAATAGTATTGATGCTTCATATAAAATTAATGATGATATCGCTTATATTAAATTGAAAAGATTTTCTTCAACTTCAATGGATGAATTTAAAAAAGTTATTGAAAAATTAGGTTTAAATGGTTCAAAAAAATTGATTTTAGATTTACGTGGAAATAGAGGTGGATATCTTTATGTATCAGTTCGTTTGTTGGAAAATTTTCTTAATAAAAGGTCATTAGTGCTATCAACTAAAGGTTTGCACAGTTCTAAAAAAGAATATAGAACATACCTAAATGGCAAGCTAAAAAATACTGACTTAGTTATTTTAATTAATGAATCTTCGGCATCTGCAAGTGAAATTGTAAGTGGTGCAATTCAGGATTGGGATAGAGGAGTAATTGTTGGAAGACTTTCATACGGAAAAGGATTGGTGCAAAAACCTTTTTATTTGAATGATGGTTCAATGATGCGTTTAACAATTGCAAAATATTATACTCCTTCAGGACGAAATATCCAAAAACCTTATGATAAGGGGCAAGATAAATATAATCATGAAATTGCAGACAGAGTTTCAAATGGAGAATTAATGCATAAGGACAGTATTAAACATAACGATTCATTAAAGTTTTATACACTTAATAATAAAAGACTGATATATGGAGGTGGTGGAATTATGCCTGATATTTTTGTTGAATTAGATACTTTAAAATATCCCCAATTTTATAAAGATTTTTTGGGAACTGGTAAAATAAATGAGTTTATTCATCTATTTGTTGATAAAAATAGAAGTTTTTTTAAAGATAACTTTGGAAATTTTGAAAGTTTTAATAAAAAATGGAATGTTGACCGAAAAAATGTTGAAGAATTAATTTTGTATTTAAATAATGATGAAGAAAATCTTTTAGACTTAACTGATGAATTATTTTCTAATGATTTTGTTAAAGAGCATTTAAAAGCACTTGTAGCTTATGATGTTTTTGGTGAAAATGAATATTTTAAAATTATTAACGAAAAAGATGAAACCTTTAATAAAGCTATTGAAATTTTAAATAATAAAAAGAAATATTATGAAATTTTGCATAATGATGTTGTAGGTGAATATATTGAATAATAGTTCTTTAATTTTGTGTTTTAATATAAGCTTAAAAAATAACTTTGTAAAAAAGTAACTTTTTAAAATATGTAAGATTCTTGGAAATATTATTTTACAAATCTAATAATCAATATTTCTGAAAGTAAAAATACTAAAGCAAAAAATATAAACCACTTCCAAAGCTGTTTTCCTGTACTTTGGGCTTTTATTATTTCAGAGAAAAGTTCATTTTTTTCATTCATTACTGAAAAATTTGAAAGAGAATTATTTTTTATAATTTGTTCAATATCTTTTACTGTGAAATGACTTAAATCAGACTCTCTTCTATCATAATTAAAAGATAGACCTCTAATCTGTTTGTTGTCAGTTTCAACAATATAATGACCTGCTTCCTTAATGGCATTGTTTATAAAAATTTTAGATTTTACCCCTTCCGAGTTAAAACTTTGAGGAATTATGTCAAACTTTAATTTGTTATTTGTAATGTGAATTGCATTATCTTGATTGTCAGTTCTTTTATTAAAATTAATAACTTCATCTTTTGCAATTGTATAAAATATTTTTTGGCTATTATTTTTGTGAAAGGCTATATTATAAATCAGTGCTACCCATAAAGGATGAATAACTAAATTTCCTACTTTTTTATCTGCAGCCTGAGAAAAAATGTATATTTTTCCTGAACCATAATTTGCAACACTTATAAGTTTGTCATTTTTTTCTGAAAAAAGTATAATTTCTTCATCTGTAAATGTCTGGTTGCTAAATTTTAGCCTTTGTAGAATATAAGGCATGTCTATATTTTGTTCACGCTTTTTAAAAACATTTTTTAAAATATCAGCATTGTAATTTATGTGCCCTGCATATATTTTTGATGTGTCAATTCCTGTTATGTAGTTCAGGTTTAGTTTGTTAAATAATTTGTTGTATGATTGTATGTTAATATTAATATTGGGAAAACAAATAAAAGTGCCACCATCCGAAATGTAACTATAAGTTTCTTGGGTCAATTCATTTGAAAAAGAACTTATTCCATCTGAAATAATTAGATTGTAATTATTTAATGTGTCGAAATTTATTGATTTAGGATTTTTGTATGTTATTGATACTTCGGAATTTGAAGAAAAAACATTATTAATATATTTGTTTTTTTGTTTGTTACTTATAACTAATATGTTAATTCTTTTGTCTATGTCAAAATTAAAGAAAAAAGTATTATCATAAGTTATTGGAAAATCTGTTATTTCAAGTTTTCCATTAATAATTCCAGTTTTATTATTTGTAAAATTTATTTTTGTATTAATAGAATTGTTTGGCCCAATATTATAACTTCTCGTTGCTTTTAAAGTATCATTTAAGAAAAGTTTAATTGGCATTTCGTTATAACTCTCATTAGATTTGTTTGTTATTTTAATATTTAATTCATCAGTCTGAGAAATAGGACGATTTGGTGTTTCAAACCAAACAGAATCGATAAAAATGTTATTTGTGTTCTCACTTTTTAACGGAATAAGAATAGCATTTAAGTTAATATTATTTTTTAATGATTTAAAATCGGAACTTATTTTTTGAAAATCTGAAATTATATATGCTCTATTATTTTTAGGATGTTTTTTTTTGTCAAAATTAAAGAAGTCAGAAAATTTGTTAATAACAACACTTGTTAATTTTACAGATGGAGAAACTTTAGTTTCCTGAATGAACTCTTTAACTTGTTCTTTAGAAACTAAATGTTGATGCTTTTGTTCGAAATCATTTGTTAAAAAAAAGAATTTTGTATTTTCAGGGTATGCTTTAACAATTTGTTGTGCCTTTTTTTTTGCAATTTCCGAAATTTTACCAAATTTACTTTCAGCCTCGGTGCTAAAAGAGTTGTCAATATAAATTCCAATTTCGTTTTGTATTTTGTTTTTTTGTGTATTGTTAGAAGGAATAAAAGGTTGAGCAAATGCAAAAACTAATGATGTAATTGCTAAAATTCTCATCAGTAATACAAGTAAATGTTTTAAAGTTGATTTTGATTTTGTTTCTTGCTTAATATCTTTGAGAAATTTTACATTACTGAAATATACAGTTTTATATGTTCTAAAATTAAAAAGATGTATAATTATAGGAATTGTAATAGCAAAAAGTGCAAATAAAAATGTTGGGTGTAGGAAATTCATAAATAGTATTTTCGATATATTAAAAAGCGAAAATAGATAAAATATTTTGAGTTTTTATAAAAAAAGCATGACATTATAAAAATGCCATGCTTAAACATATTAATAATAAAAAATTGGTGTTTATTTATTTTTTCAAAAACTTAGTTTGGTATGTACCTTCTTCGTTAATAACTTTTACAAAATAAACTCCAGTTTTAAGATTAGAAACATTAATCTCAGTATTATTGTTTGTTGGATTAATGCTTAATACTTGTTTGCCAGAAATGTCAAAAATAGAAATCATTTCAATATTTAATTCTGAATTAATATTTAAGAAATCGTTAGCAGGATTAGGGAATATTGAAATACTTTTAGCATTTAATGTGTTCACAGAAACTGTTGGATCATAAGCAGAAACCATAAAGTTCGCTAATTCTCCTGAATAACTGCCATCTTTATCAACTTCAATAGTAATAATTTCACCAGGAGTACGACCTGTTAATTCTATTTTTGAGAATAAACCATTTCCATCATTATCATTATTTGTTATTTGAGTTAAAGAACCACAAGCTCCTGAATGTACAAACATAAATGTGTCATCCATAGGAGAACCTGCTGCTTGGTCGGTTTCAATTGTTAAATTACCTGTTGCTGGTATAGTTGCAGAATACCATACTTGTGGGAAAGTATGTGAAGTTCCTATTGTAGTTGACCCTGCTAAAGTTCCTTCAACTGCATTATCTTCAAAGTTAGTCCCAACAGTTAAAACAATTGCATTTTCGCAAGCATCATTTATTGGAGTAGGTTCGTAAGCAAGTATCTCAAATTTTCCTAATGGGTCAGAACTTGATGCTAATTTTTCTACAATTACTAGAATATTATCTCCAGGTGTTAATCCTGATAATTGAAGTTTAGAGAAGTAGTCATCTCCGCTATTTGAATCTCCTTGAACATATGTTGTAGATCCACATGTACCGCTGT
>Ga0209633_10005767_pt1 | contig 10766 bp, 11 predicted proteins | sample Cruoilmetagenom1_FD_187290 | JGI IMG/M metagenome (GOLD analysis project Ga0209633, IMG submission 187290) | Oil polluted marine microbial communities from Coal Oil Point, Santa Barbara, California, USA - Sample 1 (SPAdes) (version 2) | ecosystem: Environmental > Aquatic > Marine > Oil seeps ... | reverse complement strand
CCCCGTTCTTAAGAGAAAAGCGGTGAATGAGTTTCCAGTGTGAGTCCCCTTGAATCAATCGGTATTGTTGGGGAAGGTTGGGCTGGAAGGGATTGTTTTTCGTCAGGAGGTTGTAATATGGATGGTACGGATGTTGAGCGTGACGATTCGGTAGTCGTTACAGAGGTTGTTGACCGGGTAATGTTGCTTAAGATAAATCGGGCTGCTCAGGCCAACGCCATGAATAGGGATGTTGTACGTAGGTTGCGTGAGGCGTTTGAGGAAGCTAAATGGGATGAGTCGATTTCTGCTGTTATTTTGACAGGTGAAGGCAAAAAAATATTTTGTGCCGGTATTGACCTGAAAGAACGGAGGAGCTTGAGTGAAAAAGAGGCCTTTATCGACAGAGAAAAAAACATGCTTGCCTTTATTCAAGAAGCGCACAAGTTTCCCAAGCCGGTCATCGGAGCGATTAATGGACCGGCGCTTGGAGGAGGCGCCGAGCTCGCTTTGATTTGTGATATACGGATTGCAGTGCCGTCAGCCCGTTTCGGCAATACCGAAATAAAATGGGGAATGATTCCGTCCATGGGCGGGATTCAGAGGCTTCGGCTTATCGTGGGGATGGGTCGTGCGAAAGAACTTCTTTTAACCGGTAAATCCATTGAAGCGGCAGTGGCTGAAAGATATGGTATCTATAACTCGGTAGTAGAGGAGGGGAAGCTGCTTGAAGAAGCATTTTCGGTTGCCAATGGCATTGCAGCCAATTCGCAGATTGCCGTCATGCAAACCAAGCGAGCGCTAGACCTCGGGGCTGATACCCAGGTGCCCATGGCTCTTGATTTTGAACTCTCCAAGGAGTGCTTTCACAAGGGTGACGCATTTTCAGGACCGGCGGGCTTCGATAAATGAGGTGCGCAAAACGAAAACAGTTGCTGTCGTTAAATATTTTTGCTGTGGGAGGCATTAGATTGTTTCAGATTTTGTTGGAAAAGGATATCAAATTACGCATCTTGCAGATAGAGAAAGGAGATTGAAATGTCTAAAAAACTGGAAGGGAAAACGGCCGTGGTTACCGGAGGCAGCAGAGGCGTTGGAAGAGGGATAGCATTGGCCTTTGCCGATCAAGGGGCAAACGTGGTGGTAAATTATGCCAGCAATGATAAAGCTGCAACGGATACGGTGGAGGAGATCAAAAAGCGAGGAGCAAAAGGTCTTGCAGTTAAAGCGGATGTTGGTAAAAAACCTGAGGCGATAAAGCTTATTGATTCAGCGGTTAATGAGTTTGGGAGTATCGATATTTTGGTGAACAATGCCGCCGTTAACAGGGATGCCATGATACACAAGATGACGGAGGAAGATTGGGATGTGGTTATGGAGGCAAATGTTAAGGGCGTATTTAACTGCATCCAGGCGGCTGGTAAGTATATGAGGAAAAAGGACATGAAAGAAGGCGAAAGAGGCGGAAAAATAATCAATATTACCTCCAGAGCCGGGGTAGAGGGCAGTGTTGGTCAACTTAATTATGCAGCCGCAAAGGCTGCGGTTATTGGCATGACCAAGACTGTTGCCAGGGAATGGGGACGATTTAAGATTAATTGCAATACGATCTATCCGTCTGCCTGGACGGATATGACTAGGCGGGGGATCACGGAAGAAAGGAAAAAACAATGGGATGCAATATCGGCCTTGCCCGGGGGCATGACGGATGATCCGGAAAAGGACATCGGCCCGGCCCTCGTGTTTTTGGCTTCTGAGGATTCAAACTATATTACCGGCCAGTTTTTTTCAGTGGACGGTGGAAGGCTTATCTGAAAAAAAATAAAGGGTTTATCTATTTGATTTCAGGAAGATAACATAATGGGAACAGAAGAAGACTATTTTGTTGAGGAATTAACGTTTGATGAAATGGAAATTGGAATGGAATTTCCTGATACCACCTATGCGCTTGGCGAGGAAACCGTATCCAAATATATAGATGTCGTTGACGATCGGAACCCCCTATACACTGATGAAGTTGAGGCTAAAAAGTCAGGCTTTGGAGGCGTTATTGCTCCCGCGACCAGTGTTTGCCTTTTTACCAAGCCGTCAAACCTGCTGAGTGCTCTAAACCCGAAAAGAAGACCGCCTTCAGGTTCGATCCATGTTTCACAGAAATATGAATTTATTAATGTGATAAGACCCGGGGATGTGATTACATCAAAATCTAGAGTTGTAGACAAGTATTTAAAAAAGGGCAGGAAATATGTACATATAGGAACTGACTGCTTTAATGCAAATGGAGCGAAAGTTGCTGTTGGAGAGAGCATCGGCATTTGGGCAAAATGAGGAAAGTGCTATGACGGAAGAGGTTAAAATCGGAGAAGAGCTTATTCCCTTTGAAGCGGAGATCACCCAGGATAAGATAGATAACTATGCCGAATGTGCTTTTGATTATAATCCTATCCATGTAGATCCTGAGTACGCCGGGAAGACCCCTTTTAAGGGCACGATAGCACATGGGCTGTATGTGTTGGCGTTTGCTTCGGGGATGATGACCCGGAGATTCGGTAAGGGATGGCTTTGTGGGGGCAAGCTGGAGATAAGATGGCGTGCGCCAGTCAAACCGGGAGATCGTATAACCGTAAAGGCAAGGGTCGTGGATACGAAAATCATTGATGGTAAAAAACATGCTGTTTGTGAGCTTGTTTGGGAGAACCAAAAAAAAGAGAAGGTGGTTACGGGAACTGCCTCAGCTCAACTTTAAAAAACAATGAAAACAGCCCTCGGGCGAAAGGAGCAGGGAAAACATGGTCGGTATTAAGGCCTACGGCTTATCGTTGCCGTTATACAGGTTAAATCGTGGAGAAATTAATAAGGCGTGGAAAATGAGTCCTTTTCCGATGCGGGGAGAAAGGAGTACTGCGAGCCATGATGAAGACAGCCTGACTTTGGCTGTAAATGCGGCGCGTGATGGTCTTGTGGGAATAGACCCAAAATCGCTGGATGGTATTTTTTGTTGTTCAACTACGTTTCCGTATTATGAGAAGCTATCTTCGACCATCGCCGCAGCCGCTCTGGATATGAAACCTGAAATCAGGGCAGTCGATTTGTCAAATAGCTTGCGAGGTGGGACGATTGCCTTTGCACTGGCTTTGGATGCGATCAAGGCCGGGTCCGCACAAAATCTTCTTGTAACCGCATCCGATTGCAGATTGGGTGCTCCGGGAGGTGATTTAGAGCAGTCAATAGGCGATGCAGGTGTTGCTCTTTTGCTCGGGAAAGAGGACTTAATTGCTGAAGTGGAACATACTTATACTGTTGCGGATGAACTTTGCGGTATGTGGCGATCAAATGATGACCGGTTTATTCGATTGTGGGAAGACCGGATGGTTCATGATGAAGGATATTCCAAGATTCTGGATAAGGCCATCACGGGTTGTCTCAAAAAATGTGGATTATCTATCTCGGATTTTGACAAAATTGTTTATGATGCGCCATCTGATCCGAGACGACACGCCAAATTGGCAAAAAAACTCGGAATAACCAAGGATCAGTTGCAAAACACTTTTTTCGAAACCGTTGGACATACCGGTACTGCTTTGGCCCCCATGATGTTGGTGGCGGCTCTGGATGAAGCCAAACCGGGCGATAGAATTCTCTTTGCCGCTTATGGCAACGGCGCAGATGTGAACGTCCTTCGCGTTACGGAAGCGATTTCAACGGTGAAAAATAGAGGAACGTTTCTCAGACAACTCGAAAAGAAAAAAATGTTGACGTATCCAACCTATCTGAAATGGCGAAATCTTGTCCCGATTGAAGAAGCAAAGAGACCCAAGCTTCCCGCGACATCCATTTCCAACCTGCACCGAAATGAAAAGATCCTTTTGGGGTTGTACGGGGTCAAATGCAAGGAATGTGGAACGGTGCAGTACACACAGGCCGGCATGTTGTCGTTTTATGTAATGCCTGAGAGAATTTGCATTGATTGCGGTGCGAAGGATCAATTTGAGGACTATAGGTTTGCGGATAAAAAGGGAACAGTGTTTTCCTATACTCAGGACAATCTAACAGCGGCTCAGGATCCACCCATGACGGTCGGCATTATCGATTTTGAAGGCGGCGGCAGGGGGGCTTTCGAGGTTACCGATAAGGATTTCGGACGGATTGATGTTGATGCGCCGGTGGAATTGACATTTCGTCATCTCTTTTTTGATGGTGGGATTCATAACTATTATTGGAAGGTGCGACCCTGTGCTGATTAAGAGGACAAGATTAAGAGAGGAGGACAAAAACGGTGAGTAAGAGCATAAAAGATAGGGTAGCGATTGTAGGGATGGGCTGTACCAACTTTGGCGAGAAATGGGGGAAAAGCGCTTCGGATATGCTTGTTGAAGCCTGTTACGGCGCGTTTGAGGATTCCGGTATCGGGCCTGAAAAAATTGAGGCGGCATGGATCGGAGCATCCTATGATTCTTCTGCAAAAACAGGGATGGGATTGACCGGCCCTTTAAGGTTGCAAGGGATTCCCGTTACCAGAGTTGAGAATGCATGCGCTACGGGTACGGATGCTTTTAGAAATGCGGCCTATGCGGTTGCGGCAGGGATTTATGACGTCGTACTGGTAGCGGGTGTTGAAAAAATTAAGGATATGGGTTTCAGCGGATTGGCCGTAGGGTATTATCCCGGCGTTTCCAATACCCAGCCCATGCTCACTGCCCCAGGGGCTTTCGCGATGCTTGCAACGCGGTATTTCAAAGAATATGGTTTAAGCTATGAGGATGGGAAAAAGGCGATTGGCGCCGTATCGGTCAAGAGTCATGCAAACGGGGCGTTAAATCCCAAAGCGCATTTTCACAACAAAATTACTTTGGAACAAGTCATGAAAGCCCCAATCATTGCTGAACCACTGGGTCTTTTTGATTGTTGCGGCGTCAGCGATGGATCCGCGGCGGCAATAATTGTGCGTGCGGATATGGCCAAAGATATACGTCCTGATCCCGTTTATCTTAAGGCCATTGAGATTGCCTGCAGTTGTGACTATGGACGGGTGGATACAAGGTATGATTTTACCCAATTCCCCGAGACCCATCTGGCAGCCCAAAGAGCTTATGACGCTGCCGGGATTAAGAATCCACGGGAAGAAATCAGCATGGCGGAGGTGCATGATTGTTTCTCCATTACCGAACTTGTTACCATGGAGGATTTGCAGTTTTCAGAGAGAGGCAAGGCCAGGGAGGATATTGAATCCGGATTTTTTAACCTGGATGGAGGGTTGCCGGTTCAGCCTGACGGTGGTTTGAAATGTTTTGGGCATCCTGTAGGAGCAACCGGGTTAAGAATGATATACGAAACTTATTTGCAACTTCGTGGGTGTGCGGATAAACGTCAGATCAAAGACCCCAAGCTTGGCTTGACCCATAATCTGGGGGGGCAACCCGGGTCTTGTGTGGCGAGTATTGCGATAGTAGGGAATGAATTAGGATGAAAACGGATATTGGGATTTGAAATGTGGAGTGCGTAGGCAAACACAGAGGATTAAGATCGGCAATTATTTAAGGGCTGTTTATTTGGTACTAATTTTCAATATTAGAAACATTAAAGGAGAATAAAGATGGCAATCGAGAAAGTGTTGGTAGTTGGCATGGGATTAATGGGTCATGGTATTGCGCAGCTTTCCGCAACCGCTGGATTAGAGACTTATATTTACGATGTATCAAAAGAGGCAACTGCAAATGGTCTTGCGAAAATAACAGGAGTACTTGATCGAAAGGTAAAGAAAGAGAAAATATCCGAACAGGACAAAGAAGCGATACTGGCCAGAATAAAACCAATGGACAAGCTGGAAGCAGTTGACGTTGATCTTGTCATTGAGGCGGTAGTTGAGAACATTGAAGTAAAGAAGCAGGTATTCGCTGAACTGGATGCTATTATGCCGGAGAAGACTATTTTTGGTTCAAACACTTCGGCATTGCCTTGTACGCCTATGGCCGCAGCAACAAAGAGGGCGGATCGTTTTCTTATTGTCCATTTCCATCAGCCTCCCCAGGTGATGAAATTGGTTGAACTGGCACGCGGGTTGGATACATCCGATGAAACGCTTCAGGCGGCAAGAGATTATTGCCAGAAGCTGGGGAAGGTAGCCGTGGAAATCAAAAAGGATTGTCCCGGCTATTTAACCAACCGGGCTTTTATGCCCACAGCCAATGAAGCCATGTGGATACTTTATGAGGATGTTTGTTCAAAAGAGGATATTGATGCCGGCTTTAGGGAGGGTTTCCATCATCCCGTTGGGCCACTAGAGCTTTCTGATTTTGTGGGTCTCGATACGATGCTTCATATCCTGGAGGGGCTGCATGAGGCGTACGGCGGAAGAAGATATCTGGCCTCTCCGCTTTTAAAGAATATGGTGGCAGCCGGTCGGTTGGGCGTCAAGAACGGCAAAGGGTTTTATGAATACGACAAGCGCGGCAAAAAAATTGTTTAACTGGGTCTAAAAATGGGAGTGGCCTCGGGGCCACTCCCTGCCAAAAAGTCGCGAAGTCCGCTTGGTCCGGACGTATCGCCTTGGACCGTGTTCGAATAACCGTTTCTTATCAACCAGGGAGAAGTATGATGTTTGATAAAAAGGTGCTTGAAAAAGATAAGTTGTTGCAAAAAAAATGGAAAGAAGCACTATCCGCCCGGAGGCAGTACAAAGATTTGGACCTTAATTTGAAGACCATCTCAGGGCTGCCCTTGAAACCCATTTATACGGCTAGCGATATTGAAGATATTGATTATGACAATATCGGAATTGCCGGAGAATTTCCATATACGAGGGGGCTGTATCCTTTGCAGTATCAGGCCACTCAGTGGATGAACCAGATGGTTCATGGATATGGTTTGCCGGAGCATACAAGGGAAAGGATGGATTTCCTGACAAAGGAGGGCGCCCAAGGCTATTTCGGACAGCAAACCTTTAATCTGGCTTTTGATCCGCCGAGCAAGGCTGGATTTGATCCTGATTCGCCTGAAGCCAAAGGTAGAGTCGGGTGGTGTGGTGTTTCGTGTTGCAAGGTTAGTGATATGGACATTATGTTCCACGGCTTTCCATTAGAGAAGACCCGGTTCGTGCTCATATGCTTTGAACCTACCATGGCTTTATTGGCGATGTATATCGTTCACGCGGAGCGACGCGGTGTACCGGTCGATAAATTATTGGGCAATACGATTAACGGTCTTTATCTGCATCATACTCAAGGTGGCGTTGGTTTTCCGCCGAAGCATGCCTTGAAGTTGATGGTTGAGCATATCAAATATTGCAGCCGAAATATGCCATACTGGAACACAACCAACTTATGTGCGTATGATATCGCCGAATCGGGAGCAAACGCTTTTCAGGAGATCGGTCTTACCTTATGCTCGCATATCGGTATAACGGAAGCATGTATGGAAGCAGGGCTGGACCCGGATGAGTTCATTCCTCGATTTTCGTTCCAAATATCTTCCACCATGGACTTTTTCGAAACGATAGCGAAATATCGGGCGCTCAGAAGAATGTGGGCCAAGATAAATCGGGACAGATTCGGCTGTAAAAATCCGAAATCTCTTCATGCAAGGTATCATACGCATACCGGCGGTACGTCTTTGACGGCTCAGCAGCCTTTGAATAATGCCGTTCGGATTGGGTTTGAGGCTTTGGCGGCCGTACTCGGCGGAACACATTCCATGGCAACATGTTCTTACGATGAGGCTTTGGGAATTCCCACGGAGGAGGCCGCGCAACTCTCTCTTAGAACGCAGCAGTTGGTTCTCGAGGAAACGAACGTCACGGCCGTTTCAGATCCCTTGGCCGGATCCTATTATGTAGAACATCTGACAAACAAGGTGGAACAGGAAGCCTATAAATTGATTGATGAGATGGATCAACAGGGGGGCTTTGTCAAGGCGTGGGAAAATGGATGGTTTAGGTCTACCGTTGATAATGAAGCATTTAAGTGGCGGGAGAAGATTAACAGTGGGGAAGAAACTTTAATAGGTGTTAATAAATATGTGACCGAGGGTGAGCAAGTAGACGTTCCTGTTTTTGAGTACGATGCGGATGTTGAGAAGGTTGCAAAGGAAAGAGTTCAGGAGTTCAAACAAAAACGGGACAATGCGAAAACCGAGGCGGCCCTGAATGGTTTAAGGCAAACCGCGGAACAGGTCAAGAATGGCGAGGGTGATTTAATGCCGGCTATCATTGACGCTTTCAGAGGTGATGCCACCATGGGTGAAACGATGGGAGTGATGCGCGAAGTTTTTGATTTTGGCTGGTGGGATTAGAAGGGGGATATGATGGGTTCAGCGGGCAAGCTTAGGGTTTTATTGGCCAAGTCGGGCCTCGACTATCACGACAGGGGCGTCAGATATATTGCCAGAAAGTTTAGAGACGCAGGGATGGAAGTGATTTATTATCAATATCTTGTTATCCCTGAAATTGTAAAAATTGCGATTGAAGAGGACGTGGATGTTATTGGTTTGAGTAGTTCCGTCGGTGGTTACGTGGAGAATATTGAAGAGTTGCGAGGTTTGCTTGAGCAAAACGATATGGGCGATTTGCCTTTTGTTTTAGGCGGCGTCATTGCGAAAAAAGATTTTCCTGTGTTGCGTGAAGCGGGAGTCGGCGCTATATGCGGGCCTGGAGATTCAGCCGATGAAGCGGTTGATTGGGTGAAGAATAACGTTGTTATATCGAGATAGCGCTTGACAGGCTTCAGGCATGTCTTGTTGTTTTGATGGGTGGTATCAGCAGTTCCGTAGGAAGTGCTCTATTGTAAATTCCATTAGAAAGAAGGCTGTTTTCCTTGATTAACTTGGGAGTTGAGAGCCTCTCTCGGCTTTTAATGGGATATGTGTTTTTATGGCATGAAAACGCTTCGGATATTTTCCGTTCAGGCATCGGATATGGAGGAATTAAATGAATGCACTTACCGAGATAAAGAACCTGTCGAAAGATGCTTTAATAGATATTATCAAGATGATGGGCAAAAACTGGCTAACGGTAGACGGTTTATGGTTTCAGATTGTCGAGCGGGAATTTGGATTGGAAACCGCGACCCGATTCGATGAGGAAATGTGGGCAAAACAGTCGCTGGCAGAGGCCAGGAGGATCAAAAAGGTTATGAACATTACTGAGAAAGGTCCTCTTGCCGTGGCTCAGGCGAACATCTTTTTGAGCGCTTATTTTAGTCCCAAATTCGAGTTTGAAATTAAAGAAACCTCACCCGGCAAGGTTATTCAAACCTGCATCCATTGCCCGAATCAGGAGGTAAGGCTAAAACAGGGTCAACAGGTATTTTCGTGTAAGAAGGTTGGGTTAACGGAGCGCATTAATTTTGCTGAAACCATTGATAAAAACGTGAAAGTTAAATGTCTCGTTTGCCCTCCGGATCCACGACCTGACAATATTTGGTGCCAATGGGAGTTCACTTAATAATAAACGCTTTGAATTCCGGAAAAATTATATTCTACAGCCCTGACGACCGGATTCAAAACTCGGTGACTTACGCTTGATATGGGTTATTGGTTTGATGTAATTTGTGAAGTTCCTTGAAGGGGAGTTGGGGCGGGTTGTTCGGACGAGAATGAACCGGAAAACGTCAAAATCTAATATTGCTAAAGAGGTGAAACCATGAAGGAAGTAGTTATCGTTTCAGCATGTCGTACCGCCGTAGGCGCCTTTGGGGGTACGCTTAAAAACATGAACGCTGCAACTATCGGAAGCATCACAATGAAGGAGGCAATCAATCGGGCGGGGATTGAGCCGGAAATGATCGATGATATTCGATATGGTTGTTGTATTGAGCCTTCGGAATCCCTTAATATTGCGAGGATATCCGCCCTTATGGCCGGTATACCGGATAATATCACGGCGGTTACGGTTAACCGTGTTTGCATCTCGGGGATGGAGGCGGTGATATCCGGGATGGCCATGATACAGGCGGATATGGCGGATATCATTTTGGCTGGCGGTGTTGAGCACATGTCCGGTGTTCCCTACTCAGTGCCGACAGCCCGGTGGGGTTGCCGACTGCAGGACCAAGTCTTTGAGGACAGTTTGATTCGCGCCCTTCATTGTGGTTCGTATCTGATTCCTCACCCTGAAGAAGGCCCTTTAAAGGAGGGTATGCCTTTGGAGCTTTTCAAGGGTAAGCCCTACATTATGGGGCATACCGCCGAATTTATAGCCCAAATGCACAATATCAGCCGTGAAGAGATGGATGAGGTTGCACTCAGAAGTCATAATAACGCGGAGAGGGCGACTTTGGAAGGTGATTTCAGGGATGAAATTGTACCCATTGAAGTACCCCAAAGAAAGAAGCCTCCGATTATCTTTGACAAGGACGAGCACTTTCGACCCGGCCTTACCATGGATCAATTGAGCAGGCTTGCTCCCGGTTTTATTCCAAAGATTGGTAAAGTGACCGCAGGAAATTCATCAGGCCTCAATGACGGGTCCAGCGGTATGATTATCATGTCTGCGGATAAGGCTAAGGAATTGGGACTTCAGCCGATAGCAAAGATACGGGCCGTTGGGAGAGGTGCATGTCACCCTTCGGTTATGGGTTTGAGTCCGGTTCCGGCGGTGCATAACCTTTTAAAGAAGAATCCCGATTTAACGCTTGATGATTTTGGTCTGATTGAGGTCAATGAGGCTTTTGCCGCCCAGTACATAGGGTGTGAGAAGGAGTTGGGTCTGAACAGGGAAATCACCAATGTGAATGGTTCCGGAATTGGTTTGGGTCATCCTGTTGGATCAACCGGCTCTCGCATCATGGTCACAC
>Ga0209633_10005766_pt1 | contig 10769 bp, 9 predicted proteins | sample Cruoilmetagenom1_FD_187290 | JGI IMG/M metagenome (GOLD analysis project Ga0209633, IMG submission 187290) | Oil polluted marine microbial communities from Coal Oil Point, Santa Barbara, California, USA - Sample 1 (SPAdes) (version 2) | ecosystem: Environmental > Aquatic > Marine > Oil seeps ... | reverse complement strand
TAAAAGCTTATTTTCTAAATCTGTCACATACTTTTCCGTATCTTCAAGTTTAGAGTTTACATCTATTTTACCACTCAAATATATTTGGGTAGAATCAAAATCAGGGAAAAGTTTAAACTTCGTTATGCTGAGCATGCCTGCAGTGGATAAGAATATAAATGTTACCAGTAAAAACAAAGAACGTTTTTTTCTTTTTAAGAGTATTTGCAATAACTTTTCATATTGTACGTCGAGTCTTACCCAAAAGTTATTTCTCTCATGATCTTCTTTTGTATCTTTCATAGAGAACAACTCTTTAGAATGCAAAGGTAAAAAATAGAATGCTTCAAAAAGAGAAGAGACCAGTAAAATAGAGATCATCACGGGTAAGACTTTCATGAACATACCCATTTCACCGGAAAGTATGAGAAGCGGTAAAAAGGCAAATACTGTTGTAAGTGTTGCCGTAAGTACGGCAGGGAACATTTCTACAGAGCCGTCTATGGCAGCTTCACGTGGTGTTTTACCCATCTCCATATGCCTGTAAATGTTTTCAGCCACAACAATAGCTTCATCTACCAACATACCAAGTGCGATCAATGCACCCAAAAGTGTCAGCATATTGAGGCTGTAACCTATCATATCTGCAGAGATCAATGTGATCATAAAACTTGCCGGTATTCCTATACCGACAACCAGTGCAATTTTATAGTTTACTGACATAAAGAGTGCCAAAAAGACCAATATTAAACCAAAAAGAATATTTGAAGAGACAAGATTAAGTCTATTTTTGATCCAGACTGAAGTGTCAGTATATACTTCAATGACTGCATCTTTATACTCTTTTTGTACCTCTTTAAGTAAATTTTTGATCTCTTTACTAAGAGCGATCGCATTACCTTCTTTGGTTTTATTTACATTGATAGAGATATTCTGTACACCATTGAAATGTGATATTTCACTACTTTCACTCAGTCCAAAACTCACTTGGGCAATATCACCTAAACGTATTCGCTTACCAGAAACAGTGATCAAAGATGATTCCAGTGCTTCAACACTTTTCTCTCCATTTTGAGTAGAAATATAAAGGTGACTTCCTTTTTGCTCTATGGTACCTATGGGGAAAATGGAACTGAGTCTGCTTATGGCTTGATAGACACTCTCTTTTGGCAAGTCGTATGCTAACAATTTTTTATTATCGATCTTGATCAGTACTTCATCATCAGCATCACCCCTGATCATGATACCACTCAGGTCTTCATATGCACTCAGCTTACTCTTGAGATCTTCAGCAATATCAAGAAGTCTTTTTTTAGGAACGTCACCGGATATAGCAATTAACAAAAGAGGAAAATCATGGGTCGTGATCTTGGCGATCGGCTCATCCATATCTGCAGGAAGATCCCGTCTTGTGTTGGCAATCACATCTTTCACATCTCCAAGAATTAGAAGATTGTCAGACCCTGATTTAATATCTGCTTTGATGGAAAAGAATCCATTTTGAATAACAGTATCAATATTCTCTACTTCAGAAATACTTTTAAGATCATCTTCAATGTTTTTTACAGCCATTTTATCAAGTACATCAGCAGATGCACCGGGATATCCGCCTGTGATACTTATCTGGTCCAGTGAAGATGGAGGGAATATCTCTTTTGGAATATCCCGGTATGCAAAAATAGAAAGCACCAACATGAAAACCATTAAAATATGGTTGATGATCGGTTTATCTACAGCAAAAGTAATGAATTTTTTGATCATTAAATTTCCGAATCATTAATAACAAAAATCGTATCTGTTACCCTGTTTTTAAACTTCAGTGCTTCCACACTTTGTTGCAGTATGATCTTTTCTGCTTTAAGTGCCGATACTTCTCTTTGCATTTTATTGACTTTTTTACTCTCATAATAGATCTGATTACTCAAATAAATTTTGATCATGGTAAGGATGAGTACAATAGTCACTGACATAACAATAACACTGACCATACCAAATGTAATTCCATTGGGTGCTGATCTTTTCTTTTTACTTGCCACTACTGTACACCTGATGAAGTTTTAAATTTAAAAGATCTTAATTTTGCTGACCTGCTTCTGGGGTTTATCTTTAATTCTTCTTTCGCTGCAGTAATCGGTTTACGGGACAAAGGTTTCCCTAAGGCATGATTTTTTCCACACGTGCAACGCATCGCATGTGGGTCACAAATACATGCTGTACTCCACTTTTTAAAACGGTTCTTCACTAAACGGTCTTCTAAAGAGTGAAATGTAATAAGAGAGACAACTTCACCTTCATAATGTTTTGCTTCTATCGCATCAAGAAGGCCTTCAATTTCACCTAATTCATTATTCACTTCTATACGAATGGCTTGGAACATCAAGGTAGCAGGATGTATTTTCCCTCCGGCAGGTATCACCTGTTTGGCTATTTCAGAAAGTTCTTTTGCACTTTCTATGGGTGCTTTAGATCTTGCTTCAACTACAGCACCTGCCAGTTTACGGTAAGAGCGTACTTCCCCATAGGCATCAAAAATATATTCCAGTTTATCTTTAGGATATTCATTTACCACTTCATAGGCACTCAAAGGTGCAGAAGCATCCATACGCATATCTAAAGTCTCTGAAGTAAAAGAGAATCCTCTCTCTTTTTTGTCAAGCTGCAGAGAGGAGACACCAAAGTCCGCAAGCAGAGCCATAATGGGTGATTCTTTTAAAATAGGCAATACTGTTGCAAAGGTGCCTTTATATAAAGTACTTCTCCCTTCAAAAGGTTCAAGTCTCTTTTGTGAAAATGCCAAAGCTTCATCATCTCTGTCAATACCTATATGTTTAATATTTTCATACTTTTTAAGCATTTCAGAACTATGCCCGGCATATCCCAACGTACAGTCCACAAAATATCCTTCATCAACACTGTTAAAACTGTCTAATACTTCATCCAAAAGTACCGGTATATGGGGAGTTTCCACCTGTTTCCTTCACTATTTACTATTTACTATTCACTATTCACTAATTTTAGTGTTATAATACCTAAATAATCTATATACACGAATAAAGGCTAAGTAAACCATGGACAAGCACCTCATCGAAGATATGCAACATATATCACTCTCTCTTTTTAATAAAAACTTTTTCTCCGTGTATCATGGTTCTATCTCGGCAAGGGTTTCTGAGAACTCTTTTATCATTAACTCAGAGGATACTATTTTAGATGAAATTTCAGAAGAGTCACTTGTCAAACTTAATTGTCAAAAAAAAGACTATAGATGGAGTTTGGCAAACTCTGATGCCCATATACATGAACTCATCTATAAAACTATAGCAAATGCAAAGTATGTAAGTTATACGATGCCGCCTTATGCAACAGCGTATTCACTCAAACATGGTAAAGTCTCACCCCAGGACTATTATGGGAAAAAGGTTTTAGGAGATCTGATCGTCTATGACCCCAAAAGTATAGATGACTGGATAGACCGTGCTCCGCATGAGATACAACAGTTTTTTCAAAAACATGATACTCACTTACTTTTGATAAAAGGTTTTGGAGTGATATCATACGATAGAGATCTGACAGAGATGGCAAAGAAACTTTCTATTTTAGAAAATTCATGCAGATTGTTGGCTTTAAGTGCAAATCTATAATAGGCAAAAGTGATCATAAAAGTAGACAAATTTAAAGAAAAAGATAAGCTCTCAGAAGAGATGGCAAGAGGAATGGTCGAATCTGTTTTAAAGTGCAAAATATCTTAAAGTGCTACTTATTTTATATATGAATAAGTTGTCACTTTTGTAAAGCATAGTTTTGTTATACTTTGCATTATTACAATAGAATGCTCTGAATAACTTAACGTGTAGGATTATAGATGAACCAGACCAAAAAAAGATTAAGTATTATTAACCTTGCTATCTCCATTACAGACCTTGAAACCATACAACTTCAAATTTTACAACTTGGCCCTCTAAGAACAGATGAAAAAATACAAGAGATCATTACTACACTCAAAGCTGAGAATTATGTTCAAGCGCAAGGACTCATTACCGCTTACATAGAAACACCTACAAAAGAGATACTTCAAAGAACATTTCAAAAAGAGAAAGAGAAAAGAAACATACAAGATAATAATACGATTGATGAGTTTAATCTTTTTACTGCACCTGAAGATAAAGGTGAGATAAAAACTTTGGATTTTGATGATATGACGGCAATTAGTGACTCTGTGAAAGAGAAACCTAAAGAGGTGCAAAAAAATATTGATTTTGACTCTTTACTGAATATTGACACAGATGACATCTTGCCTAATAACATAAAGTTAAAAACAAATCATACTGCATCAAATTCATTCTGGGATAAGTCGGAAGAGATCAATATGCAGACTGATGATATTCCAAAAGACACTTTCTTTGATAGTGAAGAGAGCCTAACAAAACCTATAGAGGAAAAAGTTACAGAAGAGCTCTTTATCGACAATATAGCTGAGTATACAAAAGAGATCATCGAAGAGGAACTCATCCAAAAAGGAGTCATGGAAGAGACCATAGAAGAAATAATAGAAGAACCTTTGAAAGCACTGTACAGTGAGAAAGAAAATCAGGAAGAAGAGGAAAATATTGAAACTTTTGGAGAAGAGACAAAAGAAGAATTAAAAGAATTGAAACCACAGAAACAAAATGATGAGACAGAGACAGAAAGTACAAAATACAAAGCAATTCCCTATATAGAACAAAAATTTAAAAACATGCATGTACAGTATCCTCCTATGCAAGAAACACTGGAAGTCTTTCCTTCTGTCAAGGCATGGCTTCTGCAAATTTCCACTGATGGTTACAGTGAAAAAGATATTGATACAATGATCAAGAAAATAGACGCTCTTTCTCTTGAGCATAAAGAAGAAGCAGCACAACTACTTTTGATAACCGCAGCTACTGAATCAAAATATGCACAGTTCAGACTGGCAAGAATACTCTACAAGGGTGAAATACTTCAAAAAAATCTTTCCGAATCTTTTACCCTCATCAACCGTTTGGCTACCCATGATGATTACCCTGAAGCCATTTGTGATCTAGCCCAATTTTATGAATATGGTATAGGGATAGACAAAGACAAGAAAAAAGCAGAACTTCTTTATGAAGAGGCAATGAATTCAGGTATTAAAAGAGCGATGGATCACTATGAGAGAATAAGAAAACAGAACAGTGGGCTTTTTTCTTTTCTGAAAAAATAGAATTTATTTCAAAATGACTTAAGCTATGAATAAAAAAAATTTATTATTTAATGCACTCGGAAGTTTATTTGAAAAAAAATATAAACTTTTTTTCTTAACTATCCTTTTTTTATCTTTTGTACCTATTTTTGAAATTATTATATATAAACAAATTGTTGATATTATAGTAGATGGTTTTAGCCATGATTTATTAGACACAGATAAATTGATTTATTTAATTACTTTTATTCTTTTATTGATTATTGTATCAGCAATGACATATTATTTTAAAATTCTAAGAATAAAGTTTATTAACCTTTTAGCTATACAAAAACAAAAACAACAAAAAATAAAAGCGGTAACAACTAATTGGTATAGAGCAAGTTTAATAGAGGCTAGTTTAATTATAGTTAGTCTGATACAAGTTTTTTTAATAATATTATTAGCAATTTATTTATCGAGTACGTTTAGCATTATTTTTATATTTTTTATTTGTGTAGCTCTTGTAATTACATATAAAAGATTTATTCTTGAGATAGACAACCAAATTAACTTCATCCGTAAAGAGTTCCAAGTAAAACGTTCTCAAAGCAGTTCTAAAATACTGTCTAGAATAACCAGTTCTGAATCATCAACATTTTTAGCATCAGTAATTATGTATTTAGTTTTACTCTTAAATTTCATCTTTTTATATTATGGATACATAGAACAAAGTCAATTTATAGCTTTTCTATTTATAGCAAAATACCTTGGAGGCAGTTTTGGTATGCTGTCTTCTTCCTTAATGAGACTGGCAAGAAGCTTATCCTATACAAAAAAGTTGTTTTCAAACAGATGAAAATAGCAGTCACAGGCTATTATGGCTTTTCCAACTATGGCGATAACTTGTTTATTATTGCAACTAAGTTAGGTGCGGATGAGTACTGGAAGGAGCATGAGCTTATATTTATTTCTCCTCCAGTTAGAGGACTGGAAGCCAACTATATAGTTCCAGGTTGGTTTCCTAAAAATATTTATTATAATATGGGTTTATTTGGAAAGTTATCTAGAATGTATTTTTTTATTTTAGCTATGTTTAGATCAAAAGCCATACTTAATGCCGGCGGTTCAACTATCTCATCATCTTCTAGTTTTTCAAAGTTTAAAATTCAAATTTTGATGAAAAGGTTTTTTAAAAAAAAGATCATGGGGATCGGTTTATCAATTGGACCTTTTATTTCAAAATATGATGAAGATAGAGCTATACAATTAATGCATAAATTTGATTTCTTGACTGTTAGAGATAAAAGATCATGTAAGTTTGTATCTAAGATTGAATCAAATAAAGAAATATCATGCTCAACTGATTTAGTAGCAATAATAGCAAAAAAGTATAATTTTGATAAAGTTACTAAAAAAGCCAATGTAATTGGTGTGTCTTTAATGCAGTTTGATGATGACTATAAAGATCTTAATGGTACCCCTATTGACGTTGAGAAGTCTATGCAGGAAATACTTAAGTATGCAAGAGAGCATGAAAGTATTGTACGTGTATTTATTTTAAACACTCATCCAATAAATGGAGATACAAAAATATCTGAAAAATTTATTGTCATGTTAGAAAAATTAAAGATACCATATGAAAGAATTTCTATAGATATAGGTACATTAGAAGTGTGGAAAAAAATATCTGAATGTTCTATGATGTTTACTTATCGTTTGCATGGTGCTATTACGGCTTATCTATCAAATGTTCCATTTTATTTATTTGAATATCATCAAAAATGTACGGATTTCCTACAGGATATAGAATACAAAGAACCTTCTTCTGAAAAGACAGATAAACCTAACCGTTCTTATAAAAACTATATAAAGAAATCTATAGAAAATTTCACTATAATAAGAGGATAAAATGAAAAAAATTAACTTAGGTTATGGTGGTAAATAAATGGTAAATTCAATTATATTTTCGTTTTACACGAAAGATAAATACTACACACAAAAAGCAAAAGAATTAGCTGAAAGCTTAGATCAATTAGGTTTAGATTATTATTTAAAACCAGTTGAAATTCCAGAGGGAAAAGAATGGCCTGATATATGCCGTGAAAAGATAGGTTACATCAAAGAATTTTACAATGCAAATCCAACTAAAAAAGTTTTTTGGATAGATGTTGATTGTCAATTAAGTTATTTACCTGATTTTGTAAAAGATTTTAGTGCTGACATAATAGGTTTTCAAAGAGGTTTTCAGGTCCCATTAAAAATAGGCTATCACTATAAAAAGAGATTTTTTGAACCTTGTTTTGTCGGTTTCAATAGAACAGAAGCTACTGAGCAGTTTCTCCAAAATGCTTACAATATGGAACAAAGTTTTGACGGCCGTGCTACAGATGACTATTTTTTTGAAGAGGCATGGAGAGCAAATTCACAATTTATGAGTTTCCAAATGATCCCTTCAGGGTTTGCATCAATACAAGGAAGAGAACGAAAAGAGAACATGGAACCATTTTTCTTTTTTGGTTCAAGTGGTAACGTTTCAAAGTATGTTGGTACTGTTGTTCAGCATACTACACCTTGGATAACAGATAAATGTTTTGAATTAGATATTAAAAAGTCATTAAAAGGGTTAGTTAAAAAAGTATTGCCAAATAAAGTAAAGCATAAGTTAAAAACACTTTTATTAAAAAAGGGGAAACTTGAAGACCATATTTTTAAGAAAAAGGCTTTTGAATATGGCAAAAGTGGAAATAATAGAAGTTTAGTAAAACTTATAGAATCTCATGGCGGATATGAATATTTAACATCAAAACAGTTAGATATAATCAAACTCGCAAATTCATTTTTATATTACAAGATGAATAAAAACAGTAAATCTACGTTGCCTGCAATAAAACTAGCATGGTGGCATCTTCCAGAGCCTGGTAATTATGGTGACTGGTTAAGTCCCTATATAATACATAAAATTACAAATAGAAAAATAGAGTTTGTAAACCCACAGTCTAAACATATTTCAGAATCACATTACTTTTCTATTGGTTCTATAGGAAAATTTACTAAAGATAATTCGATTGTTCTTGGTACAGGTATCTCTGCTAAAGATGCAGAACTCAACACTAATGCAAAGTATCTGATGGTACGAGGACCATATACAAGACAAAGAATTTTAGAGCTAGGGGGAGAATGTCCAGAAATTTATGGTGATCCCGCTGTGATTTTGCCAAAAATATATACAGCAAAAATTTCTGATGAAAATAAAAATAGTGAAAAACTTCTTTTAGTAAGACATTTTACTAATCAAGATATTAAATTAAATTTACCAAACAATATGGATGAAATAAGTATTTTTGCCAGTCATCCAAAACATATCGAAAAATTTATTGACACACTGCATCAATATAAAGGTGTAGTTACTTCAGCAATGCACTGTTATATTACATGCCAGGCATATGGCATTCCATGTGCTTTAGTTACATTTAAAGGAAGTACTAAAAGTGTTCATGGAGATGGAATGAAGTATAGAGATTATTTAAGTGGTGTTGGCTTAGAAGAACATAATCCAATTGAAATTCCATTAAACTTGGATTCATATGACTTTGATGAAATTATTTCTGACAAAAAAATAAAAACAGAAGTGATAGATAAAGTATATAAAATTATGGTTGAAGCTTTAAAAGAAGATCTATAAGTTAATGAATACCAATATTAATGAAAAAGCAGATGTATCTGTCGTTATCCCTTGCTATAATTGTTCCAATACAATAGAACGTACGGTATTGTCAGTAGTTAATCAAACATTATTACCACGTGAAATTATATTAGTTGATGATGCAAGTTCAGATGATACAGCCAAAAAGTTAAAAGATATACAAACGACATATAGTCCTGCATTTATTAAAATTGTTTTATTAAATAAAAACAGTGGTCCTTCTATTGCAAGAAATGTCGGTTGGGAAAAATCAAGTTCATCTTTAATTGCATTCTTGGATGCAGATGATACATGGCACCCAGAAAAATTAAATATTCAATATAAAATAATGAATGGAGATAAAAATATTATAATTAGCGGGCATGAGTCTTCAGTGGAAAAAAAGAATGATATTACGATAGATAGTAGTTTTCATATTGTAAAAAAAAGTGAAATACTTTTATCAAATATTTTCAGAACTACATCAACTATAATGGTTAGGGCTAACAGTGTAGAACGTTTTCCAAAAGAAAAACATTATGCAGAAGATTACACATTTATTTTAAATATTATTTTAACTGGAAATAAAGCTATACAAATTGAGTCAATATTAGCCTATCAATATAAAGAGGCATATGGCATTAGTGGCTTAAGTGAAAACTTATGGTTAATGGAAAAAGGTGAATTGGATGCATATTATAATTTATATCAAAAAAATTTAATATCTTTTATACCTTTTATATTGATCACTATATATTCTCTGCTAAAATATACAAGAAGATTATGTATAACTAAGTATCGTAAAATTAAAAAGGTCTATATTGAAAAAGATTAAAGTATTACATATAACAGATGCATTTGGTGGAGGAGTTATTGCAGCTATAGATACATATGTTACTTTTTCTGAAGGATGTGAACATCACTTATTGACCAGTTCTCCAAAATATGAAAATGATAATAGCGAATTACTGGATAAGTTTTCTAGCTATGCTCTAGATTTATCTAATAATAAAATAAAGGCATTATTACAGATCAATAAACTTTATAACTCAATACAGCCAACTTATGTACATTTACATTCATCATTAGCTGGTTTATATGGTAGGATATCCGGGATAGCCTCTGAAAAAATCATATATACTCCGCATGGTTATGCATTTCAACGCAAAGACATCAATATATTTATTCAAAAACTTTTCTATTTCTCCGAGTGGACTTTAACTAAAATCTCTAAAAATTCCATAATAGCAGCTTGTGGTCCAGGAGAATACACAGCAGCATTAAAAATATCAAATAATGTACTTCTTTTAAGTAATTATGCACATATACCTAAATCTGTAATTTGGGACGCTAACAATATTATCGATAGAAGTATATGTATGGTTGGAAGGGTATGTCCACAAAAAGGAGTAGAATTTTTTATAGAAACTTCTAAGTTGATCAAGAAAGAATCAAAATTGAATTATCAATTTCTCTGGATTGGTGATGGTGATGAACTTTTAAAAGAAAAGTTACTTGAAAATAATATACAAGTATTAGGATGGAAAAATACTGCTTCATTATTACAAATATTATCTAAGCAACATGTATATTTTCATACAGCCGCATGGGATGGATTACCTATTAGTTTGTTGGAAGCTTCTACAATAGGATTACCATTAATAGTTAGAGAAACTGAAGCAACACATTTTCTCAGCCCATTAACTTGCAAAACATATAAAGAAGCATCAAAACAAATCATAGATTCATGTGAAAATACATTTAATATTAAACTCAATACTATTATAAATAATTTTTTCACCGAAGATCATTTGCGTAAAGGTTTGAAAAAACTATACCAAACTAATCTACTATAATTAATGAGAAAAATTTCTAACTACCAATTTCCAATTTTTTTATTCCTTCATACGCAACCTCTATCATCTT
>Ga0209633_10005765_pt1 | contig 10771 bp, 12 predicted proteins | sample Cruoilmetagenom1_FD_187290 | JGI IMG/M metagenome (GOLD analysis project Ga0209633, IMG submission 187290) | Oil polluted marine microbial communities from Coal Oil Point, Santa Barbara, California, USA - Sample 1 (SPAdes) (version 2) | ecosystem: Environmental > Aquatic > Marine > Oil seeps ... | reverse complement strand
CATACCGCAGGCCACAGCAAACCCGTTTCCAAGACTTCCTGAAGATATTTCAATACCATGTTCAATATTTCGGCTTGGATGTCCCGAAAGAATGCTCTCATCCTGCTTAAAGGTACTCTTCTGATCCTTTGCAATGTAACCTGACTCAATGAGAGCTGAGTAGTATGAAAGACATGCATGTCCCTTGCTCTGTACAAATCTGTCGCGGTCCGGCATCGTCGGATTTTTCGGATCATGATTCATAATATTGAAAAAAAGGCTTGCCATAATTTCAATACTGGAAAGAGCCGGTCCAAAATGAGCGCCACGGCCTCCGGCAATATAGCCCATCTCTATTACATCACGGCGCATAACCGCACATTTTTCCTGAATAAATTCAACTGTGTTATTATTTCCCATTATTCTTCCTCCTGATTTCTGTCCTGTATTGTATAAATATGTCCGCTGAACTGCCCTGCAGGGATTTCCCCAGCCTGGAACTTTGCCAGTTCAACCATCGCAGGGATTTCTATTCCTGTTTCATAACCCATCTCATTCAGCATATAGGCTAAATCTTCTGTTGCCAGATTCCCTGAAGCCCCCGGTGCGAATGGACATCCGCCCAAGCCCCCGAGAGTAGACTGAACCTTGTCTACGCCTTTTTCAATTGCAGCCAGGGTATTAACCATTCCCATATTCCGGGTATCGTGAATGTGGACCTGCAGTTCAAGCCCTGAATATTCAACCCTGACTGCATCGATTATATCTCTAACCTGAGCGGGGTTCGCAACTCCGATTGTGTCGCAGAGATTAACAGTTTTTAATCCTGCATCAATGTAGGGCTTTATAAAGGGAACAACATCATCCGCATTTTTCTTTCCCTCAAAGGGACAGCCGAAGGTTGTAGCCAAATCAAGACAGATGTCCAGCTCAGGCAGAGCCTCTCTGATTTTCAGCAGTTCTACAAGCGATTCCTCATGTGTTCTGCGGATATTAGCCTTATTATGGCTCTCTCCAAGGCTTACAACATAGGATACGGATTTAAGACCGGCATCCCAGGCGCCCTGAGCACCGCGTAGGTTGGGAACCAGAGCCAGCAAATCTGCATCGGGATATTTGTCGACGATATACTCTGTCAGCTCCTTTGCATCCTTCATCTGCGGAATCGCCTTCGGACTGACAAAGGACGTTATCTGCATATGCCTTACACCTGAAGTCAGCAACCCTTCAATAATCTTTTTCTTTGTTTCGAGAGGTATGTAATCCGAAACATTCTGAAATCCGTCGCGGGGACCTACCTCATATATCTCTATCTTTCTCATATATCTTTCTCCAGCATAGTACCTTCTTCTTTCAACCTTCGGTGCCATGTAAATGCGTCATCAGGTAGCTGCGGGTGATGCCCGCCGCAGTTCTCACGCGCCTTCACAAGGTAGGCGGCCAGCTGCGGTTTATAAGCATCCGAGGCGCAGTTCCCGATTATCACATCTGCCCGCTCGACGTCGTCCAGGCCGCGCAGATCTGCTAGACCATTCTCTGTGATAACAATATCTATATCGTGCTCGCTGATATCAAGGTGCGAGACCATCGGAACTATGCCCGAAATCGCACCGCCCTTGGCAGTTGACTGAATCATCATCACCGACAATCCTGCGCTCTGCGCAAAGCCCGCGCCGCCGCCGATACCGTTCACTACCCGACTTCCCGCGATATGGCTTGAATTGACGTTGCCGTAGATATCCATCTCGATACCGGTGTTAAGGGCAATTACCCCAAGCCGGCCGATTACTTCGGCATTATTTGTAAGGTCGCCGTTGCGCAGCACGAAGCGTTCAGACAGCTTCGGAGTCTCTGCCAGAATCTGCTCAACACGCTCGCTCATACCAAGCCCGCCGGCAGACACTGCTGACGCCCTGCCCGAGGCAAGCAGTTCCATCACTGGTTCGGTTACACCGCCGCAGTAGAACTGCAGGTCATGAAAGGCTGAATGCTGAAAAGCGTCGGCAATTGAATCGGCAATGCTGCCGAAACCGAGCTGTACCGGCGGAAGCTTACCCTTCCAGCCTTTGTACTCCTGCTGCAGAAAATTGAACAAATGGGACGCAATCCTTGCGGTAACCTCTGTACCCTTAGGCTGGGCGCCCATTCGTTCAGGAATATCGGTTTCAACAATGAACCGTATCTTGCTTTTATCTACCGCTATGCCGGTCTGCCCTATTCTCTGAGCAGTACTGACCATCGGAATCGGCTGCGTCTTAGGCGGTGCTGCCGGGATATGGATATCATGCAGCTCACGCAGCAGCTCGGGCTGAGCCTTGTTTATCTCGACAATAATCGAATCAGCCGCATCCAGCAAGTGGCTGGTCATTCCTATTGATGATGTCGGAATAAGCTCCCCATTTTCATTGAAACCGAGGGCCTCTACCACCGCAACATCAATCTTCCCGAATTTGCCGCTTCTAAGCAGTTTCGGCATCTTGTTCATCTGCTGCTCAACATAGCTCATTGTGCCTTTGTTAGCCTGGGCTGCAAGCGTTCGGCTTGCAATCATCGGCGCGCGCCTGGAAATTATGCCCTCAGCGCCGAGCTTCTCGTCTAACCAGGGCACATTCGCTCCGGTAACAAGATTGACGGCGAGGGATTCTCCGCCCTTTCTGCGGCACACAAGCTCTTCAGGCACGGCCTTAGGATATCCTGCCATCGCCCATCCGCTCATTGCAACGGTCATTCCGTCTTTTATCAATCCGGCAGCCGCCTCAGCAGTTGCCGTTATCATCTTTTCGCTCATCGCTACCTTACTTAGTTCTTATTTTCGCGGTGTGAAACCGGCAAAGAGTTCTTCATCAGTGGGCTTGAAACTCGCTATTTCACGGATAACCCAGGTGTTGTTCAGGTAATGCTTGAGCTCAATATTCTCAGAACAGATGTTTCCACCCCAGGTACCGCATCCAAGCGAGTGAGTAAAGGGCATACCGCTTGTCCAGCTTCCGCCGTTGGTTGCAGCCTGGGCCTGGTTTACAACAACGCGGGTTGTGTAGGTTCCAAGTGCAATTTTTTCAACATTTGCAGGTGTATGCGAGTAGATACCGCATGAATGCCCGTGACCGGAGTAGGCCTGGTTCTCGTTCGTGATCCGGATTGCATCATCGATATCACGGAACTTATAAACCGTGGTCACTAGACTCATCTTTTCACCGGCAAAGGGTGTTGCTTCTCCGGTCTTATCCTCATCGACGAGCAACAGACAGGTGTCATCAGGAACTTCGATTCCTGCTATACCTGTGATATTACCAATCGGAGATGCTACGATATCGCGGTTAATGATATGGTTTTCGGGCCATTCGGGCCATACTGCCTTAAGAAGTTTTGCCTTCTCATCAGTATCAAGCATGTGAGCTCCGACCTTCTTAAACTCTACAATAAAATCATCATAAACGGCCTCATGAACGATTACCGAGTTGTCGCATGAGCAGCCGGCTGCAAGGTCGAATGTCTTGCTCGCCTTTATCTTCACTACCGCATCAGCCAGATCAGCATCCTTATCTATTACTATCATTGAGTTGCCTGCACCAACACCGTAGGCCGGTGTACCTGAACTGTAAGCTGCCTTAACCATCGGCTGTCCGCCGGTAGCAATTACAAGGTCACATTGTTTCATAAGCTCATTGGTCTTTGCAACTGAGGGGTCTTCTATAGTAAGAAAGAGATCTTCCGGAGCATCGTATTTTTTCATAACTGCTCTAAGCAGGTTTGTCGCCTTAAGTGTTGTAAGCTTTCCACGCGGATGCGGAGAGAAAATAACAGCATCACGGGCTTTTACGACAAAAATTGCCTGAGAAATGGGATGCATTTCAGCCTGGGTACTGGGTACGAGAGAACCTATAACGCCGACAGGTTTAGAGATTTTAGCAAGTCCCTTCTCAGGTATTTCTTCGGTGATGCCTACACTTTTAACATTCTTAACATCATAATAGACGCCGCGGCATTTGCCGCTTACTTTAGCAAACTTGGAAGCCACATCGCCCAGGCCGCATTCTTCAAATGAGAATTCTGCTAATTCCTGTACAAGCTCGTCATTAGCTGCAATTTCCCATGTTACTGCAGCAGTAAGTTCATCTACCTTTTCCTGTGAAAACCCTTCTGCGATTTTCTGTGCTTTTCGTGCTCTATCAATCAATTCCGCTACATAAACTGCGGGATCTGCCTGATTCTGGCTCATAATTTACTCCTACGCAAACGTATGTTTTGATACATAATACACCTTTCCATCGAAACTGTAAAGTTTCGGTTTGGTTTCGGTTGACACTTTTATTCGTTTATTGCACTATATTAAGCAAATTATGGCAGAAAACAGAATAGAAGAGATAAAAATCCTCCTGCAGCAGAACAGGAAAGTTTATGTTAATGACCTTAGTGAGCGTTTTGGCGTAAGCAAAGTGTCGGCAAGAAAATATCTGGCTAAGCTTGAAGCTGAGGGTGTGGTTGCAAAATTTTACGGTGGAGCCTCACTGGTTGAATCCAGAAGTGCCGATGATGATAATCGCGGTATCTACTCAGACCCTCACTGGCTTTCGCTGGCGCATCAGGCCCGCAGTCAGATAGCCGACGGCGACTCGATCTTTATCGGCTCGGGCCGCTCCTGCTGTGTACTCGCACGGGAATTAACCGGTTATAAAAATCTAACGGTTGTCACTAACAATATCACTGCCCTGCCCGATTTGTATAAAAATGCCGCCCGTGTTTATCAGATAGGCGGAGAAGTGACGAGTACCGACAGCCAGACACTGTTTTCAAGTTGGGAAACGTCTCATTCACTGCTGGGCAACATCTTTGTAAATAAAGCTTTCACCAGCGTGCTTGGCTTGGATTTGAAAGCCGGATTAACTGTAGACTCCATTATCAGCACATACATCTTTAAGCAAATTGCATCTCTGGCACAACAGTGGTATCTGATTGCAGATTCAACCAAATTTGATAAAATTGCAATCTATCAGGTTGCCGAAATTGCGCAACTCCACACCGTAATCACTGATTCAATACCGGACCGGTATGCTGAACGCTTCAGAGAACTCGGAGTAAAGATAATTACGGCAGTAGAGTAGAAACTTATAAAAATATCGTGTGAGCATTCAGAGCTTCAATAAGCCTGCTCCGGGAACTGCCTAGGGGATATTCGCACTCTCACGGTTACAGCCGGAAAAACCCTGGACTGTTTTTAATCATTACATCGACGAACGGGGTGATTATGTTATGATGACATTCTGTAGAAAAATCAGAAATGAACAGATTGTTAGTTGTGCGCTTGGAGATCGATTTATTCCCAGTCAAACTCGCCGGGCAGAAAAACTCCAGGATCAGAGGCCAGCTGGCTGCAGTAATCAAGAACGAAACGATAATTCGTCTCTGAATAACTGAACTCGAAGGGAATACTCGACTGATAAACAGAGCCTTGGAGACTCGCGCTGTAACCCGACCAGATGTTTTCTATAGCGCTCCATACGATCCCTTTTCCGGTTCCGGCATCGATAAGCTTTTCAAAATCGGCAATCCATTTCTCCCGGCTCATATCGTAGAACCCTTCAGGTAATTCATCGAATTGATAACCGCCGGATTCTGCATTTGCTGCAAGAAGGGTTTTTAATCCATCCTCATCGGGCAGAACATTTTCAGCATAGAAATCAGCGTCCTGTGCCCTAAGTGCTTCGATTATGTAATGAGCTAGAATATCCTGCGGCTGATAACCATTAATCTCGATACGTGATGATGGACCAAGCACAGGTCGGCCTTCAACCAGGCTCAGATTGGATATTGATATGGTAATCTCGCTATCATCCGCTTCAAATATCATGGAGATTTCTACAACCAGCGGTTCCCAGTAACTTTTCTGCTCCCTGAGTTCCTTTAGTATCAGATCCCCAGGTCGTATTCCATCTATGATATTCATTGCTCCAATACCATTAATAGAAGTTTTTCTGAAATTATTCGACATCCTGTCCATGGAACCATGAGCTTGCATCAAGGTGAAACGATCGGGATCATCCGGACCGAGTCCCAGACCTAGATTCTCCTTGTCTATCAGAAGCTGAAGATCTGCATTAGAAATTGAATGCTCATCAATAAATTCATCAATAGTATTATACCGGAGCGCAATTGTGAAATCATCAACGAATAGCTTCGAGGCTTTTTCAATTCCTGCATCCTGTGCAAATACTGAAATAGAAAAAACAACCGATATAAATACTGTCAAAAATATTGATCTGTTCATAATAATATTGTAGCAAAAGCAAAGTGAAAAGTAAAATAAGAAATCAGATAAACGATGAAATAATGAGATATAGAGCATAAGAGATAAGAAAGCCCGCACAAACAGCGATGAGTATTCTATAAATCCTGTCGGACATTATCTTACGGCTTTTAGCGACACCGAACGAGACAAAGGTATACCATAGCGTATCTGCAAGGATGTGCCCGATGAAGAAGGTCGCTATACCCGAAAGCCCCAGCCTGCCGGCCGACAATATATATCCAAGGCCGATTGTCGCCCACCAGATTATCCAATAAGGATTAGCGAGGCTCATGCCCGCCCCCAGCAAAACGATGTTCCCGTTAACGGGAGTCTCTCCGGCTGTTGCCAGGCTTAACTGTCTCAGTCCCCGAAACATGCCGAGCGCCATAAAGATCATGAAACCGCCGCCTGCAAGGGCAATAATCTTAAAAACCAGGGGTTGAGTGAGTAATGGAGCAAGGCCTAAAAAAAGGGCGGCTATCAGGGCAATTTCCAAAACAGCATGACCGAGCATAAACAGCGGTCCTGCCGATGCTCCGCGTCTTATGCTTTCGCTGATTGTAGCGCTTAATAGCGGTCCGGGCATCATTGCGCCCGAGAAAGCAATCGTAAAGGATGTCAAAAATATAAGCCAATGACTCTGCACATAGAAACATTACACAATTTACGATATTTTTTCAAGAGTAGTAAACATTCCGTGAACCGCTGCTCCGCTTTCCGGATGCGCGAAGACGAAGTTTTCACGCGGGTAATAACTCTGAGTTGAGAATGCAGCAGTCAGCAGCAATAGCCCCGCTATACTCAGATACCGCAACCAGCCGAATTGAAGCTTTTCTTTCCTTAAAATATACAGACTCAGCAGCTGACCTCCGGTTATTGATGCAGCAAAAACCGCGACATCGGCCGGAAGATTATGGTTCCAGAATAATGTGTATCCGTAAAACAGAATCATCGTAATTATCGGCATTACAAGCAGCCCCAGGAATTTTGCAGTAAAGAAATTACGAATTAACCTTCCCCAGACAAAGTACTCAATAATACCTAAAAACAGTCCCGGCCAGAATGCCATCTTGAAATGCTCCCAAGTGCTCTCATTAACCGCCGCAATCACAGCAATTGGCTTCCAGTAACCTGTCCATTCAAACCAGAAGTGCAGAGTTGTTCCCAATCCGAATATTATAAAAATACTTATAATTTGTAATCATCCATATATATAAGAATAACCATATTCATACAATAATACTATTTTTTTACCCGCCCTATTCCATCCTGCTTTTTACGGCTTTTAATCATGACTGAATATCTATACAATAATAGCATGAAAGATTTTACAATGCATGTCCCTGAATTTTATACAATCCTGCCGATGAAGGAATTCCGCAGAACTCCCGGTGTTGAGTTTCATATCATGACAAAAGACACCATTCCCCGCATTGACGGCGTTGACAGGGTTATTCATCAGTCTGCCGCTCTGTCGCCCGGAGCAGTCGATGATATTGAACGGCCGTGGTATGTACATCCTCATCAGGATGATAACCTGCTTGTGCTCTCTGGAAAGCGAGTGGTTGATATCTATCACCCGCCTTCGAAGCAAATGCTTACTTTTGAGGTAACACCCGATGAAATAAAGACAGGCGGCAGAGTGATTTACAGTGAACCGGCTATTCTCGTCTGGCCGCGCAATGTATTTCACAGAATAGTAAGCGGGGAGAGGGGTTCAGCATCCCTCAATCTCGCTACCCGCTATGAAGGATTTGATATCAAAACCAATTTCAACATCTATGACCTGAATACTGTGACAGGCAAGTATCATGAAATCCGCAGAGGAGAATTAGATCAGAAGTGAGAATATTATGACAGAAATTACCGATGCACAAGCAGAATTCATAATAGAGAACAAAGAAATACCCGATGAAATAATCAATGCGGGCGACAAGGTAGCTTTAGTTTTAACTCAGAACTGGTGTCCGCAGTGGGTAGCAATGAAAATATGGCTGCCGAAAATTCATGACGGCATCAAGATTTTCTATCAATGTTACAATGTAAAACCCTACTCCAATAAACTAATGAAGGTGAAAGAAACAATCTTCGGCAACGATCTCATTCCCTATGTCAGATACTATAGAAACGGGGAATTTGTTCACGAAACAAATTACGAAGGAAAGGATGGGTTTCTCTCTCATTTTGAATAATCTGATCTTATAGAACGGTTTATACTAAAAATAGTTGCTAAATAAGCTGTCGTGACATTATCATATAGGTATGGAAAGAGAAAAACTTGAAAAATACCTGGACGAACTAAAAAAAGAAATTAGCAATCTCGGCGATTACGAAGAGGAGAGTGCTTCCCGCCTTCGGATTCTAACTGAAAACATCGAAATGGCTCTGCAGGGACCTGTGGAAACTGACAAGGATGTAATTGACAACATTCAGGGAAACATCGAGCATTTTGAAGAGATACATCCTTCAGTTACCGCCTTGCTTAACCGTATAGCTACACTCCTGAGCGATATGGGTATCTGAATCAGTAGATAGTGCTCAGCAGTTCATTCCAGCTCAATCGGTAATCACCGCTGACGGCGTAGCCTTTAGGATAGTCTGTAGAAACTATCTGAGCTCCCGAGACAATCGCCGTCTGCTTTTTATTCTCCGACCTGAGGCAGTCGGCATCTGCGCGGGTGCGTACAATAAAGCCCTGTTTGATAAGCCCGGTAATATCTTCGGCGTCGGCTTCGTTTCGGAGGATGAATGACGCCTCCGGTGAATCAGCAGTATCCATGAAAAAGCTCACTCTGTCTTCATGTTCAAAATATTCACTATTAAAAACATCTGATTCGGATTCGTGAAACACAAAGAAAAATTTCCCGCGGCTCTCACTTAATTCCGGCCAGCCTTCATCTATTACAGCATCCCTAACTGAGGCGGCATCGCCGGTTAATTCAGAAGGAGTTATGATGCGGCTGCCCATTATTTCAGCTATGAGCCTGTCGACTTCAAGAAGAGCCTCAGGCGACCATTTCTTTAATCCCGGATCTATAAACATCCAGTCATCTTTAGTCTGCATAATCACAATCACCGGAACATGCAGCGGATGCCTCTCGGACCAGAATCTCATCTCTTCCAGTGAAAGCCTGAATGAAGGAGAATGACCGCGATTATCTACGAGCGGTACATGGATATTCTCGACATTGCCGTTTCGATAATAGCGCAGATCAAATTCAAAACTGCGCACACCGATATCAAGCTGTCTATAAAAATCAAGGTGGGAATACTTCAGCTTTTCAGCCTCTCCCGGCTCAACCAGCTCGAGAACTGCAAGCTGAAGAGGACCAGCCTGATGGTGATATGAGTTGTGAGTCGCAAGGTAGCGGATTTGGTTAAGTCTTAAACCATCATCAAGCAGGCTGTCGGGTATAACCGTCACTGAACGCGGCGATGCCTGCAGTTGCTCAACGCGTTCCATCTGCAAGGTTTTATCAGCATTTCGGCCGAATCTGAAGGTTAGAAGCAGAGCAAGAAACAACAGAATAACGGCAAGTATTATCAACAAAATAACTTTAACGATTTTCTTTACCATATCAATTTGAATGATACCGCAGCATAAGTTAGTGTGCAACAACTTTAAGGAATATGAACGTGTACAGGATTTGCTTTCTTATCTTGAGTGATGTGAGATATATTCGAGCGCCGCATCAGCGAGAAAACCCGATCTAGTATCTCCAACAGCCTGTGCATATCCGTCAATTCGCGATAATACGCTTTCAGAAAAGGTAACATTCACCCGCTTTGCTACCTCAGAAAGTTTTGAAATATCAACCTCGCATACCGCCCATATATAATCCGAATTAGCATTCTTTTCCTTGAGAACATCAATTCCAGAAGGTGTGTTTATAACTTCATCATCCATCAACATACCTTCAATATGGGTTAGAATTGCTTCCCTGGCGTTACTTAGAGCTTCATCGAGTGTAATTCCGGAAGAAAAACAACCGGGTAAATCAGGAATTGTCACCCCATAATCGGAATCAGAATCTTTTTCTATAAATATAGGGTATCTCATTTATTCCTCCAATTAACCGCTGCCTGTTTCAAAATACTTCTAACAGTCCCAACCGGCAGATCGGACTTTGGGTGTGGCACAGTAACCTTTCCAGGTTTAAATGGGTGCTTAAACTGATGATGTGAGCCTCGAATATTATGTATGTACCAGCCGTCTTTTTCCAGTATTTTCATAATTTCTGCACTTTTCATTATTCAATATACACACTATACACATTTATGTCAAATCTTAAAACACATTGCTGTGTTCTCATAGATGTCGGCGCGAGAATCGTGAAAATATATAGGAGGTAATTTCGCTTATATTTGTCAGCACCTGGGATGTATTTCCAGACCTTATAAAAAACTTTTCTGAAGGATTGCTGTTCTTCGATTTTACGAGGGTATAGAGGGGCTGCTTTCCACGGCGAATCCTGATTCGGCATATTTCGTGTCCTGAAAGCCAGG
>Ga0209633_10005764_pt1 | contig 10771 bp, 12 predicted proteins | sample Cruoilmetagenom1_FD_187290 | JGI IMG/M metagenome (GOLD analysis project Ga0209633, IMG submission 187290) | Oil polluted marine microbial communities from Coal Oil Point, Santa Barbara, California, USA - Sample 1 (SPAdes) (version 2) | ecosystem: Environmental > Aquatic > Marine > Oil seeps ... | reverse complement strand
CCTAACATGCTCATGAATGCCTCTGGAACTCCATGCCTTGTACAGTCAGCTGCAGCATAAACTGTATGATTCCTAATTTGTTTTAACTAATAAAAATCACCGCTTACAATATCGTGCGGTTTAAATAAAATAATCAGGTAAATGTTTTTGAATAAGGTTTGCAGGTGGAAGTACAGCATTTTGAATGGGGCTTGTGTATTCTATACTACTTGTAATATGTCAATTTTTATAGCTGTGTTTTGGTTTGCAATAATGTTTCTACTTGCATCTCTAATTACTTCTTGGTATTTAAAACTTTGTGGCGATTGGGCAAAAATGCTTGTTGTTACAACAAATATGCTCATTATAAAAAATATAATTTGTTTCTTGGTTCTTGTATTTTAGAGTTTAAATAATAAGAAATATTTGTTATATAAAAATGAACTTACTGTTTTATAACTTGATAAATTTTAATAATTTTATTATCCTTAATTATTTTCAAAAAATAAGCAAGGGAGGAATAATCTTTAATATATTCACTTATGTATAATGTTATGAAGTTTACTGTATGATTTGGTTAAATTTTAATTTCAAAATTATTTTTCAATTCATAAATTGAAATTGAAGATAAATAATTTTGTTGAAACTCTTGTGTTATAATGCTTGAAGTTCCTGTATAAGTTTCAGTTATTGGTTCTCTAATTGTCCAACTTAATTATATGTTTATATTTTTATAATAATCTCCTGAAGTTGAAATTACTTCTTGTGAAAAAATAGAAGTGCTGTATAAGCATAAAAAACTTAAGAAAAATAGAGTTTTTTTTATGGCTTTCATTTTAGAGTTAGTATTTGATAATTATTAATTAAAATTATTAATCAAATTTTTTCTATAAGAATATAAAAAGTTACAACAAGAAAGTGACAAAGTCAATATTAATTTTAGTTCAGTATTATTACAATAAAAAAAACGCCTCAAAAATTAATTTGAAGCGTTATTTATATTTGTTAGATTAAGTTTTTAAATTTTAATCCCAGAAACTAAAATGTCATCAGCCTGTTCATGTTTTCCTTGCCATTCTATTAATTTTGTATTTAGAATCTCTTTTTGTTCGCTCATTGCTTTGCCAGATATATCTTCAATAAGATCTCTAAATGGTTTTTTCATAAATTTTCTTCCAGCATCGCCACCAAATTGGTCGTAATAACCATCTGAAAACATATAAAGAGAATCTCCTGTTTGTAATTGAACTTTTTTGTTTGTAAATGATTCTTTATCTTTTAAATAAACCCCAACAGGCATTTTGTCTGCAGCAACTTCTGTAATTTGTTTATTCCTAACAATATACAAAGGGTTGTAAGCTCCTGAAAATTGCAATTCTTTTGTTTTAGTATTAAAAATAATAATTGCCATATCCATACCATCTTTTGTTTGGTCGTCTTCTCCTGTTTGGCGTAAAGAGTCTTTAATTTTATCTCTTAAATCATTTAAGATTAATGATGCAGAGCATGATGCAAAGTCATGTGTTTCTTCTGAAACTATTTCATTAAGAAATGCAATACCTAACATACTCATAAATGCTCCAGGAACTCCATGCCCAGTTGAATCTGCAACAGCAAAAATTACTGTATCTTCAATTTTTCGTAACCAATAAAAATCACCACTTACAATATCTCTTGGTTTGTAAAGAACAAAACAATCTTCAAATACTTCATTTAAATGACTTTCTGGTGGCAATAAAGCTTCCTGAATTCTACTTGCATACTGAATACTTGCAGTGATTTGATCATTTTGTTCCGTAATTTGCACATTTTGAGATTTTACAAACTCATGTTGGTCTTCAATAATAGTTTTTTGAAGAGTAATTTCCTGATTTTTCAGATTTAATTGATCATTTATTGTTTTTAGCTCTTCGTTTTGCTGCTGAACATGTTTACTTTGATCTTCAATAATAGTTTTTTGAAGATTTATCTCATCATTCTTTGCTTGAAGTTCATTATTAATTGTACTTAACTCATCATTTGCATTTTCCAAATTAACATTTTGAACTTCAATCTTCTTTTCATACTTTCTTCCTACAATTCGAGCCATAAATGTTGCTAAAAGAGCTGTAATAAAACTAATTATTCCAAAACCCATTAAAAACATTTTCTTCTGACTCAATATTTCTTTTTTTATTGTATCAATATTTTCATGAGCAGATAACATCCATGAAGTTCCTTTAACAGGAATCATATATGCAACTTCGGTTTTATTTTTGGTATGAAAAAGACCTCCATTTTCAAGTCCTTCTAAAATAACATTTCTTGTTTTTTCAACTTCGCCAGTTTTATTGTTTTCAAAATTCATTGATGCTGGAAGTTTAGTTCCAAGTTTGCTTTCATCTGGATGGCAAATTAGTTCAGCATCATATTTATCAAACATACATAAAAAACCTTTGTCGGCATTTGTTCCTTTTATTGAATGCTGAAAATCTCTCCTAACTTCCTCTAAACTTTCACCTTTAGAAATCTGATTTTCAAGGAACATTGCCATAGTTTCAGCTTGTCTTTTGTTTATGTTAAGTTGAAGTTCAATGTACTTTTCTTGCATATAATCAAGTGAAAGTATCATCCCAACATAACCAAGACCTGTAACAACAATTGCTACAAGTAGAAAAGTAATAATATATATTCTAATTTTCATAATTTTGTATTTTAAAAGTATAAAAAGGTAAATTTTATAGATAAAAACAACATTGCATTAGTTTTAACAAGAATATAGTCGCATAAAACAAGAAACCTGACAAAAAATTATGCTGTTGTATTTTCATTAAAATATTTCATAAATTGGGCTCTTTCATATTGTGCAGGATTTTGGCTATTTTTATAATTCATTAAACCTTTAAAATCTGAAATGTTTGAATATCCTTTTTCTTCCATGTAACCCTCAATATCTTTTAGTAATTCTTTTATTTCAGAAACCCCTTTTTTGTAAAGTATTGAAGCAACTTGCACAGCATCAGCCCCAGCAAGGATTTGTTTTATAACACCTTTGCCTGTATGTACACCTGTTGATGCAGCTATATTGCATGATGCATTATGAGAAGATATTGCAACCCAACGAAGTGAAGTTGAAAGTTCATTCTCTGTACTAAAAATATTTACTGGAATTATTTTATTTGAATTTAAATCAATATCAGGGCTAAAAAAACGATTGAATAAAACTAATCCTTTAATATTAGTTTCTGATAATTTTTGAATCATTTTTCCAAGATTTGTGAAATAATAACTCATTTTTAAAATTACTGGAATTTTTATCGTTGAAGTTATTTTATCAATAATATCAAAATAAATTTGTTCCTTTTCTTCACTTGTTTTTGAAGTGTCGGACGGATTTAAAAATACATTTAATTCTAATGCATCAGCACCAGCTTGCTCAATTTTTGATGCAAAAAATGTCCACTCATGAGACGAAACGCAATTTACACTTGCAATTATTGGTATTGAAACTGCATCTTTTGCATCTTTTATAAGTTTAATGTAATTGTTAAGATTGTCTTGCTTAATCTTAAAATCAAAATAATCTAAATCTTCTAGTCTGTAGCTGTCATCATTATTTGCTTCACTAAGAATTTTATCATACTCATTTGTTATCTCTTCTTCAAAAATTGATTTTAACACAATTGCTGCAGCACCAGCTTTCTCAATTTCTTTTATGCTTTTTACAGAACTTGTTAATCCTGAACTTCCTGCAATAATTGGGTTTTTAAGTTTTAATCCTGCAAATTCTGTTGTTATGTTTATCATCTTTTTTAATATTTTAAAAGTTATCTATTTCTTATAGTTAGGATTTTCAATTAATTCCATTTCACAAATAGGACAAATACCTTCTATATCTGAATTTCCTTCTTTATCTCCTTGCGGACAGATATATTTATAAATTTTTACAAATTTTTCTTTTTTTAGCTTTTGCACATCAGCCTTAGTTTTAATTTTTGCTGTATCAGTATTCTCTTCAATTTTTTTTATTGTATCGGTTAATATTAAAGTTGTATCTTTTTTAATATCGTTATTTTTACTATTTTTGGAATTGCAAGAAGACAATAATATTAAGATAATTGCCGAAAATGTAAATATAATTTTTTTTGAGTTCATTTTATGTGATTTTAGTTACCTTAATGAAATTAAAACGGTATATCTTCTTCGTCTGGTGGTGGAATGTCAGCTTCAGTAAATTCTGGTGGTGCATCTTGCGTTGTAGGAGCAGAGCCACTTCCTGCCTTAACAATTTTCCATGCCCTTAAATCTGTATACCATCGTTCATTGTATTCTCTAGATTCAGGATTGAAACTTACAGTAATAGTCTCACCTTCTTTAACTTGTTTTAATGCATCAGTTTTATCACCCCAAGCAGAAAAACATATTTTTTTAGGATATTGATCTTTTGTCTCAATAACAAATTCCTGTTTAATCCATTTACCAAACTTACCTTCTCCGGTAACTTCTGACATAATTTTTTTTAATGTCCCTGTAATTTCTAAACTCATTTTTATCTGTTTATTTATTAAAAAATCAAAGTTAAAAAAAAAGCTTCAATTTTAATATTGAAGCTCTAGTTTTTTATTATTTTGATGTATTATTAATCAATAATGATTTTCTCAATTATATCACCTTGCCTTATTTGGTCAATAACTTCAAGTCCTTCAACAACTTTAGCAAAGCATGTATGAACTCCATCTAAATGTGAAGTGTTATTTCTTGAATGACATACAAAAAATTGAGAACCTCCTGTATCTTTACCTGCATGAGCCATTGAAAGAACTCCTCTGTCGTGATATTGTTTGTCGCCACTTGTTTCACATTTTATGTTATAACCAGGGCCACCAACACCAGTTCCTTGTGGGCATCCTCCTTGAATTACAAAGTCAGGTATAACTCTATGAAATGTTAAACCATCATAAAAACCCTCTTTAGATAATTTTACAAAGTTTGCAACTGTTTCTGGCGTTGCATCATCGTAAAATTCAAGTTTCATGTTTCCTTTTTCTGTATATATCGTTCCTGTTGTCATTTTTTTATTTTTAGTTAAAAGAAAAACTGGAAATTTATTTGTGAAATTATGTTACAAAAAAAAGTAATTTCAAGTTCTAAATTTCCAGTTTTAAATTATTTACTTTTTAAGAACTTTTAATAGTTCAACTTTAAATTTTAAAGTGCTGAATGGTTTAATACTTCCACTTCCTCTTTCGCCATAAGCTAAATTATAAGGAATGTAAACTTCATAAGTACTTCCTTCTTTCATTAATAGAAGAACTTCAGTCCAACCCTTAATTACTTGAGTAACACCAAATTCCGCAGGCTCTTTCTTTTCGTAAGAACTGTCAAATACTGTTCCGTCTAATAATTTACCTTCATAATTTACTTTTACTTTGTCAGCAGTAGTTGGTGTTGCTCCATTTCCTTCTTTTACAACTTTGTATTGAAGTCCGCTTGCTGTAGTAATAACACCTTCTTTAGTTTTATTTTCTGCTAAGAATTTTTCTCCTTCTTCTAAATTTGCTTTAAATTTAATTTTATTTTGTTCAAGCATTTTAGCTTCTTGTTCCGCTCTCATTTTCATTTGAAATTTCATCAAAACATCTGCAATTGTAGCAGAATCTAAACCAGTTGTAGTATCTTTTGCCATTCTATCTTTCATAGCTTTAGCTAAAACATCAACGTTTATGCTATCAATTTTACTTCGTTCAAAACTTTTTGCAATATCATTTCCAATTGAATAGCTTAATGAATCGTTAAAAGTTTTAATTTCAACATTTTTGTTTTCTGTTTTGCAACTTGCAAATACAAGTGCAACAACTGCTACTAATAATCCTAATTTTCTCATTTTATTATACTTAATTTAATTGTTTAAAAATTTATTTAACTATTTTTTTTAATTCTACTTTAAAAATTAATGTGCTAAATGGTTTAATTACATCTCCTGCTTGGCGTGATCCATAAGCTAAATCATAAGGTATATATAACATCCATGTTGAACCTTCTTTCATTAATTGAAGAGCTTCAGTCCAACCTTTAATTACCTGAGTAACACCAAATTCTGCTGCTTCCCCTCTGTCGTATGAGCTATCAAATTTTGTTCCATCAATTAATGTACCTTCATAATCAACTTTAACTTTGTCGGAAGCAGTTGGTATTGCACCAGTTCCTTCTTTAAGAACTTTATATTGAAGCCCACTTTCAAGAATTTTTACTCCATCTTTTTTTGCGTTTTCAACTAAAAATTTTTCGCCTTCTTCAACGGTTGGTTTGTATTTTTTAGCTTCCTGATCTTCAAAATGTTTTTGAATCATTTTATTTGCATCTTCTGCAGAAATTTTTGTTTCATTATTATAAAAATCTTGAAATGCTCTTCCAACAGCTCTGGGGTTTAAATTTGCAATTTCTTGTTTTGATAAATTCTCAGCAATGCTAATACCAAAAGCATAGCTTATAGAATCATTTTTTGTTTTCATTTTTACAGTTTTTACTTTTTGTGCACTTATGTTTAGAGATAAACTTATAACTAAAAATAAATAAAATATTTTTTTCATAATTATTAAATTTTAATGAAAATCAGAAAGTTATAAAAAAAAATATTCTTAATACTTTTTGATTTGATAAATTAATTTGCAAATTTAGTAAGTTGAATGAAATATTAAAATTTAATTTAATACTATTTAAACTTATATTTGGCAATTAAAAAATAAGATTATGTCAATTCAAAAGTTTATAAGTAAATCTTTTTTTAAGATATTTAAGTGGGAAATTATTGGAGAAGTACCAAAAACTAAAAAGTATGTTATGGTAATTGCTCCACACACAAGTCTTTTAGATGTCCCAATGGGGAAAATGTATAATTGGATTATTAACATGAAAGTTAGTCTAATGATAAAAAAAGAATTTTTCTTTTTTCCAATGGGATTATTGTTAAGACAATGGGGGGGGATTCCTATTAATAGAAATTATCCAGGTGGCATCGTTCAACAATTGGCAGATAAATTTAAGAATTCAGAAGAGTTAATTGTATCTTTAACTCCAGAAGGAACACGAGCTCCTAATCCTAATTGGAAATCAGGTTTTCATAGAATCGCAACAGCAGCAAATGTTCCTGTATATTTAACATGTATAGATTTTAAGTCAAAAAAAATAGGATTTATTGGAGAACACAAACTTACAGGCGATATTCAAAAGGATATTGATGATATAAAAAAACGTTATGTTGGTATGGAAGGTTATAAAAAAGGTAAATTTGTTTTGTAAATAGACTTTACAAGTTTTAAATGAAAAGATGAAAGTAACAATAATTCAATCAAATTTAATTTGGGAAGATATTGAAGGAAATTTAAAACAATTTTCGGAAAAGATATATTCTATACAAGAAGAGACAGATTTAATAGTGCTTCCCGAAATGTTTGCAACAGGTTTTTCTATGAAACCTGAGATTTTTGCAAATTTTGAACAAATTCAAATTGAATGGCTTGCTAAACATGCAAAAAGGAAAAATGCGGTTATTACTGGAAGTATTATTACTAAAAAAAATGAAAAATACTTCAATACTTTAATTTGGATGCAACCAAATGGGAAAGTCTCCGTATATAATAAAAAACATCTTTTTAGTTTTGCAGGTGAAGATAAGTTTTATTCGCCTGGTAATGAAGTTTTAATAAGCAAAATAAATAATTGGAAACTTAAGCCTTTAATTTGCTATGATTTACGTTTTCCTGTTTGGAGTAGAAATAAAAAAGATTATGATGTTTTAATTTATGTTGCAAATTGGCCAGAAATTAGGAACGATGTATGGAAAATATTGCTTAAAGCAAGAGCAATTGAAAATCAATGTTTTGTTATTGGTGTAAATAGAATTGGGAATGATGGGAATAATATATATCATTCTGGTGATTCTGCTATTGTTGACCCAAAAGGAAATATAATTAGCAAAACAAAAGCACATAAGGAAAGTGTTGAAACAGTATCTTTAAATTTGGATGAACTAAACAATTTTAGGAAAAAATTCCCTGTATCAAATGATGCTGATAAATTTGAAATAAATTAAGTAAATATAAATATGAAAATAATTACCACAATATTTGCAGTATTAATTTCTGTAAGTTTATCGTATTCTCAAAAAGAAATTTCAAAAATTGAAAAATTCTCACAAAAAGTTTTACAAAACGTTTCAAAAGGAAATGTTTGGGTAATGGATGTAATGAAAAGTTACACTGGACAAGGTTCTACAGAATGGGATTTTGATTATACTGAAATTGTGAAGAACAGAAACTCTAGAGGTTTAGCAACATTAATAGAAACTTCTGAAAAAGTTGAAGGAACTGCAAGTTGGAGGAATAAATATCATGCAGAAATAGCCTATCATAATAATGATACGGTAGCAGAATATAAACTAAACGAATGGAATATTTCAGAAAATAAGTGGGTAAGTGGTTATTCTTATTATGAAACAAAAGATGAAACAGGAAAATTATTAATTCATTACATTAAAGATTGGCAAGATGAAAATCAGATTTTTAATCAAGGGAATAAAGAAATTTACACTTACAATTTAAATGGATTAAAAGAAATAAAAGAAGATAAAGACTGGAATTACACCGAAAGTATTTGGGAAGATTATTCCAAAACATATTATTATTACGATGAAAACAATAATGATACACTTGATCTTGAAAAAAGATTTATAAGTACAGATAATTGGAGAGACAATTGGAAAACAAAATTTACTTATAATGAAAACAATGAAAAAGTTATAGAAGAACAATGGGGCTATGATAGTTATTGGGAAGAATGGTTTGATTATTCAAGAACAACAATTTCTTATTATGCAAATGGACTTGTAAAAGAAGAATATACGGAAAGATTCGACCTAGATAATAGCGAATGGTATGATTTGTCAAAAACAAAATATTTATATAATGTAAATAATTTACTAGATTATAAAGAAGAATTTGATTTGCAAAATTCAGATAATAATTTAAAATATGATTACACTTATAATGATGATAATCAAGAAATAACATTTTTTTTGTATGATTGGAATGGAACTGACTGGACATTATTCTACAAAGTTTATGACAATTACGATGCTAATGGAAATCAAACAGATTACTATTCTCAAGTATCAGACGGAACATGGCAGAATTATTTAAAAGAAGAATACACATGGGCTGAATTTTCAGGAATAAATGATTTGTCATTATCTGGCATTAAAATTTATCCAAATCCAGTTTCAAATATTTTAACTGTTCAAAATACAGGAACATCTGCGTTCACTGTTGAACTTTATGATATTTCTGGAAAGTTAATTAATAAAACTAGCTCAAATTTAAAATTAGAGATTGATATTTCATCTTATGATGCTGGTATTTATTTTGCGAAAGTTGGAAATGAGATATTTGAATTTTCGAAAAATTAAACTTGGTAGGTGTTCTAAATTTAAAAATAGATTTGCAACTTTTAATTGCAAATCTATTTTTTTTAAGTGTGATTTTTATTTACAAACAATAATTTTCTTAATTAGTTTATTAATCATAATTAAGTATAAACCATTTTTTAGAGTAGATGTTTCTAATATTTCATTTCCATTAAGATAATTTAATGATTTTGAAAATATGATTTTACCTTGTAAATTTATAATCTCAAGTTTACTATCGTTTTCTGACAAATTATATGAAATTGATAAGTATTCTGAAACTGGATTTGGTGTAATTTTAAAATTATTTTTCAAATCTAAATCTCTTATGATTGCGACAGGATATGAATTGTTTAATGTTATTGGAAGTCTCCATTTTAGGAGTATTCCTCCTTCATCCCAAATTAAACCTTTTGGCTCATTTAAGTAGCCATTTATTATAAGGTCGAATGCTGTTTTGTAGGTTTCTAATGTATTATAATCACAAACAAAGAAGTTTTCTTGTTGAACAAAAGAAGAATTTGGGTTTATAGGATTGCCATTATTGTATTTTGTTGTATCATAAACTATCCCATTTGTTCCAGTATGATTATTCCAAATATTAATATAATTTGCATTACTTGTTAATTTTCCAAAAACATCAAATATACTTTCGGAACTTTTATTATCTATAGGAAATTTTAATTCAATAGTTTCTCCGGATTCTAAAATTTTATTATTATTACCATTACTATTTCCATTTGTGTCATCATCTATAGTTATGAATGGGAAAATTTTTAGGATAGGTAAATTAAAGTCGCCTAACCAAAAATTATCACTTAAGTTGGTCGAAGTTCCGAACAAAGAAAAAGAATATTGCCCATTTCCTGGGAATACGTCAGGAAGCTGTATTTCGAATTCTAAATCAGTCCATTTGCTATTTCCTGTAGAAATTGTTCCTATAGGTGAAGTTCCAGATGTAATAGTTATATTTGCATCTTTTGAGATTAATTGTAAATTAACAGATATAAGTTCTTCGGTTGATAAATTATCTACTTTTGCTTTAAATCTTATTGTACTTCCTAAAGAGATGGTATTTTCAGGGTTATTTGTATTTGGGTTTACATTTTCATAAAATTCAATACGGCTCAGGTTAGCAGGTTTGTCTCTAATTTCAAATGTGTTTTCCGAATAAATATTTTCATCCTTTAAACTTGTAATTTTCACACTGCATTCTGATGAAATAGCATCTGGAACACTCCATGCAAAACTTTCTTCTCCAGAAGGAATACTATCAATAATGCTTGTCCAGTTAACACCATTATTGCTTGAAAATTCTATTTTTGCATCTGCAATAAAATCACTATCCCTTAA
>Ga0209633_10005763_pt1 | contig 10772 bp, 13 predicted proteins | sample Cruoilmetagenom1_FD_187290 | JGI IMG/M metagenome (GOLD analysis project Ga0209633, IMG submission 187290) | Oil polluted marine microbial communities from Coal Oil Point, Santa Barbara, California, USA - Sample 1 (SPAdes) (version 2) | ecosystem: Environmental > Aquatic > Marine > Oil seeps ... | reverse complement strand
TTGAAATTCTATTTGTAGGGGCGGGTTTCAAACCCGCCCACAGTTCCGCCGCCTCACACCTCGCGGAGATGCGCTCGCGCGGGCGGCTCCACCGCTTCGACCAGCGAGGGCGCCTCGTCCTCTTCGAGCTCGAGCTCGCTCATGCGCCCGGCGCGTTTGGTGACCTTGTCGTTGGAGATGCGGATCTGGCGGATATCCTCGTTCGCCTGATCGAAGTGGCGCTGCAAATTGGCGACCCGGTCGTCGAGCAGGCCGACGTCCTTCAGCATTTTTTGCAGCTCGCCCTGGATCAGATGGGTCTGCTCGCGCAGGCGCACGTCACGGAAGACCGCGCGCATCGTCGCCAGCGCTCCCCAGAGCGTGGTCGGCGAAACGATATAGACGCGTTTCCTGTGCGCGTTCTCCACCAGGTCACGGAAATTCGACTGCAGCTCGATATAAATCGACTCCGACGGCAGGAAGAGAAGCGCGGCCTCGGCGGTCTCGCCGGGGATCAAGTAGCGCTCGGCGATATCGCCGACATGCTTGTTGATCGCGGTCCGAAAGGCGCGGCTTGCCTCCTTGACCGCGGCGTCGTCATTCGCTTCGACGAGCGCGCGGTAGCCTTCGAGCGGAAACTTGGCATCGACCGCGACCGGGCCCGGCGGGTTGGGCAGACGGATTAGGCAGTCGACCCGACGGCCGTTGCTCAACGTCACCTCGAAATCGTAACTGTCAGCCGGCAGCACATCGGCGACGAGCTGGCCGAGTTGAAACTCGCCGAAGGCGCCGCGCGCCTGCTTGTTGGACAGGATGTCCTGCAGGCTGACGACGCGGCTCGACAGCTCGGTGATGTTGGCCTGGGCGGCATCGATCCGGGCGAGGCGCTCGCGCAGCTTGGCGAGGTTCTCGTTGGTCTTCTCGCCGGTCTGCTCCAGACTGCTGCCGACGCGCCGTCCGACATCGCTGAGGCGCTCGGCGATGGCACGCTCGTGGTCGATCAGGCGCTGCGACAGGCTGACGCTCTTGGCCTCCTGATCCTGGGCGATCATGTCGAGCCGCGCCTGCAGCGCCGCCGCGCCGCGCGTGGTGCGAAGCACGACCACGACCACCACGACCGCCAAGACCGCGATGACCGTGAGGCCCACGAGGAGGATCTGGAGCATCGGGTCGGCGTTTAAAATGTTCTGCATATGTCCATTCTTGGTCGATCACCACGGCGGCGTCAAGCCGTCATTAACCACAATGCAATGGTCAATATCTTGTGGCAAGTCGCATGATGACTACAAGGTGTTCCGAGCCGGTTGACGCATCACCGCTGCCCGCATACCTAATGAAGCAGCACGCCCGCCCGCCCCGACCAATTCTGCGATCAATCCGACGCCCCGTTCGACCATGGCCCTGCTCCCGATCATCACCGCGCCCGACCCGCGCCTCAAACAGAAGGCCGAACCGATCGCGCGCGTCGATGACGCGGTGCGGCGGCTGCTCGACGACATGATGGCGACGATGTACGCCGCGCCCGGCATCGGCCTCGCCGCGCCGCAGATCGGCGTGCTCAAACGCGTCGTCGTGCTCGATGTTGCCGAAGCGCCCCCGGAGTCAGGGGACACCAGGCGTGCGCTCAAGCTGATCAACCCCGAGCTCGTCTGGGTCTCCGACGACGATTTCAAATATGAGGAAGGCTGCCTTTCGCTGCCCGAGCACTACGCCGATGTGGAGCGCCCGCGCGCGATCCGCGTGCGCCACCTCGATGGAGACGGCGACGCCCGAGAGCTCGAGGCCGAAGGCCTGCTCGCGGTCTGCATCCAACACGAAATGGATCATCTCGACGGCATCCTTTTCGTCGACCGCATCTCCGCCATCCGCCGCAACGTGATCCTGCGCAAGCTCCTGAAGGCGAAGAAGGCGAAGTCGCTGCCGGACTACGCCGAGATCTCAATGCGCCTGGCCAGCGAAGCCTGACGCCCCTTCCCAGCCCGGTCACTACAGGCCTCCGCCATAGCCCCCCGTGTGTGTGCCCACCGCGCCGGGCGTGCTAAACAGCGCGCGCAATGACGCTCCGCCTTATCTTCATGGGCACGCCCGATTTTGCCGTGCCGAGCCTTGATGCCCTGATTGCCGCCGGGCATGAGGTCGTCTGCGCCTATTGCCAACCGCCGCGCAAGGCCGGGCGCGGCCAGAAGGAAAGACCCCAACCCGTCCACGCCGCCGCCGGTTCGCATGGCATCCCGATGCGCACGCCGACCAGCCTCAAGCCCGCCGATGTGCAGGCCGAATTCGCGGCGCTTGAGGCCGATGCGGCGGTGGTCGCGGCCTACGGTCTCATCCTGCCCAGAGCGATCCTGGAGGCGCCGCGGCTCGGCTGCCTCAACATCCATGCCTCGTTGTTGCCGCGCTGGCGCGGGGCGGCGCCGATCCAGCGCGCGATCCTCGCCGGCGACCGCACCACCGGCATCACCATTATGCAGATGGACGAAGGCCTCGATACGGGGCCGATGCTGCTGCAAGGCGAGGTTGAGATCGGACGAATAACGGCAGGCGAGTTGCACGACGGCCTCGCTGAACTCGGAGCGAGGTTGATCGTCGAGGCGCTCAAGAAGCTCGAAGCCGGCAAGCTGGAAACGAAACCGCAGCCGCCGAGGCGCGGCGTCACCTATGCGCACAAGATCGACCGGGCCGAGGCGCGGCTCGACTGGACCCGGCCGGCGACCGAGCTCGCCCGCACGGTTCGCGCCTTCACGCCATTCCCCGGCGCCTGGTTCGAACTAGCGGGCGAGCGCCTCCGAGTGTTGGAAGCAAAGGCCGTGGGCGGTGACACAAGAGGAAAAGGCCCCGGCACTGTGATCGATGATGCGCTGACCGTGGCGTGCGGCGCGGGGTTCCTGAAACTCCGCACCGTCCAGCGCGCGGGCAAGGGTGCCATGGACGCAGCGGCGTTCCTGCGGGGCTACGCGATCCCGAAGGGCACAGTACTCGCATGACCCGCTACCGCATCACCCTGGAATACGACGGCGGCGGCTTCGTCGGCTGGCAGCGCCAGGAGAACGGGCCCTCGATCCAAGCCGCGCTCGAGGAGGCGATCGCCGGCTTCTGCGGCGAGGCCGTCACGGTCCACGGCGCCGGACGCACCGATGCCGGGGTCCATGCGCTGGGCCAGGTCGCGCATTTCGATCTGGCCAAGGAGACCGACGCACAGACCGTGCGTGAGGCGCTCAACGCCCATCTGCGGCCCGATCCCATCGCCGTGCTCGAGGCAGTCGTGGCCGATCGGGAGTTCCATGCACGTTTCGATGCGATCGAGCGGCGTTACCGCTACCGCATCCTCAACCGCCGCGCCCAACCGACGCTGGACCGCGGCCGGGTCTGGCACGTCGTCGTGCCGCTCGACGCCGGCGCCATGCACGATGCCGCGCAGGCCCTGATCGGCAAGCACGATTTTTCCAGCTTCCGCGCCGCCGAATGCCAGGCCAAGTCACCAGTCAAGACGCTCGACGAGTTGCGCGTCACCCGTGAAGGCGAAGAGGTGCGGATCGCCGCGCGAGCGCAGTCTTTCTTACATCATCAGGTCCGCAACTTCGCCGGAACGTTGAAGCTGGTGGGCGAGGGCAAGTGGGATCGAGCGGGTGTCGCATCGGCGCTCGCCGCGCGCGACCGCTCCGCCGCCGGTCCGACCGCGCCGGCCGACGGGCTTTATCTGGTCAACATCCACTACTGACGGAAACGCGACAAATGCATTGGCTCGTTCTGACCGCCGCGATCCTGTTCGAGGTCGGCGGCACGACATCAATGAAAGTGGCCTCAAACACCAATGGCTGGATGCCCTGGACGCTCGTCTTCGTTCTCTACGGGATCAGTTTCGCTCTGCTCGCCGAGACGCTGAAGGCAATCGAGGTCGGCACCGCCTACGCTATTTGGTCGGGTGTCGGAACCGCGCTCATCGCACTGATCGGCATCTTCTTGTTCGCCGAAGCGCTGACCTGGGGCAAGTCGATCTCGATCGCGCTGATCATCGCCGGGGTCGTGGGGCTCAACATGAGCGGAGCTGCGCACTGATCACACCTGGCCGGTGACCGAAAATGGGGTCGGCTCAAAGCTGTGTGAACGCAACCGAAGCATAGTCGACGGTGATCACGAGCACGAAGTTGAACGTCACCACGCCAACCGCCTGCAGGGCGGTGACATCAAGCGCGAGGCGGGTGATGAACCACTCATAGAATAGGATCGCGAAGGTTGCGAACAGCAGCAACACCGCGAGCCCCTGTCCAGCCATACCCTGGGCCAGCAGCACGAGCAGGAACTTTGCCGCGGTCCCGACCACCTGAGCCCAGTTATAGGCCTGGACATAGCGGATGTAGTGCTGGCCGCGTTGGATCCACTCGGTCAGATACAGCATCACCAACGGCCACAGCGCCCAGGCGATGATGTAGTTGACCGTCGCCACCCCGAAGTAGCGCGTCCAATCCTTGGGTGGGTGCGACTGCTGAACGGACAGGATGATGACGACGATCATCGGCGCGCAAATCACCGCCGCCCAGAACGAGCGCCAGAAGCGCTCGATCGTGTTGTCGAAATGCTCCAGACCGCCGGCGTCGCCGCGCGCAAAGCGGATAGCGCCGGCCACCGAGTGGCGGATTTCCGCGAGGCTGATCACGCGCCCTCGAAATAGCGCATCAGCACGCGCTCGTAGATCCGGGTCAACGCCTCGATATCGGCCGTGGCGATACGCTCGTCGGCCTTGTGCATGGTCTGGCCGACGAGGCCGAACTCGACCACCGGACAATGATCCTTGATGAAACGGGCATCGGAGGTGCCGCCGGTGGTGCTGAATTCCGGCGCGTTTCCAGTTACTTCGCCAACCGCGTCGCGCACCAGCTCGGCGAGCCGGCCCGGCGGCGTCAGGAAGGACTCGCCGCTCACGCGCACGTCGAGATCGTAGCTCGGCCCAGCTTCATCTTCGTCGCTTGGCATGGCCGACGCACAGCGATCATGCAGCCAGGAAATCACACTCTGGCTGGTATGCCGGTCGCTGAACCGGACGTTGAAAACAGCGCGCGCCTCGCCGGGAATGACATTGGCGGCCTGGTTGCCGACATCGACCGTGCTGACCTGCAAGGTCGTCGGCTGGAAATGCTCCGAGCCCTCGTCGAGCGGCTCGGCGGTGATCGCGTCCAGGATACGCACCAGCCGGTGAACCGGATTGTCGGCCAAGTGCGGATAGGCGGTATGGCCCTGTACCCCGCGCACCGTGAGGCGCGCCGTGAGACTGCCGCGCCGGCCGATCTTGATCATATCGCCGAGGGCCTCGGGGTTGGTCGGCTCGCCGACCAGGCAGTCATCGATCACTTCGCGCTCGTCTTTGAGCCAGGCCAGCACCTTGACCGTGCCATTGACCGCATCGCCCTCTTCGTCACCGGTGATGAGCAGGCTAACGGAACCAGGGATCTTTCCCCCTCCACCCGAAAGCCGCGCCGCCTTGACGCGGGCGACCGCTGCGACGAAGGCAGCGATCGCGCCCTTCATATCGGCGGCGCCGCGCCCGTAGAGCGTGCCGTCCTTCAGCTCGGCGCCGAAGGGATCGACCGACCAAGCGCCCCGGTCGCCCACCGGCACCACGTCTGTGTGCCCGGCGAAGCAGAAATTGGGCGCCGCCGTGCCGAGCCGCGCATAGAGGTTGTCGACCCGCCCATCACCCGACCCAAATGGAAGACGCGTGCAGACGAAGCCCAGCGCCTCGAGCGCGGCTTGCAGCACATCGAGCGCGCCTTCGTCGACGGGCGTCACACTCGGGCAACGGATCAGCGCGCGGGTCAGTTCGATCGGATCGGCTTCAGACATGGATTCTCGGGCATAAATTCTCGGGCATGGAGACTTGGGCATGGAGACTTGGGCCGGAGACTTGGACAGTAGGTGCAGCTGGGGACGGCCTTAGCTTACGTCATAAGCTCATGAAATCAGCTCATGGGGTCCGCGCCTATGCGGGGGCTTACCACTCAACGTTGCGCGCGGGCCGGTCCCGGTCAAGCACTGCGCGCCGGCTTTCGCACGAAAGGGTGATGACGTCCCCCGCGCCTCCCGCTTCGCAATGTGTCATAATTATTTAGTGCCGCCGGTTCCGTCGACTGTCTGGTCGGCCCTTCAATCAAGCACCCGGGACATTCAAGGAACGCTGCTGTCATGTCCGGTCGCGCGTTCATGCAAGCAAGCATGAGGTCGGTTTCGGCCCAGCTCCGGGCATTGGTCCTGGCGATTGCGTTCGCGGCCGCGGCGATACCAGTGCGCGCGGAGATCAAGGTTGATCTGGAGTTGGTGCTCGCGGTCGACGCCTCGCGCAGCATCGATGCCTTCGAGTACCGGCTCCAGCGCATGGGCTATGCCAAGGCGCTCACTCACCCGGCCGTGGTGGGCGCGATCACCTCCGGGCCAATGCGCCGCATCGCGATCTCCTATGTCGAATGGTCGGGCGCGGTCCAGCAGGCGACGCTGGTCGGCTGGACCCTCCTCGACGGCAAGGCGAGCGCGGCCGCCTTTGCGCGCAAGCTCACAAACGCGCCGCGCCGTTTCCTCGGCGGCACCTCGATCAGCGGCGCGATCGGCTATTCCTACCGCATGTTCAAGGGCAATGGCATTCGGGGCGCGCGGCGCGTGATCGACATTTCGGGCGACGGGCCCAACAATCGCGGCGCGCCCGTGGTAACGGCGCGCGACATGGCGGTGCGCGACGGGATCACCATCAACGGCCTGGCCATATTGAACGACCGGCCGAGCCGCCCGCCCTGGCCGGAGGAGCCGGTCGACATTCACTACAAGACCAAGGTCATCGGCGGCCCGGGCGCCTTCATGATGGTGGTCAAGGGCTTCGATGCCTTCGCCGCCGCTATCCGCAACAAGCTGATCCGCGAGATCGCGGATGACGGTGCGGCGCGTCGGCGGCTTTCGCAGCTTGGCGCAAGACGCTAGAGCATTTCCCGTTTGGACGGCATCACCAGCCCTCATGAGCTAGCCAGCGAACCGCACGTTGCCCAACCCTTTGATGTCATCCCGGACTTGATCCGGGGTCCATGGGGCGTGCATGGCAGGTGCTGATTTCGCCCAGCGAGAACCACCAGTATGGACCCCGGCTCGTCGCTTCGCGCCGTCCGGGGTAACAGTTTTGGTGGCCTAGCGCCTCACGCGGCCGATTTGCGGCCCCAGAGCTCGGCGCTGGCGATCTTTGCGCCCTCGGCCAGCGAGCGCAGCTTGGCCCACATGATCGTCGGATGCACGCGCTGGGCGAAGGGGCTTTGGGCGAAGCCGCAATCGGTGCCGCCCATCAGGTTCTCGCGGCCCACCAGATTGGCCAGGCGCACCAGCCGTTCGGCGACCAGCTCGGGATGCTCGACCACGTTGGTCGCGTGGCTGATGACGCCGGGGACCAGCACCTTGCCGCCGGCGTCGATGTTCTCCCAGATCCGCCATTCGTGCTCGTGGCGCGGATTGGCATTCTCGAAAAGCAGATGCCCGACATTGAGCTTGAGGATCAGATCGATGATCTCCTTGATCTCCACGTCGTAGACGTGTGGGCCGTTCCAACTGAAAAAGATGCTGGTCGGAAAGACCGGCGCCGCACAGGCGCCTGCGCAAAGCCGCTACCAGCTATGTCTCAGCCGCGTCCCACGAACGGCATATTGGTCGCCATCACGGTCATGAAGAGCACGTTGGCGTCGAGCGGCAGGTTCGCCATGTAGAGCACCGCATCGGCCACGTGGCTCACATCCATCGTCGCCTCGGGTTTGATCGAGCCGTCGGCCTGGGGCACGCCTTTGGGAAAGGCCGCCGCCAGCTCGGTCAGCGCATTGCCGATATCGATCTGGCCGCAGGCGATGGCGTGCTTGCGGCCGTCGAGCGAAATGCAGCGCGTCAGCCCGGTGATCGCGTGCTTGGTCGCGGTGTAGGGCGTGGAGTTGGGCCGCGGCACATGCGCCGAGATCGAGCCGTTGTTGATGATGCGCCCGCCCTTGGGGTTCTGTGCCTTCATTGCCCGGATGGCTTCCTGGGCACAGATGAAGGAGGCCGTCAGGTTGACGTCGACGACCGCCCGCCACTTGGCGATGTCGAGCTCCTCCATCGGCACCGGCGGGAGGGCCATGCCGGCATTGTTGAACAGTACGTCCACCCGGCCGAACCGCCCGATCGTCCTGGCGAAAAGCTCCGCGACCGCGTTTTCATCCGTGACGTCTGTCGGCACGGCCAGCATCTCGCCGCCGTCCGGCTTGGCCGCGTCGGCGGTTTCCTCAAGCGCCTCGCCGCGCCGCCCGGCCAGCGTCACATTGTAGCCATCGGCTTGCAGCTTCAGCGCAGCGGCGCGGCCGATCCCGCTGCCCGCCCCGGTGACGAGCGCAATTTTTCCGTCCGGCATCGCATCCCCGCTTGGTATGCCCAATATCGCCCACGACTTATAGCCTGCGATGGGGCGCCGGGGTATCGTCGGCGCATGAGCACGGCCCCGGACGAACGCACCGTAACACCCGAGGCGATCCGCCGCCGCATCCGCGCCGGCCGCTTCGCGCAGCCGACCGCTGGGCTGGCGCCGGGCTACGTGCAGTGCAACCTGCTCATCCTGCCCGCCGACTTCGCCGAGGCGTTCGCCGATTTCTGCGCCGCCAACAAAGCGGCCTGCCCGGTGCTGGCGCGCTCGGCGCCGGGCGACCCGGCCCTGCCCGCGCTCGGCGCCGATCTCGATATCCGCAGCGATCTGCCGCGCTACCGCGTCTTCCGCGACGGCAAAGCAACGGACGAGCTGACGGACATCGCAGCGCTATGGCAGGACGATTTCGTCAGCTTCGCCTTCGGCTGCTCATTCTCGTTCGAAGAGGCGCTTGCGAACGAAGGCGTGGCGCTGCGTTATCTTGATCGCGGCGACCGCGAGGCGGTTTACCTGACCGACCTCAACGCCGTTCCCGCCGGGCGTTTCAAGGGCAAGGTGGTAGCCTCGATGCGGCCGCTCCAGCCGGCCGATGCGATCCGCGCGATCGCCGTGACGGCCAAGTATCCGAGCGTCCACGGTGCGCCGATCCATATCGGCCTGCCCGAGATGATCGGCGTCGATCTGGCCAAGCCCTTCGACACTATCGGCCGCACGCGGGTGCTGGCGGATGAACTGCCGGTCTTCTGGGCCTGCGGGCTGACGCCGCAGATGGCGCTGGCCGATGCCGGCCTGCCGCTCTGCATCACCCACGCCTCGGCGCATATGCTGATCACCGATCTGCGCCTCGCCGATCTCGACCGTTCTTAATCCTCCAAAGCGCTGCCTTCGTGGCGGGGCAGGGCGTCGCCCGGCTCGATCCATTCCAAATGCTCGCGCCAATAGACATGGCGCGCCGGGGTCACGGCTTCGGGATCGTCGAAGGTGGCGACGAGCAGGTGCAGCTCGTCGGGCCAGCGCGCGCCCTCATATGTAAGCGGCGTGCCGCAGGTCGGGCAGAAGCTGCGCGTGATGCCCGGCGAGGAGGCAAAGCGGCGCGGCGGCTCGCCCTGCCAAGACACGGCATCCTTGGGAAAGCCGGCCCAAGTGACGAATGGCGCACCCGATGACCGGCGGCAGCTTTCGCAATGGCAATGGGCGACCCATAGCGGCTCGCCAGGCGCGCGGTAGCGCACCGCCCTGCAGAGACAACCGCCAGTGATTTCATTGTCCGTCATGCCCGCAAGCTTGCGCCCGGCCCCTCCCGCCGTCAATCGCGCAGTAGACGTTGGGCCCGCCTTGACCGTCCAACGCGGGGCACCAAGCGCACCCATGCCGTCAGGGCGCCGGTCCGTCCATTGCATGAAAAGTCATGCGACCCGCTGGGTTCAGTCCAACGGTGGGCCTTCTTTTGAGGTGGTCGCGAACCGCCGCAGGCCGTCGCCGGGATGCACCCAGTCGAGGGCGTCGGCGAAAAAGGAGTGGACCTGGGGTGTGACCGCGTTCGGATCGTCAAGCGCACCGACCAGGACATGCACTTCGCCGGCATATTTCGGGGTCTTGCCCAGCAATTGGGTGCCGCACTCCGGACAGAAGCCCCGCTGGCGGTCGGGCTCGTCCTCCCAGATCTTGGGCTCGCCCTTGGTGATAGTGACCGCGTCCGCGGGCAGGGCGATCCAGGTGGCGTAGGGCGCACTGGTCTGCTTGCGGCACAGCGAACAGTGGCAATGCGCGACCCAGTAAGGCTGGCCGTCCAACGCGAAACGAACCGCGCCGCACTGGCAGCCGCCCGACAGCTTGACCGGATCGGGGCGCGGCATGGGCTCAGTCGCGCAGCAGCTCGTTGATCGAGGTCTTCGAGCGCGTCTGCTCGTCCACGGTCTTGACTATCACGGCGCAGTAAAGGCTGGGCCCGCCGCCCTCGCTCGGCAGCGCGCCGGGCACGACGACCGAATAGGCCGGCACGCGGCCGCGATGCACCTCGCCGGTGGCGCGGTCGACGATCTTGGTCGAGGCGCCGAGATAGACGCCCATCGACAGCACCGCCCCGGTCTCGACGATCACGCCCTCGGCCACTTCCGAGCGCGCGCCGATGAAGCAGTTGTCCTCGATGATCACCGGGTCGGCCTGCAGCGGCTCGAGCACGCCGCCGATCCCGGCGCCGCCTGAAATATGCACGTTCTTGCCGATCTGCGCGCAGGATCCGACCGTGGCCCAGGTGTCGACCATGGTGCCGGAATCCACATAGGCGCCGAGATTGACGAAGCTCGGCATCAGCACGACGTTGGGCGCGATATAGGCCGACCGGCGCACCACGCAGTTGGGCACGGCGCGAAAGCCCGCCTCGCGG
>Ga0209633_10005762_pt1 | contig 10774 bp, 10 predicted proteins | sample Cruoilmetagenom1_FD_187290 | JGI IMG/M metagenome (GOLD analysis project Ga0209633, IMG submission 187290) | Oil polluted marine microbial communities from Coal Oil Point, Santa Barbara, California, USA - Sample 1 (SPAdes) (version 2) | ecosystem: Environmental > Aquatic > Marine > Oil seeps ... | reverse complement strand
AATCGACACATAATGTTTTTTTTCGCTATGGTAAGTCCTAAGATTATTTGTAACAGCAATTACTCTCGGAGCATATATTTTAAGTCCTGTTTCTTCATAAATTTCCTTGATGGCAGCTTCTTCGAAAGTTTCTCCTAACTCAAGATGTCCTCCAGGAATGGAATAAAAGGGGGAATGATTTCCTTTTCGTTTTCCAATTAGTATTTTTCCTTCTTTGTTTTCGATAATTACTCCAACTCCAACATTAGGTCTTTCCATTTTATTGTGTTTGTTATGTAATGTGTTCAAGTTTATTTTAATCCTTTACAACAGTCAATTGTATTTCTAATGATTTGCTTTTCTTAGTTTTCATATGGTTATTATCACATTTCCTTTTTTATGTCCTTTATCAACATACTTATGAGCTTCTACCATTTCTTCCAATGGATATTTTCTGTCAATGACAGTCTTTAGCTTTCCTGCTTCACAGAGTTCTTTGAGGAAAATTAAATCTTCAGGCTTAAGTTTTATTCCATTTGACGAACTTAATCCCTCAAGAAAAATTCCGGTCTTTTTTAGAGACTTCTTTCGTTGAGATGGAGCAATCTTGGATACTGAATCAAAAATAACATCATAAGTTTCATTGCTATCGTTGAAGTTTTCTTGGGTGTAATCAATTACCTTATCAGCTCCCAAAGATACTACCATTTCCAAATTCTTTGTGCTACAAACACCCGTAACTACTGCTCCAAAGTATTTGGCAAGCTGGACTGAGTATGTGCCCATACTTCCGGAAGCTCCATAAATAAGAACCTTTTGCCCAATGTGAATTTTTGCTTTTCGAAGAATTGCCAAGGCGGTTAATGCTCCATTTGAAATAGGTGCAGCTTCTACATAGGTCATATTGTTTGGTTTTATTGCCAGAAGCCCATCTTCGGGCATACATTTGTATTCTGCATAAGCACCAAACTTAAATCCTTGGAAAGAAGATGCAAATATTTGATCACCTTTTCTAAATTTTGTAACATCTTTACCTATACCAACAATTTCTCCAGCTAAATCCATTCCCAATATTTTATTTCTTGGACCTTTAATTCCGAGCGTCAGTCGCATCACTGGTTTAAAAAAGAAATCCTGAACGGGACCTAAGCCTGGATTTAAACTTCGGATTTTAGTATCGCCAATATGTGCGGTGGTTGCACTTATTTTAATAAGTACTTCATTGTTTTTTGGTGTGGGTTTATAAACTTCTTTTAGTTGAAGGACTTCAGGATGACCATATTTCGTGCAAATTATTGCTTTCATCTTTTCCATTTCTTAATTTTGTTTCTTATCTTTCATACCATAAAACACAAAGTTTGGCTTTGAAAAGTGGCAAAAAAGCTTTGAGCGAAAGGCCCTTTGGGCTACATGGGCTGGCATTTGCAAGCTTTTTGACAAAGTTTTGGATAAGCATTGGCTCGTGCGTATTTGGCAATATGCTTGCAAATTCAGTTAGCCAATTATTTATTTAATTATTCATATCGCAACCCTTCTACAGGATTCCTCGAAGCTGCCTTCCAGCTCAGGAAACTCACTGTTAATAATGCAATTCCTAATGCCATTATGCCAGCTATCGCAAATATCCACAGGCTTAATTCAGTTTTATATGCAAAATTATTAAGCCATTCAGACATAGCATACCATGCTATTGGACACGCAATTACAAATGCAATCACAATCCATTTCATAAAATATTTGTTGAGCATTATCAAAACATCTGATATTTTAGCTCCGTTTATTTTGCGAATACTGATTTCTTTCACACGTTGCTGAGTGCTGTTTAAAGCCAATCCAAACAAACCAAGACAAGCTATAATAATTGCAATTACAGAAAAGGTGGTAAATATCTTTTGTAAATTTTCCTCCGACTTGTATAACTGACCATAAGTTTTGTCCAGAAATTCGTATTCAAAAGGTGTTTGTGGCGAAAGCTCATTCCATAAATCTTCAATATATTTTATAGACTGTGCTGTATTTTGATTATTTATTTTAATGTGAATATGTGAATTCCAATCAACATACACAAGAGCAGATGGTTTCATTGTTTGGTGGAAAGAATCATAAAAGAAGTCTTTGGCCACGCCAATAATTTTCATCTTCACGTTAAAAAATTGAATTTCAGTATTCAAAACTGATTTTAGACCTAATTCTTTAGCAAAGGTTTCATTAATAATAATTGCCCCTTGCTTATCGCCTCGTATCTCCCATGAAAAATTTCTGCCATCGAGCATCCCAATATCCATCGTTGGAATAAAATCAGGATCGACAGTTGTAACAGTATATGTTTTCTTTATTCCATTATGCTCGTATGTCGCAGTCATAGGAAGACCTTTCCCTAGTCCGTTATTCGATCGTGTTACTGATATAATATTTCGATTGTCGAGAAGTCTTTGTTTAAAAACGTCATACTTCAATCCAATTTGTTTACTCTGATTAAAGTCTACAATATTAGCCGTATTTAATCCCAGTGATTTATTCTTCACAAAATCAATTTGTTTAGATATTATTATCGTAGAAATAATCAGAGAAATTGAAATAACAAACTGAAAAACAAAAAGTCCAAATTGTAAAGAGCTTTTCTTTTTCCCTTTTGTGACCTCTCCTTTCAATAGAGAAGGTATTTTTAAAGATGACAGATAAAATGCAGGATAAATGCCGGCAATAATGCCTATTACCAGAATACCTATTACAAAATACACCATCATCAATGGTTGATGGATAATATCCAACGAAATCTGTGTATGCGTAATCTGTTTAAAATATGGCTCACTAAGCGAGACTATTAGCAATGAAACCGGTGCAACTAAAATACTGATAAGTATTGATTCAAAAAGAAATTGTTTGATAAGTTCAAATCGTGATGAACCATTAACCTTTCTGACAGCAATTTCTCTCGCACGTAATGAGGATCTGGCAATAGTAAGGTTTATAAAATTAACTAATGCTAAGCTTAGAATAAATATTCCGACAAGCTGAATAAGAAAAATTAATTGTCGTTTGTTATTGTTGTAAAACGGAATCTCCGACAATGAAACAATACTTATTTCCTTATGTTCATCTTCAGTAAAATTTATTGATTCGCATTCCTCCCATAATTTGCTTAATTTCTCTTCGACAATTTCACTGTTGTGATTATCTAATAAAGCAAAGGTATAATACATCCAGTTTGACCAGTCTGAATCCATGTCCCCTCCGGTTGCTTTAATGGAATATAAGGTTGAAAAAGAAGCTACTGCATTAAAAGTAACAGATGAATTATCTGGAATATCTTCAATAACCGCCGTTACAGTCATATTCATTTCGGGCAGGCTAGACCTATCTCCAATATAATGGATGGATTTACCAACTGAATTGTCGGTTCCAAACAAAAGCTTTGAGGTGTTCTGAGTCAAAACAATTGAATATGGACTAACTAAAGCAGTGGTGGGATTTCCGTAGATTACCTTAAAACTAAACAGTTCGAAAAGATTATCATCTGCGAAAGCGACATTCTTAACTTTCATTTTTTTTAATGATCCACTTTTTTCTGTAACCTCCATATAAGAAGATTGACCTCCACCAGCATAATAATCAATGCGGGCAACAGACCGCATTTCTGGTATTTTTTCCTTCATTAAACTGGCAAGAGGAGCGGCTGTGTAAAAGTCTTTACTGATATTAACCTGATAGATATCTTTATAATTACTATTGAATTTATCATAACTCAATTCGTGCTTGGAGTATATCGAAATTAAAAAAAAGACGGCAATACCAATTGCCAATCCGCCCATATTAATAAATGCATCAACCTTATTTTTAAATAGATTTCTAAACGCAATTTTCAATTTCATAATATCTTATTTGATTTAAAACTAATTTTACATATTCAAATATAATGCCGTAACCATAACCTAAACATAATTAATGCTTTATGGTTTCATCTTATTGAAGACCTTGTAAATTTATTTTACACAAGTGTCAAATAGTTAAACAAGATTCTTTTTTGAAATTGGTTTTATATCAAAGTGTTTTTTGTATCTTATAAAAGAAATATTGGGTGTAAAAAACAACTCTTTTGCGAACTTTGGTTTGTAGTAATGGCATACAGCGGTTTGCAAATGTGTTGTTCAGTGGGGGGCAAGACAGTTTTCTATACTAGCATACAACTTATTAATATGTTCATCTTTTGTTTTAATTCTACTTATCTTCTTTTTCAACACGATGTGCCATTTTGCTTACAATTTTCCAAGCACCTTCGAACTTCATAAGTGATAGGTAATCAATATAATTGAGATCTTCTCCTTCGTAAAATTCAACCTTTGCTACGGCTACATTTCCTGCAATATCAATGAATAAAAACTTCACTGTGGTATATTCATTTTGAAATGAGTATTTATTACCTTTTGCTTCACCTCCTTTTGCTATATCTATCCAATTATAAATGGGAAGTTTCCACATTGCATTCCCTTTTCCGGCACTCAATAATTCAAAGCCGGGATGAAAACCGTTATTAATAGCTTCTTCATCCGCATTATTACACAGGCCATCAACATAGGCTGTTTGGATAACTTGTTTTATAAGTTCTTTTTCTTTTGTCTGCTCATTTTGTGCGAGTAAAGCACTGAACAACAATACAATAATCACGGATAATAAAATCGTTTTTTTCATGTTTCTTTATCTTTTATCAGTTTTTATTTAATTTAGTCTGTAAAATGATTCGATTATCTTATAGGTAAAATCCATCATAGAATCATCTTTATCAGAAATAAGATAATTGGGAAATACACCTCTGGCGTATTTAGTTCCGCCAAATTGAATAAACCGTTTGGGAGAAACATAAAATGTAATTCCCGAATTGGGTGTTTTTAAAAACCAAAAATCTCCATAATAGGCAATTGTTCCTCCTGTTTCTTCACCAATAATTGTCCCTAATTCTAATTCCTTAAAAATTCCTGCAAATGTGGCGGCAGCACTAAATGTGGCTTTGTTTGTCAATAAAAATAAGTTTCCATTATATTGGAGGTTATTATTTTGAGGTACTGTCAAATTGCGCTTGGGAACCACTAAATCGTCAATTACATAACTATCTATCCAATCTAATCTATCAGGGTATCTTTGTTTATAGCGTTCTCTCAAATCGTGACTGATACGAATTTCTATTTTTTTATATTGAGAATATGCTTTATCGGTGATATAGTTCATTAATGAATCGACCACAATGCTGCGACCTCCGCCATTATTCCGAATATCAATCACCAAATTTTTAATCCTACTTTCTTTAATTTCTGCAAATGCACTGTCAGCAAATGCACAAAATCCATTTAAATCTCCAAATGATTTAATTTTCATTACAGCTGTTTCATTTCCCCCATTTATAGAAAGAACAAAGTTGCTATGATTGGTTTTGGGCATTCGTTTTATGTTCTGCATAAATTGTGAACTGGTGATGCCTGGTACTGTTATTTCCCGAATTTCGTGTTGGTTGTTCCTTATTGTTAATTTATAATTTTGTTCAAACCTGTACAACATCCAGATTAGTAACCTAAATTTTTTGGATATCTCTTTTTGTTTTATTGCAGTTGATTTATTCGCAAATAGTAGTTCCATATCGTGAACCATTTTTGTTGCATCAATTCCGTTTATTTTAAGTATTTGTTCACCTTCACTAAAAAGCAAACTGTCATTTCCATAATAAAATGAGACATAAATCGAATCATCCAGGATATTCACTAAAAACGGAAATGCTTTTCCTCCTGAGTTATTATATTGTACACGTTGGTTTGTAGAGAGAAGGACTCCTGTATGACCATCATTCAACGATGCAAACAAAGGTGCTAAGCATAAATAAACCTCATTTTGCGTCATACTGTCTTTTAAGGTTTCATTTGTTGCTGAGAATTTGTTTTGATAATGAATCAATTCATCTTTATCTAAAAACAAAGGATGAATACCGATAAGTTTTTCAAAAGCGAAATTCAAATCTTGCTGAACTTTAGCTTTTGAATAATACGTATAATTAACTTGTCCAGAAACAGAGATAGAAAGAATACTTAAGATTATTAAAATCAGTTTTTTCATCTAATTCCTTTTACTTAAAATCAGGATTCCCTGTAAATAAGTTATTTACTATTTTCCAATTTTCATTAAGTTTTGCAATATGGAGATATTCTATGCATTCATTAAAAATCACTTTTACACTGGCGATGGTAGGCATTGCATCTAAAATGAATACTTCAGTATTTAAAATATATTCCCTGTCTCTGTGGTATAGTGTAATAAAATCCATACGAGATTTGTTTATAGTTCCTAAAAAGTCAATACTATCGGGAGTATGAATACTCCTTTTTACAAATTCGAAATGGACAGCGTTATTAACTCTATTAGCATCTTTGTAAAACCAACCTTCAATATAATCCAGAGCAGCTTGCTTTATTTGTATACTATCATTAGTTGTTTGACTTTTAACTGTGAATGTGATAAATACTATTATTATCACAGTGATACTTTTTAATAATTTCATTCTCATTTGTTTATGTATTTATATAGATTTATGATTCATTTCCCAAGCTTACCGCTAACGATTTGGCTAAAAAGACGTTTTAATGCTTTTTAGCTTTTATTGGATTGCGGTTATTCAATTATCTCTCTTCTTAATTTGTCTATAACTGAAGAACTCACCCAATAAATATCCGGTTTACCATTCAAATCATTATATCGACTAAAAAAAATGAATTTACCATCAGGTGAAATAGAAGCACAAGTTTCATTTACGTTTGTATTTATATGTTTTCCAAGGTTTATGGGTGCGGTCCAGGTTCCTTTATTCGTCTTAAAAACAATGTAAATGTCATGTTCACCGAAACTATCAGGGCGTCTCGAATTAAACAAAATATAGCTTTCATCGACTGCAATAGTTGGATGCAATTGGAATCCTTCTATACCAAGATCACTGGTCTTTGAATATTTCCCATCAGTTAATTCTGAACGATATGTTTTACCAACGGCCAAATTAGTGTAATACATTATATTTGTATTGGAAAATGTAGCCCAGAACACGGGGGTTTTATTTACCGGAGAATTTAAAAGTTCGGCTTTTGACCAACTCGATTTTTCTTTAACGGAACGCCATAATCTGTTGGTGTCAGTTGTATCACCAGAAGTAAAATAAAGTTGTTCTCCGTCCGGAGTATAGAATGCTTCCATTTCAAATTCATTATCGCCTCTGAGATTAGCAACTTTTGGACTTGACCAACTCCCGCCTTTCTCCTTTTTAATAAACATTAAGCCATTTGTTGCAGTAAAAAAGATTTCATCGTAAGAAGGTGATATAGCTAATCCCCATTCATCTCTATCTTCGATAGTTATAATTCCTTTCGCAAATATTGTTGGAATTGTATCGGGAGGATTTTTGAAAATTTCAGCATTGTAGTTTTGGGCTTTTACTGAAAGTGTCAATACAATGATGACTAGTAAAGTGTTAATTGATTTTTTCATTTTCCTTTATTGTTTTTAGTTTTTCTAATTATGTTAGATGCAAAAAATAGTTTTTGATTGTCAGCTTCTTATATTCTTTTCATAATTATCATTTTTCTTTACTTTCTCCCTAAAAAATTTTACGTTCGCAACAATTCTTCATCGCTTGTTCTAATGCTAATAATGCAAGCAAACTACTTATTATATTCACCTTTTTCTTTTAATTATTTGTATCGGTTTAATTGAACCCAGCTTCAGGGTTAATTTCATTATTAATATTTTATAAATTGGTTTAATTCTTTTCTCACCTCTTTTTGATAATTGACGTTTTGTTCTTTATACCTGATAACCTCGTGATAACCAACAAAATGCTTGTGTAATAGCATAGATTTAATTTTTGCATCTTGCTTTGAATGGCCTATTTCCTGTAATAGCTTATCGGCATATGCTATTCTTTGATTATCAATTTTATCAATGATTTTTTGAATTTTCTTTTCGTTCCTTGCATACCTTTTCAAATAGAATGTAAAATCTAAAAAAAGATCTTGTTTATAGATTAGGGCTATAAGTTTTTTAAATTTCTGCAACCCAGGTTTTTCACTATCCGTTAAGTTTATTATTCGCTCAGTTTCATTGTTTATCCAAAACATGATCAACTGTTCAATAAAATCCTTCTTGGTTTTAAAATGCCAATAAAAACTTGATTTGTTTACCTTCAATTTTTTGGCCATTTTTTCGACGATAATTCCTGAAATTCCTTCCTCAGCAAAGAGTCTGTAACCTAATTTTATCCAATCTTCTTTTTTTGCTACAATTTTGGGCATCTTTCTAGACGTTTGCGTTTATTTGTCAAATGTATGAATAATATTTTAATTAGACGTAAGCGTCTATATAATTGTGTTATTATTGAACATTATGTTAATCGTGTTTAATCAATTCACTTAATTTCCATACTAGTATATCACTTTCCGGTGTTCCGGCAATTAGATATTCTCCATCCGGGCTGAAATTGGCACTATGAATTTCTGCCTCTTCATTTCTATAAGTCCAAACTACTTTTTGCGTTTTTACATTTCTTAGTATGATATAATGATCTTCATTACAACTAGCAATGTATTTTTTATTAGGGCCCATATTAAAATATCCGTTATAATCAGGGAATGTACTATTTGCGACAAGGCTGCCATTTGATAGTTTATAATAATTCATGCTATTATTTCCAGTATAAATTCCCAGTTCATTATTATCAGAAAACAGGATGTCGCCTGACATAACAATTCTACCTACCTGTGTATATGTTTCTGTTTCCCAAATAACTTTTAGGCCCTTCTCATGGACAGAATGAGTTGATGCGCTAATTAAATATTTACTATCGGGGCTATAGCTTGACCACATCCAATTTGTAGTATGTTGACCATCGAGGGTATCAATAAATATGGATTTTTCCATATCCCAAATTCTAACTAGCTTATCTGCTGAAGCGATGGCTAAATGTTTCCCATCGGGACTAAATTTAACAGAATATATTGAATTTGTTATTACTATATTAAATTCAGGAATCATCCCTTTAACAGTAACCGAGTCGGGGCTTATTTTAATATGATGTTGCTTTTCTCCGGTTTCCACATCCCAAATTATAAAACTTTGATCCATAGAGCCGCTGGCTATAAACTTATTATCAGGACTTATGGCTGCAGACCAAACCTGATCGGTATGTCCCTTTAAAGTTTTTATTTCTGTAAAAGTTATTGCATCCCAAACTTTAATGGTATTGTCCCATCCATGACTAATGATTAGTTTTCCGTCAGAACTAAAAAATGCATGTTGAACTTTGTGCTTATGACCCTTTAAAATTTTGTGTGGTACTATATTATTTTCCTGACAATAACTAAAAGTAGCGTTAATAAGCAGAGATATAATTATCAGTTTGTATTTCATGATCTTCTATTTTTTATATATCCTATTGGGGCTTAGTCATTTCTTCATCACGATGTAAGCTGTTAGCAATTTATCCTCAATCCTCAACGCTTTATAAATAGCCAATCCATTATTAGTTAACATGTTTATAAAATCTTTATAGCTCCATTTATTGACAACTTTAATTCCACTCAATGAAGCAATTATTGTAGCAATAACTTTGCTTTTGGTATTTTCGCCAACACAAAGTGTCGGAGCAATAAAAATTCCAGTGTCTTTCATTACCCTTTTGAGCTCATTAATTGGCTTCTCAGGCTCGTAGAGTAAATGGAGCAAATTAGAAGCGATTACTATATCAAACGAACTATCAGGGAATGTCAGATTATATGAATCCTGAACCTGAAAATCTATGTTTTCAATTTTTAATCTTTTTAATTTTCGGTTTGCAATTCTAACCATCTCAGGCGAAATATCTGTTGCAACAATAGAAGATACTTTTGAGTAAATTGAAAAAGGAATAATTCCTGTTCCAGTTCCAACCTCAAGAACATTGTAACTTATGTTTAGGTCTGAATCTATGTTTTCAAGAATAGTCTTATACGTTTTTCTGAAAACTTTATCGATGAAAGAATCATAGTATTTTGCAAACCTATCCCAAAATCTTCTTTCAATATGTTGTCGATTTTCCATATGGTTTTATGTTTATTCTTTTTCTTATTCAGGAATAATCTTTAAATTTCTAAAATATCCTTCAGAATTATTCCCAACCCAAAATCCTATCCAACCTTCTTTCCGTGAACTTAGTTGTTCAATAGTTAAAGATGGTTTCTTTGAGTTATTTACGAATACATTTACAGTAGGGTAACTAATTACTAATGTCACGTGAAACCAATCAATTGGCTCTGGTACCGGGGATATTGTATTCTCATACTTTTTAGGATGCTCCTGTCTTAGTTTGTACCAAGAATATTCAGGATGAGAGATGTATTGCACTGAATGACCATTTCTATTTGGACTTTTAAAATTAAAAGGACGAAAATATATGGCTTCATAAGTACTATCATTTAAACCATGAAATGCTATTCCCACAAAGCTTCTCCCTCGCACATCTTTTCCTTTAATATCAAGCTCAATCCTTCCATTTGTAAAAATTGGTTCTTTAATCCAAAGTAAACCATTTCCAGGTTTTCCATCTAAATAAACTTCTTTATCAATATTAACCTCTCTATTATGCAAAACCCATAAATCAGAGTTATAAATTTTTGTCAAATCAGGGATTATTTCATTTTGTTGTGCATATAATGATAATCCAACGCATAATAGAATAGTTACTAGAAAGAGTTTAGTTGTTTCATTTTCATAATATTTTAGTTTCAATCAAGAT
>Ga0209633_10005761_pt1 | contig 10775 bp, 10 predicted proteins | sample Cruoilmetagenom1_FD_187290 | JGI IMG/M metagenome (GOLD analysis project Ga0209633, IMG submission 187290) | Oil polluted marine microbial communities from Coal Oil Point, Santa Barbara, California, USA - Sample 1 (SPAdes) (version 2) | ecosystem: Environmental > Aquatic > Marine > Oil seeps ... | reverse complement strand
ATATTTTGAGGCCGTCGACCATATTCGCGATCGCGGGTTCAATGTCGCGATGATGGATTGGCGTGGCCAGGGTCTTTCAGATCGGGAGAGCCCGCTCAAAACAAAGTGGAAAAACTATTTTCATTTAGTGCGCGAAGACCTTCGCCATTTCACCGAAGCACACGTCAAACCGCGCTTCGGCGAGCCGGTTATCCTGATGACGCACTCCATGGGCGGCATGCCTGCCTTGATGTTGCTGGCCGGCGGCTATGACGGCTTTGTCCGCGCGGTCCTCTGTGCGCCGATGACCAGCCTGTTCGCCCAGCCGACCAATGCCGTGCTTGGCGCTGTGGCGACGCTCGCTTCCGCAGCCGGGATGGCTGCCGCGCCCGCCAAGCGCGGCGAAGACGATTCCATGGCGTTTGAAGGCAATATTTTCACAACCGATCCGGCGCGCCATGAACGCTTCCGGCAATTACAGCTGAGCGAGCCGAAAGCCGCCAACACCGCGCCGACCTTCGGCTGGGTGAACGCCGCCATCAAAGCCAGCACCGAAATTCATCAGCCCGGCTACTTTGATCGGTTGCAAACTCCGGTGCGCATTGTTTCCGCCAGCAAGGAACAGCAGATCAACGGGAAAGATCACGAAACTATCGCTGCAACAAGCGACCGCATCGAACAGGTGATCATCCCCGGCGCACTTCATGAAATCATGATGGAGCGCGACGAAATCCAGGGTCTATACTGGAAGGCGTTCGATGATTTTGTGGGGCCGGCGACCGGGCCTGAGCCTAGGTAGCGTTCAACACTTCCAACGCTGCGGCATGAAGCGCAGGGCTCGCGGCGGCGACGGTCTCGCCGCGCGCGTCCGACCCGACCGGCTCTCCCGCCCAATTGGTAATGACGCCGCCAGCGCCTTCAACCACCGGCGCGAGCGCCGCATAATCATGATGTTGCAGCCCCGCCTCCACGACGAGATCAAGCTCGCCATGAGCAAGAAGGGCGTAGGCATAGGCGTCCATGCTGAACCGGGCGAGGCGCGTTTTGTCCGCCAGGCGCGCAAAGGCCGACGCTTCCTGATCGTATAAATACCCGGCAGGAGCCGGACGCGGGTCTGTTGTCGAGATCAGCGCGATGGAAAGGTCATCAACGCCGCTTGTCCGGCACTCTTTTTCAACCCCGCCATGGCGAAACCGAGCGGCGCCATCCGCGGCAATCCAGCGTTCATCCGTATAGGCTTGATCGATCAGGCCGATGACGGGCTTTTCTTCATATTCGAGCGCAATAAGGGTCGTCCAGCTTGCAACGCCGCAGACAAAGGCGCGCGTTCCGTCAATCGGATCCAGCACCCAGCGCCAGGGGCCGTCGCCTTTCGTCTCGCCAAACTCTTCGCCGATGACGCCGTGGTCCGGATAGTCTTTTGCGATCATTTCCCGGATGGCGCGTTCGGCTTCGCGATCAGCGTCCGTCACCGGGTCGAAAGACGCGCCCGCCTTGTTGGCGACGCGCACGCCATTTCTGAACCGCGGCAGCGTCTCGGCGCGCGCGGCGTCAGCCAAGCGCGCCGCGAAGGCAGCGAATTTAGAAATTTCCTGTTCTGAAAAAGACATGCCGCGGCGATCATGACGATCGCCGCGGCGCTATGCAAGTGAACCAGTGCAGGCAGGGTTGGGCATGCAGAGTTGGGCAAGGCTGGATTAAGCGCAGGCGGTCAATGCTCGCTGGACATCGCCTTGGCGAGATCAAGGAGACGTCTGCGCGGCTCCTTGTTAAGCTGATAATAATAACGCACGAGATCGATGGTCTCTTTGTCGTCCAGAAGCTCGGCATTGGACGCCTCGGCAAAGCCGTATTCGCTGTTCAGCGAATAGTCGACCACAGGCTCATGCCCGTTCATGCCTTCGAAAAAATAGGCAATCGGCACATCAAGCGCCTTGGCGAGCGACCAGAGCCTCGACGCTGAAACACGGTTGGCGCCGCTTTCATATTTCTGGATCTGTTGGAATCGGATATCGACGGCTTTGGCCAATATCTCCTGCGTGAGCCCGAGAAGCCGTCTGCGCGCGCGAAGACGCCGGCCTACGTGAACATCAACTGGGTGCACCATGAACTAAAACTCCGCTTTGCCGAACAAGGCGCACTCACATTGTGCGCTTTCGGCGGAGCAAAACGCAAAGCTCATGCCGTTATCGGGAGTTTGCCGCCGGCGTTCGCCTTATGCGGGTCAAAACCCTTGAAAATCAAAGCGGAAATCAAGGCGCCCCAAGAAAGCCCGGCGGCGTGTTTACCTTAATGGCGCGGCAGCGGGCGTGCGCCCACATGTCTCTTTATGCGGGCGGTGTTTAGGTTTGAAACAAGTTGAGGTTGTCTTCGCGACACCCAACAAAGGCCTTAGCGTCAGTCGATCATCTTTGCTGAACGCAGCCAAAACTCTTCGTCGAACCCCGGCGTTTCCAGATTGGCGATAAACTGGCGCGAGGCCGCTTCCCAGGAAAAATTCTCCGCCCATTGGCGGCAAGCCTTGGGGTCGCGATGTTCATAAGCGTCCAGACAGGCCTGTCGCAGATCTTCGTTCATGGCGCCGCATTCCTTTGGGGCGCCGTCAAGGATTTCGAGCGGCCCACGCACCGGATAAGACGCGACCGGCACGCCGCAGGCAAGCGCCTCAACATTGACGAGGCCAAACGTATCGGTGCGCGAGGGAAAGACGAAAACATCCGCAGCCTGATAATGTTTGGTTAACTCATCGCCGTATTTCGGCCCGGTGAATACGGCGTCTTTGTATTTTTCTTCCAGCTCTTCGCGCTGCGGTCCTTCACCGACAATTACTTTTGTGCCGGGCAAGTCTAACTCGATGAAATCTTCGATGCTCTTTTCCACCGCCAGCCGGCCGACATAGAGATAGACCGGGCGTTCATATTGATCGAACAATGACCGGTCGCCGGGCGTGAACTGCTCAAGGTCGACGCCGCGCGTCCACAGTTTCATGTCTGAAAAGCCGCGCTCTTGAAGTTCCTCCTTAAGGCCCGGGGTCGCCACCATCATGGTCTCGCCGTCCTTGTGGAAGTCCTTCAAAATCGCGTAGCCCCATTTTGTCGGCACTTTCCAGCGCTCATTGGCGTATTCAGCAAAGCGGGTGTGAAAGCTCGTGGTAAACGGATAGCCCCGGCGCTTGCAGAAACGCCGCGCCGCCCGCCCGATCGGCCCCTCGGTTGCGATATGAATGGCGTCCGGCTGAAATTCGTTGATCATTTTTGCGACCTTCCGATTCGGCATCAGCGACAGCCGGATTTCCGGATAGGATGGCAAAGGCACGGACTTGAAGTCATTCGGCGTGATATAGAGCACCTCATTGCCGAAGCCGGTGAGGATTTGGCCAAGCGTATCCAGCGTTCTGACGACGCCGTTTAGCTGCGGCTTCCACGCATCAGTCGCCACAACGACTTTCAATCCGCCTTCTACGGCTGGCATATCAAAGCGCGGCTTGGCGCGCGTCAGCCGGCCGACGCCGGAGCCAAGGCGGCGCAGAGCGCCCTTTTTGCGTTTTGGCGCCTCTTCGCGCGGTTGCTCGGTCATAAAATCTTTCAATGGATGGTTTGTCGCAATGGCGCGTGGACTACTCCAGGCGCGCCTTGTTGGCAATCAAAGGGGTATATGGTCAGATTTTGCTATATTGCACTGCAATAAAATATTGCGCCGCAATATTTTTCTACCTATTCTTTTCGTGCAGCACTTCTGTTGCTGCTGCCCATTTTATGGGCGTTTCCTCCCTATACTTGGCCGCGGGATTATCCCGCGGCCTTTTTTATTATGCTGCAAGTGCGTTATTCCGCCGCACCTACTTCGTCTTACCTCCGCCTTCACTCGGCCGCCTGGGCTATCCAGAGATCGTCGCTGCGCAGCTTCGTCATCCGCTCTATCAACGCGGTCATGGCGTCTCGCAAACGCGCGAAGCCTTCGGTGCGGGTAATCCGGCGTTCGTCAAGATAAAGCGCACGGTTAATTTCCACCTGGAGAATGTGAACGCCCTTTGCCGGCCGGCCATAAGAGGCCGCGACAAAGCCGCCGGCATAAGGCGCATTGCGCGCGACCTCATAGTCAAGGCCGATTAGGGTCTCTTCCGCCAGTTCGGTGACAAACGGCGCGCAGGAAGAGCCGAACCGGTCGCCAAGAACAAAGTCGATCGGCGCTTCCCCGGGCCGGAACGGCGCGCCGCCCGCAGACGGCATGGAATGGCAATCGATAACCACGGCGCAGCCAAACCTAGCCAGCGCGCCCTCAATGAGCCGGTCCAGCGCCACATGATACGGGTCATAGCAGTCCTCAAGGCGGCGGTTCGCATCAGCAAAATAGAGCTTGCGGTTATAAATATCCTGCCCGTCCGCCACGATCCGGGGCACAACGCCAAGCCCCGCGATCACGCGGCTTGACCTCGTATCAGCGCCTTTCGGCAGATTATCGGCGAACATCCGCGGATCAAGCTCGTCGCGGGCCCTGTTCACATCCACATAGGCGCGCGGGAAAAGCGCTCTTAAGAGCGGCGCGCCATAGCGCGGCGCCTCATCAAACATCAGGTCCACATATGAGTCTTCAGACTGGCGCAACTGATGCCGGTCGAGGCGGGACTTGCGGAGCAAATCCGCCGGATAGTCGCGCCCTGAGTGCGGCGAGGCAAAGATTACCGGGGATGCGGGCGCCTCAGGCGACAATATCTCGATCGCCTCCCGCCCCTCGTGAGATCCGCGCATATTCTTGTGTTCCGTCATGACCTTTCCAAGCTTGAAAATGATGCGACTTGGGGCATGTTAGCGTGAGTTTGCAGGATTCGTTAAGACCGCCCGGCATAATACGAGCCCAGCGGAGCGGATTTTGCAATCCGCTTACAATATTCGAGAAAAGCCGGTTAACAGTCCCGGTCTCGAACAGATCGATAACGGAACAAAGAGGCGGATACCGGATGGCGGCGATTCTTTTGGCGGAAGACGATGACTCCATGCGGCGTTTTTTGAAAAAAGCGCTGGAACGGGCGGGCCACTCGGTGGTCGACGCCTCACAGGGGGACGAAGCCCTCACCGAACTACAATTGCGCGAGTTCGACCTTCTTTTAACGGACATCGTTATGCCAGTGATGGACGGCATCGAGCTTGCCCGCCGCGCCGCCGAGATTGATCCGGAAATGAACATCATGTTCATCACCGGCTTTGCCGCCGTCGCGCTTAACGCCGCCAATCAGGCGCCGGAAGACGCCAAGGTCCTGTCAAAGCCGTTTCACCTGAAAGATCTGGTGCAGGAAGTCGACCGCGTCATCGCCGCCTGATTTCCGGCCATACGAGGCTTGCCACCCCTGAAATTTGCCGGTAGAGACCGGTCCCCTCGCAACCGGCCAACACGCGGCCGCGACCGGGCGCATAGCTCAGGGGTAGAGCGCTACCTTGACATGGTAGAGGTCCCAGGTTCGAAACCCGGTGCGCCCACCAGCCTTCGCCTCCTGACCGCGAATGCGGTCACACTCAAGTTTTGCGCGCCTTCGCGCGCAGGGAGTAGGCTACGGCTCGGCAGGCCAGCCTATGCGTTTAATTGAGACACTAATGTTGCGGCTGAGTTCGGCGAAGGCTGTCCCGCCAAAGCATTAGCGAGAGCGGACTTTGATAAGTTTCGCCGTGGCGCAACAAAGAGCGCCCTCACCGGGCGCCCTCTTCAATTCATCCGATAGCGGATCTTATTTTACTTAAGATTTTTAATCTTGTTGCGGGGCAAAGTCTTATCGGTGATGAGGCGCAGGATGTCGTCCGTCGCTTCATCGAAACTTTGCTGGTGCTGCTCAACCGGGCCCGCCACATGCGCTCTGGCTCCGGTCAATTCCGTCAGCCCCATGCGGTTTAAAGACGACGCCGCTAGATCGTTGGCATATCCTTCAAGAGAGACAGTGCGCCCGGCGCTTGCCAGCTCTGACTGAAACAGGTTCGCCAGATAAGCAAAGTTTGCAATCGAGCTTGCGACATTGCCGCGCGGGACGCCGTAATCGGCAATATCGTAACGGGAAATAAACGCGCCGGATTGATTAAGCCCGGTTCTCGAAAAGTGATAGCGATCGTTAAAAGCGCGCACGGTCTGTGAATTGGCGTCGCCTTCAAAAAACGAAATCGTCAACAGGCCGATACAATTCTTATTGTCGTTGGTTCGGCAGGCGGTCGGCTGAAGGTAGAATACGAGGCTGCCGCCCGCATTGGCGAGAATAACAGGTTTGCCGGATGAATCCGTCGACTCCTGCCAGGCGACGCCCAACTCGGTCAGAACCGGGCCGATCGCTTCGGCATCGAAATTTGCAACAATCCCGGTTGGATTGGAAACCAGGGAATCCTGAGCGCCGCTCGACAGACTGTTTTGCGCCGCGGCGACCGAAACCATCGCCGCGCCCGCGGCGACCACGCTAAGAAACTTTTTCATATACCCCTTTGCCTTCCCCAGATATGTCCCATCGACCAGGCCCCCGGTCTTGAGGACAGCATAGGCGAAAAACCTCGCGCCGCAAATTATGCAGCCGACCGCCCGTTTTTCGTGACTTTCCGGGCCGGGCGTGGTTTACGCGGGAGCCTTATGACCAAGCCTTCAGAACAACCACCGCAGACGGGCCCGGAACAGGCCTCGCCGATTGGCATTGATGCGCGCCGCGCAGCCCTCGACCTCCTGGAACGGATCGGCAAAGGCGCCTCCCTCGACGAGGCCCTCAAGGACTGCCGCACCTTCGACTTGCTGCAGGGGCCGGACCGCGGCTTCGCGCGCGCGCTGGCGACCTGCGTGTTGCGGCGGCGCGGCTCGCTCGACCATATTCTCGGCGCCTATATCGACCGACCGCTGCCCAAACGCGCCGGCCGGGTGATGGATATCCTGCGTCTTGCCGGCGCCCAGACGCTGTTTATGGGAACGCCCGATCATGCAGCCGTCTCCACCGCCGTTACGCTGGCCGGAGAGCGCCGCGAAAATGCCGGCTACGCCAAACTCATCAACGCCGTCGCCCGCAAAATCGCGAAAGCGGGCCCGGCGGCGACGGAGAAACTGCCTGCGCGCACCGACACGCCCGGATGGCTGTGGCGATCCTGGGAGCGCGCCTATGGCGCTCAGACCGCGCGCGCGATCGCCGAAGCCCACCGCGTCGAGCCACCGCTTGACCTGACGGTTAAAGCGCCCGCCGACGCAAGTGAGTGGGCCGATCGTCTTGAGGCGGAGCTTTTGCCGACCGGATCTTTGCGGCGCGCAAGCGTTAGCGATGTCGCCAGCCTGCCCGGCTTCGATGACGGCGCCTGGTGGGTGCAGGATACGGCCGCCAGCCTGCCGGCGAAACTTGCTGGCGATGTTGGCGGCAAAACGGTCTTTGACCTTTGCGCCGCGCCCGGCGGCAAGACGCTGCAATTCGCCGCGATGGGCGCCGACGTCACCGCCGTCGATATATCTCCACCGCGCCTTGAACGACTTTCTGAAAACCTCTACCGCGCGAAACTCAACGCCGAGACCGTTGCGGAAGATCTGTTAAAATGGCGCCCGGAAAAAAAGGCTGACGTGGTTCTTCTCGATGCGCCTTGTTCGGCGACCGGCACGATCCGGCGCCATCCGGATATTCCGTGGACGAAGTCTGAAACCGACATCGCTGCATTGACGTCGCTGCAGGCGAGGATGATCGACCATGCGATCAGTTTCCTCAAACCCGGCGGCGTCCTCATCTATTGCGTTTGTTCGCTGCAGTCTGAAGAAGGCGAAAAACAAGCCGAGGCGGCGCTGGCGCGCCACAAAAACCTGTCCCGCAGCCCGGTCTCGCCGGAAGAGATTGGCGGTCTCGCCGGGGCCGTTAACCGCAAGGGCGATTTACGCACCCTCCCCTCCCTGCTCGGCGAGAAAGGCGGCATGGATGGGTTCTTCGCCGCGCGTTTCGTTGTTGGCGGGTAATTTCCGAAAGGTTATCAGGCGTTAAGGTAAACTAGGCGCGCCGGAAATCGCCGGATTTACCCGCAAAACCCCTTGATCACGGGGCCGCAGCCCCCGATATTACACCAGAGATTTTGCGGGGGCCCTTTTTGGGCCCCTTCTGGCGAAATGGAAAAGGATCGAAACTCATGAACGAACCCCAAAGACAGTTTGGCCGCTCCGCCGCCGATGTCCGCACAGGCGTCGCGATTGACGAAGGCCTGCGCCAATACATGCTTGGCGTTTACAATTATATGGCGCTGGCTGTCGCGGGCACCGGGCTTATCTCAATGCTCATGGCGGGCAATCCGGCGCTGATCTATCAGATCGCAGCAACGCCCTTAAAATGGGTTGCCTTCGCAGGCATTCTCGGCCTCGGCTGGTTTGCGCCGCGCGTCATCTTCTCAGGCTCGAAAGTCGCCGCCCACGGCATGTTCTGGCTCTATGCCGCGCTATGGGGCGTTTTAATCGCACCGATGCTGTTTTCCTTTCAGCAAGCCGGCGCGGCGCAGGACATTTACCGGGCGTTCTTTATTACTGCTTCGGTCTTCGGCTCGATGAGCCTGTTCGGTTACACGACCAAGCGCGATCTTTCGGGCATGGCGAGCTTTCTCTTTATGGCGGTGATCGGCCTCTTGATTGCGATTATCGTCAACGCGCTGATCTTCCAGAGCGGCATGATGAGCCTCATTACGTCGTCTCTGGTTGTATTGGTGTTCTCCGCCGTCACTGCCTATGAAACGCAGATGATCAAATCGTTGTATACAGAAGGCAGCGCAACGAACGAACGCGCAGCGATCTTCGGCGCCTTTGCGCTTTACGGATCGTTCGTCACGCTTTTCATTCATATCCTGAATATTCTCGGGATCATGCGCGACTAGCCAGATACTCAACGACTTTAACACCCCCGCTCGCGAGAGCGGGGGTTTTTTATGACCGGCCTGTGACCTTCCGTCATCATTTGCGATTTGCCGACAGCCGCTCCGGCCCTTAAGGTTCTCTAATGAGCGAAAGAGATTGTTTTGAGTTGCCGGTCACCGGCGCGGACGCGAGCGCGGCGCGTGGCTATGATCATTATGTCTCTGAATTCCTGAGCTATGGCGCGGAGCTGCGCACGCTTTTTGAAGTTGCGGACGCTAATGAGGGCGCGCCGCTGTTAAACGCGCACGCCGCCGCACTTCACATGGCGTTTGAAGGGGCGGAAGGCTGGGCGTTTGCGGCCCCTTATCTTGCCCGCATGCAAGCGAGCGAGCGCAGCGGGAGCGAGCGCGAGCGTCTTTTTTGCGCAGCGGTTGACGCCTGGTCGCAAAAAGATTTTGCCGGCGCATTGACCGCACTAGATGAGCTCACCGTGCGCTGGCCGGCCGATCTCTGCGCGATCAAATGGGGCCAGTACCACGCCTTTAATCTCGGCGATCAAAACGCCCTCTTGCGTCTTGGACGGCGCGCCGCCGTCGCGCATGAAGATGCGCCCTACGCCCACGGCATGATCGCCTTCGCGCTGGAACAAAACCATCGCCTTGAAGAAGCCGAGGAAGAAGGCTTGCACGCGGTGGAAATTTCGATTGACGACGCCTGGGCTCATCACGCCGTCGCCCATGTCATGGAAACGCAAGGCCGCGCAAAGGACGGCGCACGCTGGCTCGATCATTGCGCCCACACGTGGAAGAAAAAAGGCGTCTTCATCCGCGACCATAATTGGTGGCATGCCGCGCTGTTTCGCCTGGCGCTCGCGCGCAGCGACGAAGCGCTGGAAATTTTCGATACGCGCCTCTGGGGCGAGTGGCCGGAATTCCCGCAGGAACAGATCGGCGCCGTTTCCATGCTGTGGCGGCTTGAATTGCGCGGCGCCGATGTCGGGGAACGCTGGGCGCCGGTTGTTGAACAGGCCCGCGCGCGCGCAGGCGAGCACCTTTTCCCATTCCATGACCTTCATTATCTTTACGCGCTTGCCCGCGCTGGCAAGGACAGTGAAGCTGGTGCGTTTCTCACCTCGATGAAAAAGAAAGCCGAGATGACGCCCGGCGATGCGGGCGCCGTTTGGGGAGAGATCGCCGTCCCGGCGGGCGAAGCGCTCGCCGACTTCACAAGAGGCCGGCGCCAGGAGGCGGCGGCAAAGCTAAGCCCCTTGCTCCGTGATCTGTATAAAATCGGCGGCAGCCATGCACAGCGTCATATCTTCGTGGAAACGTTTGAGGCCTGTTGCGATGCTGACGCATCAACGCTTGCGCAGTAAACCCCGTTCAGGTCGCGAGCTTTAGTTTCTGCCGGTCGAAAAGCCGCAAGACCTGCCCAAGGTCATGGCCACGCTTCAAGATTGCGCCGGTCATCGACACCACAAGATAGGCGCCCTGCTTGCGCGCAAGGCGCGGGCGCTTTTCAATCCGATAAAGCGGCATTTCCGACGCCCTTCGGAAAATCGAAAAGACGGCGGCGTCCTCAAGACAATCGATCGCATAATCGCGCCAATCACCAGCGGCGACGAACTGGCCGTATACGCTTAAGATTCGGGTGAGCTCGGATCGGTTAAAAGCGACAGGCTCTGCACGGCGGCGCGGCGGGGGAGCATGGGAACGTGAACGCATTACCGCTAATCTTCGCCCGTGTGACGCCAAACGGCAAGCCTTGAAATAGCGGTTATCCACAACCAGGGCGAGAAATACGTCCTTAAAATAGCCTTAATTGATCCCTTTCCGCGCCCCATTCGGCAGGCAAATTATCGTTGCCGGGCGGGCGCTGTGGCAGGAGTTTCCGGTTTTAACCATCGCCCCCAGCCCCCGGGAGATCAGGCTTATTCACCCGCCCGGCATATTTTCCCGCATGCAGATCCCTTGACC
>Ga0209633_10005760_pt1 | contig 10777 bp, 9 predicted proteins | sample Cruoilmetagenom1_FD_187290 | JGI IMG/M metagenome (GOLD analysis project Ga0209633, IMG submission 187290) | Oil polluted marine microbial communities from Coal Oil Point, Santa Barbara, California, USA - Sample 1 (SPAdes) (version 2) | ecosystem: Environmental > Aquatic > Marine > Oil seeps ... | reverse complement strand
GTGGCGCGGGGCGACCGCGAGTACGTTGCAGCCCATGCTTTCGAATTCCTCATCAGGCACGTCGACGAATGCGATGTCCCGGTCTTCCAGGAACTCGAGCAGGGCGACGGGCGCGAGCGGCCGGTAGACCAACGCCAGATCCCGGTCGATCGGGCTCAGGACCGACATCAGGTGAAAGACATCGCCCGGCCCCTTGTAGTGCGGCATGTGAAAGCCGTGGACCATGACGTTCGGCCCGAGCAGCGCCTGCAATTGGGCGATGCCCTCCGGGTTGGTGCGGTAGGTGTGGCCGGCGATCACTGTATGGTCGTCGAGCCACACGAGATCGCCGCCTTCGACCTTGCCCGGCGCTTCGATGGCGCCCACGGTGTTCAGGCCATAGCCGGTGGCGAGTTCCGCGTTGATTTGAGGTTCCGCCTCACGGGCAGGCTTGCCCATGGCGGTGCGAATCACGCCATCCGGCGCCGAGATCAGGGCGTCTCGGACATAGAGCGCGTCGAGGCTCAGGCGGTCGTCGGCTCCAAGAAACAGCACCTCGGCGCCCGCGTCCGACAGGAGCCGTGCAAAGGCGTCATATTCCGCGACCGCGGCGCGCAAATCGGGGGCGTCGTGATAGGCGAGCTCGCGCCATTCCGCCGCGATCTGCGCTTCGGTCCGAAACGCCGCGTCCGGGTGGCGCAGCAGAACCCGTTTGAGCGGGCTCACTTCATCTTGTCTAGGGGTCATTGCTTGCGGATCCAGAATGTGTAGACGCTGTCCCGTTCGGTCTGATCGACCAGCTCATGGCCGGATTCGGTGCAGTAATTCGGAAAGTCCAGCACGGAGACCGGATCGGTCGCCTCGACCTTCAAAACCGTGCCGACGCCCAGGTCCTTGAGACGTTTGCGCGCCTTTAGAACGGGCAGGGGACACAGCATGCCCTTGACGTCCAGATACACTTCTTTATCAGACATTGGAATTCACGTGATTGAAGATCAGGGTTTGTGCTTTACCGGGGTGCGGCGCCGGGCTCAAGAGGCGGTTTTGTCGGTGTAATGCCGCACCTGTATGGTTGATGACATGCGATCGGGCTATCTATAGGGTCTGGTTGCAAGAATGTCTTGTGGCATAAGGTATACCACGATATTTAGAAGACCCTCGGGACGACGGGCAGCGGTGTCGGCGACATGAACAAAAGACCTGATTTTTCTCCTGTGCGGCCGGGTCGCACCGAGGGCAAGCGCAAAGCACGCGCCTTTCCGAAAGGCCGCCAGCTCGATCCGCAAGCGCTCGAAGAGGTGCGCGCGCTCCTGGGCGACGCGCCGAGGCGCCGCGATCTCCTGATCGAGCATCTGCACCTCATCCAGGACACCCACGGCCATCTTTCGGCCGGCCATCTGGCGGCGCTGGCCGAAGAGATGCGTCTGCCCATGGCCGACGTCTTCGAGGTCGCCACCTTCTATCACCATTTCGACGTGGTGAAGGAGGGCGAGACACCGCCGCCGCCGGTCACGATCCGGGTGTGCGACAGCCTGAGCTGCGCGCTCCGGGGCTCCGAGCGGATGATCGACGAGCTCAAGGCCAAGGCGCCGGGCTCGGTGCGGGTCGTGCACGGACCGTGCATGGGCCGGTGCCAGAGCGCGCCGGCGGCAGCCGTCGGCCTCAACTACATGGATAACGTCACCGTCGACGGCCTGCTTGCGGCCGCGGGCGATGCCAAGACCACGCCCGAGGTTCCCGCCTATCAGGACTACGACGCCTATGCGGCGGAAGGCGGTTACGCCACGCTGACCGCGTGCCGCGACGCAAAGAAAACGCCGGAAGAGGTCATCAAGACCCTTCTCGACGCGGGCCTCCGCGGCCTGGGCGGCGCCGGCTTCCCGTCGGGCAAGAAGTGGGAATTCGTGCGCGCCGGCGAGGGCCCGCGCTACCTCTGCATCAACGCGGACGAGGGCGAGCCCGGCACCTTCAAGGACCGGTACTATCTGGAGTCCCGCCCGCATCAGTTCCTCGAAGGCATGCTGATCGCGGCCTGGGGTGTCGACGCGACACGCGCCTACATCTATCTGCGCGACGAGTATCCGGCCGTGCGCCGGATCCTGATCGCCGAGATCGCCCGGCTGGAAGACGCCGGCGTGATCGAGAAGGGCTATGTCGATCTCCGCCGCGGCGCGGGCGCCTATATCTGCGGTGAAGAATCCGCCATGATCGAATCGGTCGAAGGCAAGCGCGGCCTGCCGCGTCACCGCCCGCCCTATGTGGCGCAGGTCGGCATCTTCGGCCGTCCGACGCTCGTGCATAATGTCGAGACCGTCTACTGGATGCCGGAGATTCTGGCCAAAGGCGCCGACTGGTTCGCGGGTGAAGGCAAGGAAGGCCACAAGGGCCTGCGCTCCTATTCGGTGTCGGGCCGGGTCAAGGAGCCGGGCGTCAAGGTCACGCCCGCCGGTGTCACGGTGCGCGAGCTGATCGACGACTATTGCGGCGGCATGCTCGACGGCCACGACTTCAAGGGCTACCTGCCGGGCGGTCCGTCGGGCGGCGTCCTGCCGGCGTCGATGGGCGACCTTCCGCTCGATTTCGGCACGCTGGAGCAGTATGGCAGCTTCGTCGGCAGCCACGCGGTGGTCATCCTGTCGGACCGGGACGACATGAAGTTCGTCGCCACCAACCTCCTGAAGTTCTTCGAGGACGAATCCTGCGGCCAGTGCACGCCGTGCCGTGTCGGCTGCGAGAAGGCGGTCAAGCTGATGGGTGCGGAGGCATGGGATCAGCCGCTGCTCAAGGAGCTGTCCCAGGCGATGGCGGACGCCTCGATCTGCGGGCTCGGCCAGGCGGCGCCGAACCCGATACTGAGCGTAATGAAGCATTTCCCGGAGGACGTGTCATGACCGAGCAGGCTGAGCCCACCGTTTTCATCGACAATGACCGGGTCCGCGTCACCGAGTGGCGCTTCGCGCCGGGGGCGGAAACCGGCGAGCATATTCACGAAATGGACTATGTGGTCGTGCCCGGCCTGACCGGCAAGCTCAAGATCGTCGCGCCCGACGGGGCGGAAACCATCGCCGACCTCACCCATGGCGTGCCCTATTTCCGTGAGAAGGGTGTGCACCACAATGTGATCAATGCGAACGACTTTGAGTACTTCTTCATCGAAGTGGAAATGAAATAGTCTCGAGGCACCGCCCCGAGCTGAAGGTTTGCACCCATGAGCGACAAGATCACTTTCGAACTGGACGGCCGGGAGGTCGAGGCGGAAGCCGGTGAAACCATCTGGCAGGTCGCCAAGCGCCAGGGCACCGACATTCCGCATCTGTGCTGGAAGGACGCGGAGGGCTACCGCTCCGACGGCAACTGCCGCGCCTGCATGGTCGAGATCGAGGGCGAGCGCACGCTGGCCGCGTCGTGCATCCGCACGCCGAGCCCGGGCATGAAGGTCACATCCCAGTCGGAACGGGCCGAGACCGCGCGCAAGATGGTGATCGAGCTTCTGATGTCGGACCAGCCGGAGAAGCCGCAAGCGCACGACCAGGTCAGCACGTTCTGGCACTGGGCAGACGCCCAGGACGTCGCCTCGAGCCGGTTCCCCGAGCGCGGCAGCCCGGCACCCGATCCCTCGCACCCGGCCATGGCGGTCAATCTCGACGCCTGCATCCACTGCAATCTCTGCGTCCGCGCCTGCCGCGAGGTCCAGGTCAACGACGTGATCGGGCTCGCCTATCGCGGCGCCCATTCGAAGATCGTGTTCGACTTCGACGACCCGATGGGCGCCAGCACCTGCGTCGCCTGCGGCGAGTGCGTGCAGGCCTGCCCGACCGGCGCCCTGATGCCGGCCTCGATCGTCGACGAGAACGGCGTCGGTGCACGCGGTGCCGACCGCGAAGTCAACAGCGTTTGCCCCTATTGCGGCGTCGGCTGTCAGATCACCTACAAGATCCGCGGCAACGAGATCGCCTATGTCGAGGGCGCCGGCGGCCCGGCCAACGAGAACCGCCTTTGCGTCAAGGGCCGGTTCGGCTTCGATTACATCTCGAGCCCCGAACGGCTGACCGTGCCGCTGATCCGCAAGGAAGGGGTGGTCAAGAGCGATCAGCCGGAAATGGACCCGTCCAACCCGCTCGAGCACTTCCGCGAGTCGACCTGGGAGGAGGCGCTCGACTTTGCCGCCTCCGGCCTGACGCGGATTCGCGACGGGCACGGTCCCAAATCGCTTGCCGGCTTCGGTTCGGCCAAATGCTCCAACGAAGAGGCCTATCTGTTCCAGAAGCTGGTGCGCACCGGTTTCGGCTCCAACAATGTCGACCATTGCACGAGGCTGTGCCACGCCTCCTCGGTCGCGGCGCTCATGGAGACCATCGGCTCCGGCGCGGTCACGGCGCCGTTCACGGCGGTCCGGGATTCCGACGTCATCATCGTCATCGGCGCCAACCCGACCGGCAACCACCCGGTGGCGGCGACCTATTTCAAGCAGGCCGTCAAGCGCGGTGCGACCCTGATCGTGATGGACCCGCGCGGCACCGCACTTTCCAAGCATGCCGACCATCTGCTGCAGTTCAAGCCGGGCGGCGACGTCTCCATGCTGAACGCCATCATGCATGTGATCGTCGAGGAAGGGCTCTACGACGAGCAGTACATCCAGGCCCACACGGAAGGCTTCGACCAGCTCAAGTCCCACCTCGCCAAGTTCACACCGGAGGCGATGGAAGAGATTTGCGGCATCGCGCCGGACGAGATCCGAACGGTGGCGCGGACCTATGCCAATGCCAATGCGGCGATCATCTTCTGGGGCATGGGCGTGTCGCAGCACATCCACGGCACGGACAATGCCCGCTGCCTGATCTCGCTTGCGCTCATGGCGGGGCAGGTCGGACGCAAGGGCACCGGCCTTCATCCGCTGCGCGGCCAGAACAACGTTCAAGGCGCCTCCGATGCGGGTCTCATCCCGATGGTGTTTCCCGACTACGCCAAGGTCGGCGCCGAGGACAACCTCAAGAAATTCGAGAAGCTCTGGAACGCGGAACTCGATCCCGAGCCCGGCCTTACCGTTGTCGAGATCATGGACGCCGTTCATGCCGACGAGATCCGCGGCATGTATGTGCTCGGCGAAAACCCGGCCATGTCGGACCCGGACGCCAATCACGCCCGCGCCGGCCTCGCCAAGCTCGAGCACCTCGTCGTGCAGGACATCTTCCTGACCGAGACCGCCATGTTCGCCGACGTCATCCTGCCCGCCACCGCGTGGCCGGAGAAGGACGGCACGGTCTCCAACACCAACCGCCAGGTCCAGATGGGCCGCAAGGCGCTCGACGCCCCGGGCGATGCCAGGCCCGACTGGTGGATCACCCAGGAACTCGCCCGCCGCATCGGGCTCGACTGGAGCTATGACGGACCGGCCGATGTGTTCGCGGAGATGAAGCTCGCCATGCCGTCGCTCGACAACATCACCTGGGACCGGCTGATGGTCGAGAACTCGGTGACCTATCCGTGCGACGCGCCGGACCGGCCGGGCAACGACATCGTGTTCGGCGACGGCTTCCCGACCGAGAACGGTCTCGGCAAGTTCGTGCCCGCCGAGATCGTGCCGCCCGACGAGCAGCCGGACGAGGACTATCCCTTCGTGCTCACCACCGGGCGGCAGCTCGAGCACTGGCACACCGGCGCCATGACGCGGCGGGCCAAGAACCTCGACGCCATCGAGCCCGGACCGAGCGCTCAGCTCAACCCGGGCGACATCCGCAAGTTCGGCATCGAGCCCGGCGATCAGGTCCGGATCTCGACCCGGCGCGGCGTGATCGAGCTGACCGCCAGGGCCGAAGGCGCCGTGCCGCCGGGCGTGGTGTTCGTGCCGTTCGCCTATGTCGAAGCCTCGGCCAACGAACTGACCAATCCGGAACTCGACCCGTTCGGCAAGATCCCGGAGTTCAAGTTCTGCGCGGCCCGTATCGAGCCCGTCGAGATGCCCGAAGCGGCGGAGTAGGGGCAACTATTGTTGCCCGCTCCGTCACTCCAGACTCTCCGTCGTCATTCCCGCTCCTCCTCGTCATTCCCGCTCCTCCTCGTCATTCCCGCCCCCTCTTCGTCATTCCCGCCCCCTCTTCGTCATTCCCGCGAAGGCGGGAATCCAGGAGCTGAGAGGCAATGCTTTCCGTCGCATGCACTTTGCAACTGGCCGGCCAGTTCTTTCTGACCAAATTTCTGTTGCCGGTTGTTCTGGATTCCCGCTTTCGCGGGAATGACGGAACAGGCGGGAATGACGGAGGGGTACCTGTGATGCAGAGGCAACGCCCGCAAGCCCCCGTTAAGCGGGCGGTAGACTTTCATCGCCACCATGCCGATATATGTGAGTTGTCACACGGCAAGGAAACCCGCGCGTGTTCTGGAGTACGACGCCCCAATCGCTGCTCGACGAGGAAACCGAGCGCTGGCAGATCGACTGCTGGCGCTGGCTGATCAGCGGGCTGTCGTCGTCGCGCAGTCTCCGCGACGGGCCTCTGATCGTTCCCGATTTCCAGTTCTTTCCGGCGACCGACGCGACCGGCCACGACTGCGCCGAATATCTTTTCCGCTGCGTGACGAGGCTGTCCGGCGTCGAGGACTGGCCGTTCGATCTGGTCGCCCAGGCGTGGCATCCGGACGATGACGGCAAGGGCACGTTCGACATGGAGTATGCGGCGGGCACCTATCAGGAAGAGCCCGGCGGCCGCATGATCATCGGTTACTATCCGGGTCTGGTCGACCGGCCGCTCGACCTGATCGGCACGTTCGCCCATGAGGTCTCGCACGGCGTCGCCCGGTCCATCAGCAACCCGCCGCCGGGCGGCTGGCAGATGGAGGAGTTCGCGGTCGAACTCACCACGGTCTATCTGGGCTTCGGCCTGTTCGGCGCCAATAACGCGTTTCAGACCCAGTTCGGCAAGGGGCTCATTAAAGGGCTGTTCGGGACCTGGAGCATGAGCAGTGCCGGCTATCTGTCGCAGGAGCAATGGGCGTTCGCGCTGGCGGTCTTCCTGACCCTGCGCGGCGAGAACGAGGAAGCGGCCCGCGAATGGCTCTCCAAGCCTCTGATGAAGATGTTCTCCCGGTCCATGGACTATCTCGACACCAACCCGGACCGGCTGGCGAGCCTGAGGACTTAACCGCCGGGGCACAAAAAAAGGGGCCGGAATGGATCCGGCCCCGATCATCGTCCAATCCTCTTGGGCCTACCACATGGCCACGGGATTGATCATCATCTGGACCGCGCCTTTGAGGCGGGCCTGGCCGAGCACGAACATGAACTCATTGACGCTCTCCTTTGCGAGGCGGCCGGTGTTCATGGTCTCCAGGATGTAGATCCCGTTCTCTTTCAGGAAGGTCACGTGACCGTAGAACACCTTGTCGCCTTCGACCGGCGGCACGGCTTCGACGCCCCAGGTGTCGGCGCCGACGGCCATGACATTCAGGGATGCCAGATAGACGGCGCCCTCATTGGTCAGGCCGGGTTCGCCGGAAACCCAGGCTTTCGGGTCACTCTCCAGCTTGCCGTCGGTCCAGCCGGTGTGGATCAGGACGACGTCGCCCTCGCGGATCTCAACGCCCTGGGCCTTCGCCGCGGCCTTGATGTCGTCGGAGCCGACGCCTTCGCCCGCCTTCATCACGTCCACGCCCTTGAGCTTGGCGATGTCGAGCATGACGCCACGGGCCACCAGCGGCGGAATGGCGTGGATGCCGAGTTTCTTCAAGCCGGTGAGAGCGGCGAATTCCTTGCCTTCATTGCAGTTGTAGAACACGCCTTCCTCGCCCAGATGGCCGAGGCCGTCGATCTGCGGTCCGGTGCCCCACCAGAGCTGGGTGACGTCATCGTTGTAGACGATCGGCCAGCCGAAATCCTTTTCCATGGAGCGGCCATACTGCTGGTTCGGCTGCACCACCTGCAGCATCATCTTGCGCGGCGGGAAGGCGGGCATGTTCGGGTCGATGACGATGCCAAGCGGATGGGTCTCGCCCTTCTTGATCAGCTTGGAGGCCGCCATGACGCTTTCAGGCTTGACCATATTGGCCGCGCCGATCTGGTCGTCCTTGCCCCATTTCGACGGCTTGCACTCCGCTGCCCAGGCCGCGCCTGAGATCGCGAACGATGCCACCAGCGCTGCGGCGACTGTGGTTAAACGCTTCATTTGAACTCCTCCTCCACGTCCGCGGCTGAGCACCTCGATGCCCGGATTGTTACTGCAGCCTGGTCGGACTGGTCGTTTGAGACCTTATTGGGCGGGCATCCGGGCGCTATGATGCAACGAGATTGCGGCGGTAGCAAACCGGATAACGGGAAGGGGGTCAGAGACTTGTTTTCCCGGGTTCGGGGAACTGGTAAAACCGCGTCATGACACAGAAACCAGAGAACGCGCCGGGCTCCACGCTGCTGCCCGATCCGGACGACCCCAAACTGTCGCAACCGGTAGCCGGCATCGACCATGAGGGCCAGCCGGTCGAGATTCCGGTGGTCTATGAGCGCCCGCTCACGCTCTTTCTCAACTCCCAGGAAGTGGTCACCATGATGACCATCGGGGATCACCCGGAAATCCTGGCGGTCGGATATCTGCTCAACCAGAACATGCTCAAGCCGGACGACGAGATCACCGGCATCGATTACGACGAGGATCTGGAAGTGGTCGTGGTGCGCACGGCGCGCGAGACCAACTATGAGGAAAAGCTCAAGAAGAAGATCCGCACGTCGGGCTGCGCCCAGGGCACGGTGTTCGGTGATGTCATGGAACGTTTCGAGCAGGTCGAGCTGGCAACCGACGCGGTGGTCAGGACGTCCTGGCTCTACTCCCTGTTCAAGATGATCAACACCATGCCGTCGCTCTATCTGAAGGCCGGCGCGATCCATGGCTGCGTCCTGTGCAAGGAAGACCGGCCGCTGGTCTATGTCGAGGATGTCGGGCGCCACAACGCGGTCGACAAGATCGCCGGCTACATGTTCCTCAACAAGGTCGAGCCACGCGACAAGATCTTCTACACGACCGGCCGGCTGACCTCGGAAATGATCCTGAAATGCGTCCAGATGGAGATCCCGGTGCTGGTGTCGCGCTCGGGCTTCACCGCCTGGGGCGTCGATCTTGCCCGTCAGGCCGGACTGACGCTGATTGGCCGGGCACGAGGCCGCCGGTTCGTGGTGCTCGCGGGCGAAGAGCGGATCGAATTCGATGCCGATACCTCCGCCGTGCCGGAGGAAGACGCCAAGCACCGGCGCAAATCGTCTGAGAAGGATTACGCCATATGACATCGCCCGAGATTACCGGGGTGGTTCTCGCCGGCGGGCTCGCGCGGCGCATGGGCGGCGGCGACAAGGCTCTGCTCGAGCTCGGCGGCCGGCCGATCCTCGCCCATGTGATCGAACGGCTCGGACCGCAGGTCGGGCCGATGGTGATCAACGCCAATGGCGATCCCGCGCGCTTCGCGGACTATGCCCTGCCGGTGGCCGCCGATCCGGTCGACGGGTTCGCCGGGCCGCTGGCGGGCGTGCTTGCCGGTCTCGACTGGGCCAAGGCCAATGTGCCGGATGCGAGGTGGATCGTGACGGTCGCGTCGGACACGCCGTTCTTCCCGGCGGATCTGGTCGCCCGGCTGGTGGCCGCCGCCGGGGCGGAGGACGCGGAGATGGCCTGCGCCGCCTCGGGCGGGCGGCATCATCCGGTGTTCGGCCTGTGGCCGGTGAGGCTGGCGGACGATCTGCGCCGCGCCATGATCGACGAGAACGTACGAAAGGTGGACATCTGGACGGCGCGCTACCGGCTCGCCGCGGCCGAATTCGAGACCGCTCCGTTCGATCCGTTCTTCAACGCCAACCGGCCGGAGGATCTGGAGAAGGCGCGGAGCCTGCTCGGCGAGGTGATTGCCTGATGCCGCCATTGTTCTGCATTGCGGGCTACAAGGATGTCGGCAAGACGACGCTGACCGTGCGTCTGGTGCGCGAGATGACCGAGCGCGGCTTCAAGGTCTCGACCATCAAGCATGCCCACCACGCCGTCGACATCGACCAGCCGGGCCGCGACAGCTATCTGCACCGTGAGGCAGGCGCCCAGGAAGTGGTGCTGGTGTCGCGTGCGCGCTGGGCCTTGATCCACGAGCTGCGCGGCGTGGACGAACCGCCGCTGGCTGAGATCATCGACCGGCTCGGTCCCTGCGACATCGTGCTGACCGAAGGCTACAAGCGCGACAAGCACCCGAAGATCGAGGTCCGGCGCAATGGGGTCGACCGGCCGCCGCTCGCCGAGGACGATCCGAGCGTGGTGGCGATCGCCTGCGACGTGGCGATCGGCGACGCGCCGGTTCCGGTCCTGGACATGGACGACATCTCCGGCATCGTCGATTTCATCCTGAGCCATGTCGGCCTGGAGAAGACGCAATGAGCGCGCCCGCCCGCCGGCTGCTGGACGACTGCTTCCTGCACGACAAGGACCGCTTGAAGCATGACGAGGCCCTGGCGCTGCTTCAGGAGCGCCTCGTGCCGATCGCGGGAACCGAAGAGGTGCCTCTGGCCGAGGCCCACCGCCGGGTGGTGGCGGAAGACGTCATCTCGCCGCGCAACGTGCCCGCGTTCGACAATGCGGCGGTCGACGGTTATGCGCTGGCGCATGCATCGCTCGATCCGGGTGCCGCGACCGACCTGCCCGTCGTCATGCGCATTCCGGCCGGCGCACCGGGCGAGGGGGCGCTGGCGCCTGGCGAGTGCGCCCGCATCTTCACCGGCGCCGTCATGCCCGAAGGTGCCGACACCGCGATCATGCAGGAGGATGTGGAGACGCGCGAAGACGGC
>Ga0209633_10005759_pt1 | contig 10778 bp, 7 predicted proteins | sample Cruoilmetagenom1_FD_187290 | JGI IMG/M metagenome (GOLD analysis project Ga0209633, IMG submission 187290) | Oil polluted marine microbial communities from Coal Oil Point, Santa Barbara, California, USA - Sample 1 (SPAdes) (version 2) | ecosystem: Environmental > Aquatic > Marine > Oil seeps ... | reverse complement strand
GATATGGTAATGTTTATTTCGCGCAAGAAATGCTTGCTACCAAAGGTGATAGCTTTAAAGATAAAACTGTTGTCGTTTCAGGATCAGGAAATGTTGCACAATATACCGTTGAAAAAGTTACTGAACTTGGAGGTAAGGTTGTCACCTTGTCCGATTCTTCTGGATTCATATACGATCCTGATGGCATTGATGAAGAAAAACTTGCATATATCATGCGTTTAAAAAATGTAAAACGCGGTCGTATTGAGGAATATGCTAAAAAATATAAAGTTGGATATTATCCAAATGAAAAGCCTTGGGGAGTTAAATGTGATGTCGCCCTACCAAGCGCCACTCAAAATGAAATTGATGAGAAATCTGCAAGAACATTAATTCAGAATGGTTGTATTTGTGTATCCGAAGGAGCCAATATGCCATCTACTCCAGAAGCTGTTGAGATGTATCTTAAAAATGAAATTCTTTTTGGACCAGGTAAAGCTGCAAATGCAGGAGGTGTTGCCGTTTCTGGATTAGAAATGTCGCAAAATGCAATGCGCTTAAGTTGGAACAGAGAAGAAGTTGACAATCATTTAAAACGTATAATGAAAGATATTCATCATACTTGTTTGAAATATGGTAAAACTTCTAACGGGTTTGTAAATTATGTAAATGGTGCTAATATTGGCGGTTTTGTGAAGGTTGCCAATGCAATGATAGCACAAGGTATTGTATAAACCCAATCACACAATTTTAAGGTTGCTTCCGATGGGAGCAACCTTTTTTTATATTTTATATAAAATTATTTTCGAATTTATTATCTTTAATGCATTCTAATCAAGCCCCAACAAAATGACTTCGCCAAACAGAAAGCCTGCTATTCAAAAAGGATGGTTGCGGGCAATATTAATTCTCCTTCCATTTTTAATTTTTACAGCTATTTTTCAATCTATTGGCGCATTTGTCTGTGCATATTTAACTGGAGATAATCCGTTGGAATTCCTTCAAAATACCAATGTAGATTCAAATTTAAATTTCCTGGTTGTAGAAAGCTTTGCTATCATGGGAACAATTCTTATCGTTTGGATTTTCACAAGATTTATTGATAGAGAGAAAATTATAAATCTTGGATTTTCACTGAAAAACCAGAAAAGAAGCATATTTCATGGATTCATTACAGGATTTCTATTAATGATTATCGGTACACTTTTCCTGATAGTCAATGGTAATTTAATCATTGATAAAATTGAATTCCATTCTCTATCCCTTCTGGAGTCTATATGCTTATTTCTAATAGTAGCACTTAACGAAGAAATTATCTTAAGAGGTTATATTTTGCGCAATTTTATGGATTCCATGAATAAATATATAGCTCTAATAATTTCCTCCTTATTATTTATGGCTATGCATCTTTTCAATCCTAATATATCCTTTGTTGGTATGCTAAATATATTCCTTGCTGGATTATTATTGGGGATCACTTATATTTTCACAAAAAACCTATGGTTTCCAATTGCTTTACACTTTAGCTGGAACTTTTTTCAAGGCCCGGTTTTCGGTTACAAAGTTAGTGGTACTACTACTTCCTCTCTCATTACTCAAAGTCTAAACGGAAATGAAATTCTTACCGGAGGAAAATTTGGTTTGGAAGGGTCGATACTTGCAAGTATACTATGTAGTTTAGCTATCCTTATTTATTGGAAAATTTATAAACAAAATGAGAGTCAAACGAATCCAGAATCACTAAAAGTAGAGATGGAAAAATTAGAATAACTAAATTCCTTTTTACTAAAATAAGCCCATAAATTTATACTATTTGTAAAATCACATTAAAATGAAAAAACTTAATTGCCTGTTATCATTGATTTTAATATCCTTTTCAACTTTTGCTATTCAAAACAAAAATGATGAAGACTATGCAAAAGATGTAAAGTATTTATTTGAGATCAATGGCTCTGAAGCAAGCTATCAGCAATCTGTAAAAGCTATTATCGAACATTTCAAAAATCAGGAATCAAATGTCCCGGATGAATATTGGCAAAAGACGGAAACTGAATTTCTGAATACTTCTATAGATCAATTAGTAAAAATGTTAGTCCCCATTTATCAGAAAAACTTAACCCATGATGATATATTAGCAATGATAACTTTTTACGAATCGGAGGCAGGAAAGAAAATTGCTAATAAAATTCCAATTATCACAACAGAGAGCATGCAAGCTGGAATGATTTGGGGAGAAACCATCGGAAAAAAAATAAAAGCTGATATTGAAAATAAAGGATATAAAATTAGACTCCCCTTTATGCCATAAATCATACCTGATGGAAAATTGAATCTACCAGCATTTCCTTGTTGCAAATGAATGAAATTACAAACACATGAATAAAATCATTTCCTAAGCGATTGAAAATTTGTACTTTTTGGAGTTCCTAAAACTGAATCCAATGAGTAGTAATTTCACACCCAATAAAAATTATCAGCAAAGTAAAAATCAAATCGGCTATATTGAGCGCAGGCATGCCACTACTGAAGATTACCGCCGAATAGGATTTATGTCTGGTTTGGAAGTACACCAACAATTAGATACCAAAGAGAAGCTTTTCTGCCATTGTCCATGTGGCATTTTTCACGACAATGAAGCATATGATGCCGAAGTTATTCGCCATATGCGACCAGCAATGAGCGAACTTGGAGGATACGATGGGACTGCTTTGATGGAATTTAAAACGCGTAAAAATATAATTTACCACATCAATAACGAAACAGCATGCACGTATGAAGTTGATGATACTCCACCCTTTATAATCAATAAGGAAGCCCTTGGACATGCGTTAAAAATATCACTATTGTGCAAGCTTAACATTGTTGGGGAGGTACATATTACCCGAAAACAATATTTAGATGGTAGCATTCCAACAGGTTTTCAGCGCACAGCTATCCTGGGTGTAAATGGTCACATTCAACTAAGTAATAAAAAGGTGAATCTGATTCAACTAAGTATTGAAGAAGATTCCTGCAGAGAGATTGCAGATATTGCACATAACCGCTGGTACAAAACCGATCGCTTAGGCATGCCTTTAATTGAAACAGTTACAGCACCAGAACTTAACACACCTAAAGAATTACGGGAAGCTGCTGAATACATCCGCTATCTAAACCGAAGTACAGGTTTGGTTCGAACAGGAATGGGTGCTGGTCGTGAGGATGTAAATGTTAGTTGCAGAGGAGGAGCGAGAGTCGAAATAAAAGGTGTTGCCCACAATAAATGGATTCCTGATTTATCCCACAATGAAGCTTTTAGACAATGGGCATTATTACATATTCGAAAATTATTGATGGAGCAATTTCAAAAAGAAGAATGGGAAATGCAACATCAACAGCTTGATTTACTTGAATTCCATTTTACTTATCCTCCGCTTCTGGATTGCCGGAAAAAAGGGCATCAAATCATTGCAATTAATCTTCCCGGATGTAAAGGTTTGCTATCACATTTTACGCAACCAGGTCAAATGTTTGCAGATGAAATATCACAACGATTAAAAGTGATTGCCTGTATAGAACTACCAAATCTAATTCATTCTGAGCAGTTTAAACAATTAATTTCTGATGATGATTTTGAAGAAATTAGAAATAAATTGAACTCTCATGAAACAGATGCTCAATTAATTATTTGGGGAGCATCAGATGATATTCAAACTGCTATTGAAACCATTGAAGAACGATTTAAAATGATATTTGATGGTGTTCCTAACGAAACCAGAAAATCATTAGTCGATGGAACTACCATATTTGAAAGAGTTTTACCAGGTGCAGATCGAATGTATCCGGATACAGATTCTGCTCCAATTCCCTTATCGGATGAATATATCAATTCGCTAAAAAAGGATTTACCAGAAGATACATCGAATCGCATAAAATTATTAAAAGAATGGGGTACTCCCATAGATTCTCATTCGTTTATTTTAAGTAAGAATATCTTCCCTGTAATAGAGGAAATAATAAACCGATTTAAATACAATCCCAAAAGAATTTCTACTATGTTTGGTCACAATTACAAACACATTGTCGGCCAATATAAAGAAAAATCTGAGTTCAATTATCGCAAATTAATTGCTCTCTTTAATTTTATACATGAACAGGATTTACATCTGAATATAGCTCCATATTTACTACCTATTCTTTATCAACACCCAAGCATGGATTTTGCTTCTATGCTAACCATCCTAAAGTTTAAAAAGAGAAGTATGGCTGAATTAATTGCTCCTATCGATTTCTTAGTAGAGAAATTCCGAGAAATAAGAAAATCAGAGAATCCTGAAGATGCAGCAAATTGGATCATGGGGCAATTGCATCATCAAGCCATTGGTAATATCGAATTAAGTGATTTAAGAATAAATGTTGATAAACGTGTACTGTAATGAAAGATCTATTTCAGGGATATAAAGGAAAAGCATTGGATACGCTTAAAAACTACAATGTTAGAGTTTGGGGACAAGTAAATATAAATACATCCAGAGGTAATTTTGAAGGCACCATCTTACCTAGGTCGGAAAATGATGATGATAAACATATTGTATTAAAAATAGAAACAGGTTATAATATTGGAATTAATGTAAGTAACATAACCGAAATGAAGGAAATCGGTTATAAAAAAGCAAATTACAAGGTTCCAGAAAAAGAGTTTCCCTTCACTGAAGGACAAGCACGAGTTAAGTTATTTGGTACCGGAGGAACCATTGCTTCTCGTTTAGATTACAGAACTGGGGCAGTAATTCCGGCATTCTCACCTGGTGAATTATATGGCTCTGTACCAGAATTAGCGGATATATGTAATCTGAGTACAGAAAAAGTATTTGCGGTGTTTAGTGAAAATATGGGACCAAAGCAATATATCGCGCTTGCGATCGCTATCGGTAAAGAAATTGAAAATGGAATTGACGGAATCATTATTGCTCATGGAACAGATACTTTACATCACACCGCTGCTGCTCTAACTTTTATGGTTCAAAATCCACCTATTCCAATTGTATTAGTTGGCTCGCAACGCTCTTCCGATCGTCCTTCTTCTGATGCTGCTTTAAATCTAATGCACTCAGCAGTAGCAGCTGGCCATGGTGATATTGCCGAAGTAATGGTTTGTATGTTTGGTCCCACATCTGACGAGTATGGATTTCTGCACCGAGGTACTCGAGTTCGTAAAATGCATTCAAGTTATCGTTCAACTTTTAGAACATTGGGGGATACACCTCTTGCAACTGTAACACGTAAAGGAGTAAAGCCAATCAAGAAAGTCTATAATCATCGCAGAAAAGACAAAAATGTAAACATACTGCCCTATTTTGAAGAAAAAGTTAGTATTCTATATTACTATCCCAATATGCAAGCAGATATAATTGATGCATTAGTTACATGTGGATACAAGGGAATTATTATTGCAGGAACAGGGCTTGGCCATGTTAATAAACCTGTATATCCAGCATTAAAAAGAGCGATTGAAAAAGGAGTACATATATTTATGACAGTTCAGACACTTTGGGGATATGTGAATATGTTTGTTTATGATACTGGTCGTGATTTAATGGCCTTGGGAGTTGTTCCTCTAGATAATATGCTTCCAGAAGCCGCATATATAAAATTAGGTTGGACTCTAGGACAAACGAATGATAGGAAAAAAGTTATAGATATAATGCAAACACCTATTAATGATGAAATCACAAAAAGAGAACCCTATAATGGCTACCTTGTATATCAAGGAGGTGTTCCGGAAGTAGAACATTTTGTGAAAAATTTTAGAAAATAAATTAATTCCGGGTAATTCCCGGAATTTTTATAATTACGAAAAGTTTCTTCCCTTTTTGTTTACTCCTTGCCAACTTTATTTCTATTTTTGATTATGCACTGAAAAAACAATTTATGAGTATTTTGGAAACGATATTTAACTTAAAACAGTTCAATAAAACTTTAGGAGAAGAATTAAATAGAGGACTTCCTGGATTTGAGGCTCAGAAAAGAATGTCTCCTTCCATAAGAGAACATGCCTTAAAGACACATAATCCAAATCTTGCTCTAGATAGTAGTGTGCTACTCTTATTCTATCCTAAAAATGGACAGTTATATCTTCCTTTTATCAAACGTACGACCGGAAATACAAATCACAGTGGACAAATTAGTTTACCTGGCGGTAAATATGAAAAATCAGATACCAATAGAATTGCAACGGCAATAAGAGAAACAAATGAAGAACTCGGAATAGATTGTAAAAAAATAAAGATCCTTGGATATCTTACAGAACTTTATATACCAGTAAGCAATTTTATGGTATTACCCGTACTGGGATACTGCGAGAATTTACCAAAGTTTAAACAGAATGCATTTGAGGTAGAAGAAGTAATTGAAATGTCGATAAAAGAACTTTTCTCAACAAAAAATAAAGATGAATTTACTTTTGTGAAAAATAACATCACAATTCAAGCTCCTTACTTTAAGGCGAACAATCACAAAATATGGGGAGCAACTGCTATGATTCTGGAAGAAATGAGAGAGCTTCTCTTACGAGCTAATCTGATTTAATAGAACAATATTCTGATAGTGCTGATATCTATCCAATATTTTTCTTACATATTGGTATGGTTCATTTCCTCTACAATAGCCATACTTTACCACTGGATCATTAAAAAACTCTGGTTTCGACTTATTCAAAAGGTAATAATCAACACTTCCATTCCATTTATCCGGATTTTGTCCGTTTTTCTCAGCCAATCTCCGCGCATCTAAAATATGTCCAAGACCAACATTATAGGCGGCAAGTAAAAATTTAAGCTTATCTGTTTTATCCCCAAGCGTTTCATCCAACTTCCCTTCCAAAAATTTTAAATACTTAACTCCTGCATCAACATTTTCAATAGGAGAAGATAAGGTATCAACATCATACCGATAAGCCGTTTCTGGCATTAATTGCATCAAACCAAATGCACCAACCCAGGAACGAGCTTTGGGGTTAAAATGAGATTCTTGATATACTAAAGCAGATAGCAAACGCCAATCCCAACCAATGATTTGGGCTTTCTCTTTTAGTAAATCATCATACTCTGAAATCTTACCACTCTTTAAAGTAAAATATTCACTTTGCAAACGCTCTTCAATCCTCTTACTTTTAAAATATTTCCGATAAATTCTTCTATACTCCTTAGATTTCTGAAAATCAATTAGCCACATATTAATGTCTCTTGTCAAGTTGGTGGTGCCTTTCCGAAGAGCCCAAGCCAAATTCTGAGTAAAACTAATTTGCGTTTTAATATCAAGGTTAGGATAGTAGTTTTGGTTAACCAATGCAACATTCTCATCTGCAATAGTATAATCAATTTTGCCATCAGCAACTTGTGCAATCAATTCCTCCTCCTCAACATGATCCAGAGATTTCACATTAATTTGCGCACCAATCTCTTTAGAAATATTTAAGAGTCTCTGCTCAAAAGAAGATCCTCTAGCTACGCAAACAGTTCGACCAACCAAATCTATTTTATCCCTTAAGTAAATAGAAGAATCCAAACTCTCTAAACGCTGAACAATTACCTGTCGTGATTGACTATGCGGCACCGTAAAATTAAATTTATTCAATCTCTCCTGAGTTGCTGCCAAATTCATACCTAATAAGTCAACTTCCCCATTCTCCAATGCTTTAAATGAAGATTCTAAATCATGATTGACACTTAATTCTAACTTAACCTTCAAATGCTTAGCTAAGGCTTTAAGCATATCGTATTGATATCCCATGGTTCGACCTTTGTAAATAAAATAGTTAGTTGAATTAAAATCTGTAATCACTCGAAGCTTTCCGCGTAATTTCACATGTTTTAATTCCACAACAGGTTGTTTCTTCATCTGTAAATCAACTAACTTTCTGTGCTGACTACACGTTTGAAGGAACACCATGAAAATCAATGGGATTAATAATTTTATATATTTTATTTTCGACATAAATTTCCTCTCCTAATTATTAAATTAGACAAAAACAGATCATGAACCAAGTTAATTTTGATCTTTAAACTCAGTTTTAATCAGGAGTGCTTAGTTGTAAAAAGTCCAGACTAAACCATATTTTAACATGGCAGGATTAATAGGATAGTGAAGCGAGGTGAAGTAATTTTTGCTACCAATAGCAGCATTCGCATGTTCATACATGACAAAAATACGTGTACGTTTTATTCGGATATTAAAGTATAAATTAATTTTAGGATAGTCCCCTAGTTGCCTTTCATTCTGCAAAAAAAATTGTCCTGTTGATGGCATATAATTTGAAGCATAAAAAGAAGAATTGTAACGAATCGATAAACCTGTTTGGAGACCTAGTGCTCCGGCAAAGAAATTGTTTTGGTAATAATTATTACTATATAATGAAAGATCTGGCAAAGGCAAGATATTATCATTAGAACTATTTTGACTAACGATCTTTTGATTTAGATGAAAATGTCCAAGATTGAAATTTTTCTCAATATATCCAGTAAAAACAGAAATACCATTCCCTGCTTGTTGAGGTAAGGCATTTAAATCAAAGTAAGTATAATTTTTAATTTGATTAAACTGAACTCCTGCTTTAAAGTTATGATTTTCATTAAAATATTCAATTTTAGCAGTCAATTCAGCAATTTTATCTAGATTTTGATTCCACTGTTGATGATTACCATAAAACTCATTTAGCATGAATTTAGGCCTATTTGATTCAAGAACTCCTTTTATTGAAAAACCATTTCCTTTATCTTTTTCCCCAATCCATTTGGTCAACAAATAGGACAAATGAAAATCGTTTTGTCCATATCCCTCAAAAGTATATCTTCCTTTAGCTGTCCAATTAAAAGAGTTTCCACTCAAGCTATATAGACTTGCCAAAACTTCATTACGATGAATTCGTTTATCCTGTTGCACCAATGAATACGCATTTGCAAATCTTCTAAGGTTATACTTGCTAAGAGTATTTAGAATTCCAAATCTAGCCCCCAGGCGTATCCATTTATTATCATTCTCATTAAAAACAAGCTGGAAACTATTCTTTACTTTAGATTGTTCTACCTTATCAAAACTATCATTTTCACTATATAAATAATTGGAATAAAAATTATCATTTAAAATATTCTCCACAAATTTCCAACTATTATTTTCATAGGCAAGGTTATACACTACATTAAGAGCATAAACATATGTAGTGTCCTGATCATTTACTATTTCTCGTTCATTACCTAATCCATAAGAATGATTCATGAAAAAATTAAAATTAGTAAGGCTAGTTTTAGTCTCCTCTAAATTCACTTGAATATTCTCAGGCGCATCATTGGTTTGAGTCAATAACGAATCCTTAAGCAATCCCCCATTTTCATTAATGTTGATATGATTAGTATTGGTTATCAAATAAAACTCGTAATTTCTCTTTCTGTAATTCGAAAAAACACTAAAATCATACAATTTAGTTTTCTGGTTTTGATATTGACCATCACTAGATATTAAATTATACGTCACACCAAAATTCCAATTTGGTTTTATATTCTGAGTATGAAGTACCTTTAATAAATTTTCCGATCGTCCCTTAGGTCCACCAGTTTCATATAGTAATCTTGTATAGGGAGTCGTTGTATTAAAATAGGTAATATCCTCAGGCTTCAATAAATAAGTCCTATAAGTCTGGAAAAATAAAAAATCATCCTCTGAGCGGCGATTCATATAGATATTACTTTGATAAGCAGATCCTAAATTTCCAAGATAAGAATTAGATATACTCCTTTTATAAATTGGATTATAATTCTGTTGATCACCAAGTACAGTATCTAAAATAGTTGATGTTCTTCTTGTTCCAAGGTCTGTAAGTTTCCATGTCTTAATTACCGATTTAACCTCACTATAACCAAGACTGTCCAATTGCTTTGAATTATCCAATTGTTTACTACCCATACCAAGAGCTCCATCGGGAATCTCCTGAGCTTGAGTAAAGCTAATAAAAGCAACAATAATACTTAGTAGTATGAAAATTTGTTTCATAGTTCACAAAGATATACAAACTCCTAAAAAGAGAAATAAATCATCTATAAATAAAGGTTAAAATTCTTTAAGAAAAGAAATGACAGAGAGTGAAAAGATATTATGTCGGTATGAGAAAATACCTTAGGGAAGATAAGCTTAGAAAACACTTAAGCATATTAAAATAGAAGAAAATAAAAAAAGAGTCTCATTCCAAAAGGAATAAGACTCTTTTAAAGGTTGGCGTCGACCTACTCTCCCACATTTCTGCAGTACCATCGGCGCTAACGGGCTTAACTTCTCTGTTCGGGATGGGAAGAGGTGGAACCCCGTCGCTATAAACACCTAAAATCTTTAAATATCATAGACATATTGAAAAAAAAGTAAAAGAACCTAATATAGATTCAACCATGGACCTCGCCACGCAGAAGCCTTAGGGTAATTAGTATTGCTCGACTACGCACGTCACCGCACTTACATCTGCAACCTATCAACGTTGTCATCTCCAACGACCCTTAAAGGAAATCTCATCTTGAGGTAGGCTTCGTGCTTAGATGCTTTCAGCACTTATCCCTGCCCAACGTAGCTACTCTGCTATGCAGCTGGCGCCACAACAGATACACTAGAGGTTAGTCCAACCCGGTCCTCTCGTACTAGAGTCAGATCCTCGCAAATTTCCAACGCCCACAACAGATAGGGACCGAACTGTCTCACGACGTTCTGAACCCAGCTCGCGTGCCACTTTAATGGGCGAACAGCCCAACCCTTGGGACCTTCTCCAGCCCCAGGATGTGACG
>Ga0209633_10005758_pt1 | contig 10779 bp, 10 predicted proteins | sample Cruoilmetagenom1_FD_187290 | JGI IMG/M metagenome (GOLD analysis project Ga0209633, IMG submission 187290) | Oil polluted marine microbial communities from Coal Oil Point, Santa Barbara, California, USA - Sample 1 (SPAdes) (version 2) | ecosystem: Environmental > Aquatic > Marine > Oil seeps ... | reverse complement strand
CGGTGGTGGAATTCTATCCGGCACTGCAATGAAAAAAGACACTAGTGTCTCTAGATGCAAGGAAAAGCAAAATGCCCAAGATGAAGACCAAATCAAGCGCCAAAAAGCGCTTCCGGTTGACGGCCAGCGGCAAGGTTCGCGGTCAACAGGCCGGCAAACAGCATGGCATGATCAAGCGTACGAACAAGTTTCTTCGTAACGCCCGTGGCTCGGTGATCCTTTCGGACGCTGATGCCAAAATCGTGAAAAAATTTCTGCCCTACGGCTAGCCATCGGCTAATTCGCCAGAGTTAAAGCCTTCATCACTTGTGATTGAGGCACGCAGAAGCATTTTTTAGATTAATTCTCAGATATTAAAATCTGAAATTCGAAGGATCATATCCATGTCACGTGTTAAAAGAGGCGTCACTACCCACGCCCGTCACCGCAAAGTTATCAAGGCCGCCAAAGGTTATTATGGCCGCCGCAAAAATACCTTCCGCATTGCCAATCAGGCGGTCGAGAAAGCCGGTCAATATGCATACCGCGACCGCAAAACCCGCAAGCGCAATTTCCGCGCTCTTTGGGTCCAGCGTATCAACGCGGCAGCTCGCGAAAACGGCCTCACATACGGTCGCTTTATCGACGGTTTGACCAAAGCTGGTATCGAGATCGATCGCAAAGTGCTGGCCGATATCGCCGTTCACGATGCGGATGCGTTCAAAGCATTGGCAGATCAGGCGACAGCGGTTCTGAAAAAGGCTTATCCAAATATGGAATTTGCCTGATCCTAACCGATCCTTGTCAAGGGTTCCAAGGGGTATCAAATGGGCAATGCCGTGCAGCCATCAAATTCCGATCTTGAAAAGCTCGAAGGTGAAATCTTAAGCGAGATTTCATCGGCGGGCGATTTAAGCGCGCTTGAAGAGACCCGCGTCTCAGCCCTGGGCAAGAAGGGGCGGGTTTCCGGCCTGATGAAAAGTCTTGGCCAAATGGCGCCCGAAGACCGCAAAAGCTTCGGCCAATCCGTCAACAAGATCAAAATGTCCATCTCCGAAGCGCTTGATGAACGCAAGGCGGACCTTGCCCATGCAGCACTGTCCGAGCGTCTTGCAACCGAGCGCGCCGACATCACTTTGCCAGTCAGGTCGGGTGCGCTAAGTGAAGGGCGCATTCATCCCGTGTCCCAGGTGATGGACGAGATCGCGGAAATCTTTGGCGATATGGGCTTTTCCATAGCCGAAGGCCCGGACATTGAAACGGATGAATATAATTTCACCAAGCTCAATATTCCCGAAGAGCACCCCGCCCGTCAGGAACACGATACGTTTTATTTAAATGAGCGCGAAGACGGCACGCGCCTTGTGCTGCGCACCCATACGAGCCCGGTGCAGATCAGGACGATGGAAAAAAACGATCCACCCATCCGCATCATTGCACCCGGTCGAGTGTACCGTTGCGACAGTGACCAGACCCACACGCCCATGTTCCATCAGGTCGAGGGCTTGGTGATTGATGAGCAGGCGCATATGGGGCACTTGAAATGGGTGCTCGAAGAATTTGCAAAATCATTTTTCGAGATTGATAATGTCGAGATGCGTTTTCGCGCCAGCCATTTCCCGTTCACCGAGCCAAGCATGGAAGTTGATATCCGATATTCTAAAGTCGGCGATGAATTGCGCATCGGCGAGGGCGAGGAATGGATGGAGATATTGGGCTGCGGCATGGTGCATCCACGTGTGCTGGAGCACGTTGGTTATGATCCAAAGAAAGTTCAGGGCTTTGCCTTTGGCGTCGGAATAGATCGGTTGGCAATGCTGAAATACGGAATGCCGGACCTGCGTGCCTTTTTCGCAGCTGATATGCGTTGGCTTAAACATTATGGGTTTAAAGCATATGACGTCCCCACATTGGCGGGCGGCTTGTCGTCTTAAATCCAATGCTGTCCGCTCCCTAACCCTGAACACCCTTGCAGTATACTCCTATGGGTGGCTCAGGGGGGCGGAGCGGGGGGCTTGAGCCACTAGCCACTAGTGGCAGCGCGGAAATACTTTTAAAAAGAGCGACAGACAAGCAAACTCAATTATAGCAAAGGAACTGGAAATCAAATGTGCAAATTATGTTGGACGCTGGTCGCAATCTTGACCATTGGCATTTCAGCCCTTGCCTATAAATTCATAGTCGCAGGCGCGACCGAACCAGGTGAGAGCGGCCGCACGGCCATCATCATGGATGCGGGCGAGCGCGAATTCGTGCTGGCTGAAATGCGCGCTTTTCTGGTGTCCGTTCAGGAAATCACGCAAGGCCTCTCCGATAACGACATGAAACAGGTGGCAGCAAGTGCCAAAACCAGCGGCCGCGCTGCTGTGCACGGCGCACCTGGCACACTCATGGGAAAGTTGCCGCTGGAATTTAAAAAACTTGGAATGGACACCCATCAGAAATTCGATCAGCTATCAAGCGAAGCATCCGAAATCGGCGACAAGGATCTACTATTGAAAAACCTTGGAATCTTGATGCAAAACTGCACCGCCTGCCATGCAAGTTTTGAGATTAAACTATCAAACTAGGTAGAAAGCGGACGGGCCCCAAAAAGGATAATACATGCCCCCGATAGTCAAAATGATAATAGCAGTCATCATCGCAGGCGTCGCGGGAACCATAGCCAATGCGGTTGCGGCATCGATCATCATCGCACCTGAAAAAATCAACTTTCTCTACGTGCCAAATCGCTACCTGATTGCCATTGCTATCGCGGCCCTTCTACCTTTTCTATATACCTATATTGGTGGAGCGGTTGGTTGGGCGCTGTCGCTCATCGCTCTCATTCTGGTTCCCAGCCTGATTGCCAAACTTGTGCTGGGTGCCGGGGCACCATGGGGACTGGTTCTCGGCCTGAACGGGATTTATGCCATAACTGCAATTGCCATTTACCGGGCGATTGTCGGGCGGCGCTGAGCGGGAGAGGAGATCAAAATGGTATTTGCCTGGCCGGTCTGGATGGCGATCATCCTCTCGGGAGCGTTTATCATCTCCACCATCTATGTGGTGTTTTTCCATCACCTGCAGCTCGCCGATATGGAACAATGGGTTGAGTATTCCTATTCCCATACGGTTTTCAAGCGCGCAATACTCTACTACCGCGTCATCGCAGTCACCATGCTGGTTTATTTTGTTCTTTTCAATCTGAGCCTGCTATTCCTGCAATATTTCGGCGATTACCAGATTTTCAAAGACGGCAGGGCTGGGCCGATAGGCACGCTGGTCTTCTCTTTCGATATGGTCTGCCGCGGCGCCTTTTTCGATTTTATGGAACATTTCGATCTTAGCCTGTCATATGTCCATATGAACCGCGGAAATTTTTGGTTCGTGCTTTACGCCTTTGTATTTCGTATGTTTTATGCCCTATCACTTCTGCGTCTTCTCATATCATCGGCCTGGATTTTCGGGAAAATATCAAAAGTTCGCAGAAACATGACCGAAGAAGAGCACGAGCAATACCTGCAATCCACTGACTAGTACTGACTAGTCAGGACTAGTCGGCGACTAAGCCAAATTATACTTTTACGACCGGATAAGAAAAATGAAATTCACCCTGAGCTGGCTCAAGGATCACCTCGATACCAAAGCCTCACTGGAAGAAATCCTCGACAAACTGACTCTCATCGGCCTTGAGGTTGAAGAGGTAGTAAACCCTGGCGAGACGCTCAAGGATTTTGTCGTCGGTCATATTATCAAGACCGAACCGCACCCCGACGCCGACAAGCTCAAACTCTGCCATGTCGATATCGGCGAGAAAGAAAACCCGCGCGTGGTATGTGGCGCACCCAATGCGCGCAAAGGTCTGACCGGCGTGTTCGCGGCCGAAGGAACATATATACCGGGCGGTGGTTTCACGCTGGGAAAAGCAAAAATACGCGGAGTTGAATCCTCCGGCATGCTCTGTTCAGAAAGCGAGCTGGAGCTCTCAGACGACCATGACGGTATAATTGAGCTGCCAAAATCAGCGATGAAAAAACTCGGGAAACCATATGTCGAGGTCATGGGTCTTGATGACCCGATGATTGATATTTACATCACCCCAAACAGGCCCGATTGTCTCGGCGTACGCGGCGTCGCCCGCGATCTCGCCGCAGCAGGCCTCGGCAAGCTAAAACCAGCCTCGGCATCGAATGCCAAGCCATATTCTGAAAAGGGCCTGAAAGCCTGCCCAACGAAAATCGAGCTTAAATTTCCCAAAGCAAAATCCACCGCATGCCCGGCATTTGCCGGACGGGTGATCAGCGGTCTTAAGAACGGTCCAAGTCCCGATTGGATGCAGGCCCGCCTGAACGCCATAGGTCTTCGCCCGATCAATGCGCTTGTCGACATCACCAATTATATTTCCTATGACCAGGGCCGTCCCCTGCATGTATATGATGTGGGTAAACTTAAAGGTACAATCCTTGCGCGCCTTGGCAAGAAAGGCGAAAAACTTGCAGGCCTTGATGGCCGTGAATATGAGCTCGGCCCGGAGATGACCGTCATTGCGGACGATAATGGCGCGCTGGGACTTGGCGGCGTCATGGGCGGCGAGGAAAGTGGCTCAACAGATGAGACGACGGCCGTGTTTATCGAAAGCGCCTATTTCGATCCAATTCGCACGGCAATAACTGGCCGGACAACGGGAATCATCTCGGACGCCCGTTTTCGTTTTGAGCGTGGCATCGATCCAATGTCGATCATGCCGGGCCTCGATCAGGCAACCGAGCTGATACTTGAAATCTGTGGTGGCACCCCATCCAAAGCAACAATGGCCGGTAAGTCACCGGAGCTGAAAAAGGAGATCAAGTTTGACACAAACCGGGTCGAGCGCCTGACCGGTCTCAAACTAAAATCATCTGAAGTGAAAAAAGTGCTCAAGGACTTGGGGTTCAAAATTGATGGCAAAGGCGACAAGGTCAAGGTGACGCCCCCCACATGGCGTCCCGACATTGATGGCGACGCAGATCTCGTCGAAGAGGTCATCCGCATTGTTGGTATCGACCGCGTGACCCCCGAACCATTGCCGCGGGCAACAGGTGTAGCCCGGGCAGTTCTCAAGCCCGTACAGCTAAGATCACGTCGTGCCCGCCGCATTCTTGCCGGACGCGGACTGACCGAAGCCATCACTTATTCCTTTATCAACCGCGATCAGGCCAAACTCTTCGGCGGCGGCTCAGATCAGCTTGAACTCGCCAATCCCATGTCGACGGAAATGTCGTCCATGCGGCCAAGCCTCCTGCCGGGGCTGTTGGACGCTGCTGGACGCAATGCCGACCGTGGCTCGCAAGATGTTGCACTTTTCGAGCTTGGACAGGCCTATCGCGGCACCAAACCAGAAGACCAGTATTTGGCCGCATCAGGCTTGCGCACACAATCCGCTGGCCTCATTGGCGGCGGACGCCATTGGGACAGCAAGACCCGTGACGTAGACCTTTATGAAGTAAAGGCCGATGCCTCAGCTGTACTCGAAGCGCTGGGACTGGATGTCCAGAAAGTTCAGATCACCCGCGACGCCAGCGCCTGGTTCCACCCGGGTCGGTCAGGTGTCATCAGATTAGGGCCGAAAATTATACTGGCCGAATTTGGCGAACTCCACCCAAGCATCCTTAAAGCCATGGACGTCGAAGGTAATGTTGTCGGCTTTGAAGTCTTTTTGGATAATTTGCCCAAACCAAGGCGCAAAGCCACCGCAACAAAAGCAGCCGTTGAGCTGAGCGACCTCCAGTCCTTGACCCGCGATTTCGCATTCATCGTCGAACGCGATGTCCCCGCCGGTGATCTTATTCGCGCGGCACGCGGGGCAGATAAAGCACTAATATCGGACGCGATCATATTTGATATCTTCGAAAGTGACGCGCTCGGCGAAAACAAAAAATCACTGGGCTTGGAAGTCACACTGCAGCCGCGCGAGAAAACCCTGACAGATGAAGAAATCGAAGCGGTGGCTGTACGCATTGTTGCAGGCGTGAAGAAAGCGACCGGCGGGGAGTTGCGAACCTAAAATACAAAAAATCAAAAAAAGAACAAAAAATCTCATTTTGTTCTTGCAATGTTCTAAATTATGTTCTATCTATGTTCTCAAGTTGACGCGGTGAGAACAAACAGCGAATTAATCTAACTAACTGTTTGAGATAGCTGCATAATTACAAATCTTGTTTTGCGTACCAAATAGAACAGGACTAGAACAATGGCCAACTTCGCCCTCCCCGATCTCGGTACGCGCGTCACCCCTCACCCACAGCGTGTCACGCCATTTTATGTCGTCGACGATATTCATGCCGCCCGCCGTCGTTACTCAGCTCTTGGCTTTGACGTCACAGAATCCGAAGGCCCTGATTGCCTCGGAATGTCCGCAGGCGATACCGGCATCATGCTTGTCACTCCCGCTCACGCTGCCAAAACCATGCCGCTCCAGGCCATCAAATCGCTTGATAAAGGCCCAGCCCTTTATGTCTGTGTTGATAGCATTGACGCAGTTCGCTGCTCACTTGCTGATCCCATCATTGGCGAACGTGTAACCGATTACGGCACATGGGAACTTTTCGTTGAAAGCCGTGTTGGTCTGGTCATCTTCGCTGAACAGATGAGCGAACCGGAAGCGGGCTGCAACTAGCTGCAACTGATCAAGTCTGTTTCAAGCAGCTTATTTTCTTCACCATCATGTAAGCCCCCTTACCGGGGCAGAATCAGAGTGACTGAACAACAAGGAGAACATGCAATGCGTAATGGTTATGTGGATAATTGGTTTGATGCTGATTGCCGTCCTTTCGGAATGGCCAATCGGGTCACCCGAGGTGGTTTGATGCCCAGGTCACTTCCCGCCAGCCAAACCAAATGCACAAGTTCTCATCGCCCAAAGGGTAATGTTCAACGGCTCAGAACTGTGACCGCTTATATGGTGGTGAACAATATAGGCTGATTGACGATAAAGATATTTATGTGATTTTGAGTTCTTGCGTCCCCTCGCAAGCCGACGCGACATTTTTTTAAAGTCGTGTCATCCCCCCCCGAACCCGCACATCTCTCACCTGAGAGGTGTGCGGACCAACTACCGGAGTATCAAAGTATATGAGTTCGTTCTCACACAGTTATTTGCGTAACTGATTTCCCGATTTGCAGACTAACCGACTAACCGCGTAACTGAGTACTATCCCCTACTATCATAACTGACCGGCGCTCCATTGGAGTTGCCGGTCTTTTTTTACCCCAAGCTGAAAAGCTCTATGCGTTCCCGATAAGCACTCCCGCGGCAAAAACAATAAGCCCGCCTACCACAACCTCAAATGCCGCGCGCAGGAAATTTGTATCCATATATTTCGCCCTGATCCAGGCAATCACCCAGAGTTCGATCAAAACAACCGCAATCGCGACCGCAGTAGCCACCTGAAAATCAGGTATAAGATAAGGCAGCGTGTGTCCAAGACCACCGACCGTGGTCATCATGCCGGTAACCCAGCCCCTGACCATCGGACTGCCGCGGCCCGTAAGCGAGCCGTCATCAGAGAGAGCCTCGGCAAACCCCATGGAAATCCCCGCACCAATGGATGCTGCGGTGCCAACCAGAAAGGTCTCCCAGGTGCTGTGGGTGGCAAAGGCGGCGGCGAATAGAGGTGCCAACGTGGAAATAGAACCGTCCATTAGACCGGCGAGCCCCGGTTGCACATATTGCAGCATGAATACACGGTGCCGTGCGTGTTCCTCTGTGGATCTGTTTGTCGGTGTTAACAGCTCGTCTTCGAGCTGGGCAGCGAGTGATTCGTGCCCGCGCTCAGCCTCGATTAGGTCACCAATCAGCTTGCGGATCTGCGCATCTTCCGCCTTCTCAAGCGCGCGCTCATAAAAGCGACGTGTTTCATACTCGATGGCTTCCGCCTGTTCCCGCACGTCTTCAAGTCCAAGTGGGCGCACCTGCCAAAGCGGTTTATGATCCACAAATCCGCTAACGTCACTACGGCGAATAAGCGGTATATGGTCTCCAAATTTTTGAATATGAATATCGATGAGCATGCGCCGGTGCTCATTTTCTTCTTCCGCCATTCGTTGGAATACCTTGGCAGACGTCGGATAGGTCTCTTTTAAACCGTCCGCGTAATCAGCGAAAATTCGCCCATGTTGCTCTTCGAGCGATATGGCGAGTGCCAAAATCTGCTGCTCATCCAAATCAGAAAATCGCGCCTTTGTGCGGCGCCGAAAGAAGCCTATGGCCATATCGTGTATTCGCTCCCGTAAATAAGCCAGATCGACAAACAACGAATTCGTCGCATCAAGCTATTGTGCGTATAATTGTCTGCCATAATAGTTGTAATAATGCGCTTGACCACTGATTTATAAGAGAAGTGCATGCAGTTTTGTCGCAGGGTCCATATCTATGAAATTTGTTGATGGCGTATATCAGTGGGTCGGGCAATGGATAGAGGAACGCCTGGAGCGCCCTGTTAGCGGTTATGAACCATTTACACCGTCCGACCCGATCACCTTGAGGCGCAACCTTCAACCAGGTGATGTGCTTTTGATCGAGGGCAATCAAAAAGTATCCGTTGCCATAAAATATCTCACTCAATCGACCTGGTCCCACGCGGCAATCTACGTTGGCGACGCACTCGGTGTATCGACATCGGGAGGTGAGCCCAATACTTTGATTGAGGTCAATCTTGGAGAAGGTGCGGTCGCAGCACCTATTTCAAAATACGAAAATTTCAACACACGCATTTGCCGGCCAAAAGGCCTCTCAACTCAAGACCGCCAAAACCTGGTGGCCTTTGTGATTGCGCGGCTCGGGCTTGAATACGATACCCGCAATATATTTGATCTCGCCCGCTACCTTCTGCCCACACCACCAGTTCCAGTGCGCTGGCGCAGGAGACTTATAGCACTCGGCTCCGGCGAGCCAACCCGCGCCATATGCTCAACGCTAATTGCCCAGGCATTCCAACACGTGCGCTACCCAATTCTGCCGAGAGTAGAGCGAAACACCGAACCTGAAGGGCAGGTAAAAGGCTATACAGCCAAGGAAATTCACCATATCCGCCACTACAGCCTTTTCGCCCCCCGTGACTTTGACCTCTCACCATATTTTGACATTATCAAACCGACCATTGAAGATGGATTTGACTACAAGGCATTAACGTGGGGCGATGAGGGCCCCGGTGAAGGCAGTCAGGGAGAAGGACGCCCTGTTTATGATAAGTAGGCCGAGTTTTTTTCAGCTATAGTGGAAAGCTAATCGTTTCCGCCTTGTCCACCCATAAGTACCATTCTATCGGGTGGACAGGGCGGGGGCGATCGCGGTCGGGTCAAAAAAGAGGACGCCCTCTGTATGATAAGTAGGCCCAGTTTTTTTTCAGCTATAGTGGAAACCTATTCGCCCCAGCCCTGAAACCCGGCCTTATCTTCACCACAGGCTTTTCGCAACGCGAAACGCCAGCATCGATAATTATTTAGTAAAGAGCGGCAGTCGTTTCACAGAAACGATGAGAGCCTTACAAAATAAAAAACACTACTGCAACACCATAGGAAATCGAACAAATAACACCTATAATAGCAAATCAAGCGGATCACGCTTGACGCACGATTAAGGGGTGCTACAAGCCCGCCAGAGCCAAGCCCACAAGGGCATGGACCCATTACACAGAACACATTATAGATTGCACAGAAACGAGGCGCAGCTTTGAGCGGCAAAAAGAACCAGACGACGCCCTTGGAGCGCATACGCAATTTCTCCATCATTGCCCACATTGATCACGGCAAATCAACAGTGGCCGATCGGTTGATTCAAATCTGCGGAGGTCTGAGCAAGCGCGAGATGACCGAACAGGTCCTCGACAATATGGACATCGAACGCGAACGCGGCATTACCATCAAGGCGCAAACCGTACGCCTCGACTATAAAGCTGATGACGGTATAACCTACCAGCTCAATCTCATTGATACCCCCGGCCACGTCGATTTTGCATATGAGGTAAGCCGCAGCCTGTCCGCTTGCGAAGGGTCGCTTCTGATTGTCGATGCAAGCCAGGGGGTTGAAGCTCAAACTCTGGCCAACGTCTATCAGGCACTCGACAACGAACATGAAATAATACCGGTACTGAATAAAATTGACCTGCCTGCCGCCGAGCCAGAACGGGTGCGCACACAGATCGAAGACGTTATTGGTCTTGATGCCAGCAACGCCGTTGAAATATCGGCAAAAACCGGCATCGGCATGGAGGCTGTGCTTGAAGCTATCGTAAAGGATTTGCCCGCACCAAAAGGCGTTCTGGATACGCCCCTCAAGGCCTTGTTGGTTGATAGCTGGTATGATGCCTATCTCGGCGTGATTGTGCTGGTGCGCGTTATCGATGGCGAATTGCGCAAGGGGCAGAAAATCAAATTGATGTCCACCGACGCCACCCATCTCGTCGACCGTGTCGGTGTTTTTCGCCCGAAACAGGATATGACCGATTATCTCGGCCCGGGCGAAATAGGTTTCTTTACCGCAGCAATTAAAGAAGTTGCGGACACTCGTGTCGGCGACACGGTCACCGATGACAAAAACCCGTGCGCCGAAGCATTGGAAGGTTTCCAGCCGTCCCAACCTGTCGTATTTTGCGGCCTGTTTCCGGTCGACACTTCAGAATTTGAAGACCTGCGCGATGCCATGGCGAAACTGCGCCTCAATGACGCCAGTTTTGAATTCGAGATGGAAACATCCGCAGCCCTTGGGTTTGGGTTCCGCTGTGGCTTTCTCGGTCTCCTGCATCTGGAAATCGTCCGGGAGCGCATAGAGCGGGAATTTAA
>Ga0209633_10005757_pt1 | contig 10779 bp, 10 predicted proteins | sample Cruoilmetagenom1_FD_187290 | JGI IMG/M metagenome (GOLD analysis project Ga0209633, IMG submission 187290) | Oil polluted marine microbial communities from Coal Oil Point, Santa Barbara, California, USA - Sample 1 (SPAdes) (version 2) | ecosystem: Environmental > Aquatic > Marine > Oil seeps ... | reverse complement strand
TTTGTGATTGCGCAGTGGCAATACCTAAACTAAAAAATAAAAAAAGTGAGAATAAGATTCTTACTTTTCTAGGGAATAATTTTAATTTCATAAAATTTGAGTTTTGTTAAACTTTGAGTCAACTTTTATTCTTGAAGTTTAATTCAAGTTAAGTATTTGTTAAATTTACGTTTGAAAATTGTAAGTCTCATAAAAAACACCCCGACAAAAAACGACATCTAAATGAATATTTTTTAATTTGTAGTTTAAAACCTCGTAAACAGTGGATGTTAGGTTCTATAAATAAATTGTGAAAATCTTAATTTTAGTAATTTAAATACTTCTTGTAGTGGTAATGTCGTGGTGCAAATAGATTTTGTAGTGGTGTTAAATTTCTAAGATGTGGTTAACTAAGCTGTCATCATGATTTAAATTCATCTTTTTTCTTAAACGGTAACGCCTTGTTTCAACACTCTTAGTAGTAATATTAAGTAAAGGAGCTATCTCTTTTGAGGATAAGTTCAAACGTAAATATGTGCATAAGCGCAAGTCATTTGGAGTTAAGTCTGAATACACTTTTTTGACTTTATCTAAAAAATCTTTATCAACATTATTAAAGGCTTGTTCAAAAAATTTCCAATCCTTTTCATTGTTTATGTTACTATCAATTAGCCTTATGACAGATGTATTTTCCAATTCATGACCGTTATTTTTCAATTCTTTTTTTATACTACTTAATACTTCATTTTTCTTAATGATACTCATTGTAGAGATGGCCAACTCTCTATTTTTATTTTCTATGGCTTGATTAAGTTTTTCATTTTTAATACTAGTGATCAATTGTTCGCTTTCTAAATGTTTGTGCTCATGTTGCCTTTTATAATATTTCTTGGAGATTTTGACAATGATTAAAATAATACCAACTAAAGAAAGTATATAGAGTATTAAGGCTAAGTTTGATAAATACCAAGGTCTCATAATTTTAAAATTATAACTTGTCACATTATTGGTCAATTTATTGCCAACTTTAGCATGTACTTCAAATTTATAATCTCCAAAAGAAAGGTTATCAAAAGTTAATTCTGATTTATTTGTCCAATCACTCCACTCATCATATTGTCCAATGAGTTTGTACTGATATTCAACCACTTGGTATTTATCATATTCGGGAACACTATAATTAAAAATAATTGAATTCTGTGTTGATTTAAACTCTCCGGAATTATGAATATCAATATCTTCATTTGCCGTTTCAAGACTTTTTACTGCAACCGAATTTAATAGTATTGTATACTCGTTATTAGCAGTAATCCCGGAAAGATCTAATGTAATATATCCGTTATCAGTTCCTATTAGGTAATTGTTATTTTGAAGATGTGAAATATTTTCATACCCTTTCACGATTTTTCTTAAATGAGCAGGAATTGCAATCTTACTGATTTTAAATTGATTAGTTAAATTGTTGACAGAGACATAGCTGATATTATCCTTAGAAAAAACCCATAATTTTTGAGTTTCATCGACAACTTGTTTCCCAGACAAATATGCATCATCTTTAACTATTGGACTCAATGTTGTGTCCTTTATAAAACCATTTTTTATAGTATCATAACCAAAAATTCCTTCCTCGCTGGCATATAAAATGCGATTCTTATATTTCACTAAACTTGAATTTTTCCCTATTGCAACCGTGGAATCCTTAAGTATACTCGTAATGGTAGTAAAATTCTCGTCGATTGTGAATTTAAAAACACCTTTATATCCATGACTAACCCATACTTCATTATTACTCATTATCTCAAAATATCGAGCAGAATTATCAAACTCTTCAACCTTGTTTTTTAACTTCCAAGTATTACCATCTTTAAAGATTACGTTTAAACCGTTATAATTTCCTTGTAATAGTGTGTTTTCCATACCAGGAATTGGTCTAAAATTCCACGTTCCAGGATTATTAACTACTAATGTTGCTTCGCCTTTATCAAGAGTGTATGTTCCATTATGATGACCACAAAACAACTCATTGCCATACGCAAATAAACTCCATACTTGGCCTGCCGTACCATTAATAAACTTAAATGATTCATCATCACTGCCTATTTTTTTATAAAATAATCCCTGATTAGTACCTAAATAGAGAAAATTGTTAAAAATAATTGAAGTATAAACAGTTCCAAGTGCTCCTTCATCGTCATTCAAAATTCGAACAGGTGATTTAATATTGATACAGTTAATTCCATTATCTAAACCTACCCAAATATTTTCATCTTTATCTTCAAACAAAAACAAGGCAGTATTATTACTTAGTCCGTTATTCTGATTAATCTGATATTCTATTTTACCATCTTCACTTAAATAAATAATACCATTTGAAATTGTACCTAAAACGAAACTCTTGTCATTAAGTTGAATGCTATTAAAAACATTCATTTTTCCTAAAATGCTGGCCGCCGGTATATTCCAAACGGATATCATATTATTTTTATATACATAAAAACCCGTTCTTCGCGTCTGGATAAGTAGTCCTTCTTCTATTGAAAAAATGTTTACAATTCTATCCTCTTTAAATTTGAGAACGTTTGCAATCAATTTTGATTCTCCTCCTTCAATCTTATATATTCCTTCATTCGCGACATGATAATAAATCATGTTATTAATATTAAAGACTTTTGAAATTATATTATGAGACTTGATAATAGTAAAATCATTACTTTTTGTATTGTAGAAATATATTCTATTAAAAGATTGAAAAAGTATCCATTCTTCATACGTAATAATATTCCAAATATGTTCATCTTCAACCATTTTTTCCTTCAGCTTAGGAACTAAGGAACTGTATTGTAATTTTCCAAAGGTATCTTTTTCCCAGTAGCCAAATTCCATATAGCAACCCGTATAAATTTTATCATTAACGACCTTAACTGCTCTTATAATAGTTTTATTCGGTGAAGGATACATTTTCCACTTTGAACCATTAAACTCTAAAAGTCCCTCGTTATTAGCAACGTAAATGAATTTATTAGGAGCTTGGGAAACCATCCAATTTTGATTATCTCCTCCATAGTCTTCAGGGGTGAATTCTTCTATTGGAGGAAGTTCTTGGGCATATAAACCCCCAACAAAAAAAATGAAGATATAAATGATGGCTTTATAGTGAAACTGTTTCATTAATATATTTGGGCAAATAATACTATGGTGCTAAGGTAAGGGCAATTTAAGAAGTTTTAATAAAACTCTCACAATATTTTAAATTGATTCTTACAGCTATATCTGTCATTTGTCCTATTGCATTTATATTCTTTAAAACAAAAGAGTACACCATTTTAAACCTCAATTGGCACAAAGCCTTATTGTTGACTTATAAAAATATTGAACTGAGAATTTTTCATTAAAATAATAAAGAAAGACACTATAATAACAAAACTTCAGTTGCTTCATCTAAAACAGAATTACTAAAATCTTTAAGATAAGCCTGAGTAATGGCAAGGTTTTGATGCCCTAATGATTCACTAATAACGTCTGTTGAAATACCTTTTTGTTTTAAACATGTAGCAAAGCTATGCCTAGCAACATATGTAGTAATTGACTTCTGAATATTTGTTAATTCCCCTATCTCTTTTAAAGCGTAGTTAAATTGCTTTAATACTTTATTTTTCCTGTTTTCAATCTGTGAGGGTGTTAGGTTCTCTTTTAATAAAATTGGAAAAATATAATCTGTCTTGGAAGAATAAACTTTATAAAAATCTAAAATTTCCTTAACGGGCTGAATAATTTTTATCTGAAAATTACCTTTGGTTTTTGAGCGGGAATAATAAATCCTACCATCAATTATATTTTCCCATCTTAAGTTAATCATATCTGCAAAGTTCATCCCTCTAGTATAAAAACTAAATAGAAAATAATTCTTAAAATGTATTAAATGCTGATAATCACTCAAATTTAATGCTATTATACTATTGACCTCCTCTAATGTTAGTGCTCTTTTTACTGCTTTACTTTTAAATTTTGAAACCTTATAAAGTTTAAAGGGGTAAATACTTTCATTGATAATGTCTCGTTTTATAGCAAAATTAAACAAGGCTCTTATTCCTCTCATACGGATACTAATACCTCCGTCTGTTCCTCCCCTAGAACGTAAAAATATTTCATATTTTTCCAAATAGGTATAATTAATCTCTTTAAAAGTAAGATGTCTATTTCGTTGAAAACGCATAATTGAGTTTAAGGTATCATAATACATTCTTGCGTTGCCCATTCTACCAGACATTTTCATTTCAGAAATAATTTCTTCTCCAAACTTGAAAATATTTCGATTAATAGGGTTCGTTTGAACTCTAAACTTCCGTTCAAAATCTTCTAAGGTGTAATATTCATTTTCAATTTCTAATTCTGTAATGACTTTATATGATTGTATTTAACAATCTATTATTTTGGATATAGTTATTACTTTTTTTATTAAATTCTCCTATATTTGAGTTCCATTCAGGTTCTAATGCATTATAAGGTGTTCTAAAATATTTAGACCTTCTATTTTTGGTGAAACGTAATATTATTGGAAATTTATGATTTGCCAATTTGGTTTTTCTTAAAACTGCTCTTATTGAAGTCATATGCAAAATATTATTATCAGTACAACATCTGTACAACAAATTAGGATATAAAGATAAAATAAATGATGCTAAAAGAAAATTTAAAAATGTTAAAATATTGATATTCAATTAAATACATACAAAAGAAATTAAATGAAAATAAAAATCTTATTTCTTCTAAGCAGACGGTCATAGGTTCGAATCCTATCGCGATTACGAATAAATTAAAAAAGCAAGCAACAATTAAAGCTTGTTTTTTGTTGCGATTTTTTTTTTGGTTTTCAGTACGGAGTACTTTTAGGAAAAACGTAATAGCCCAAAGTTGAATCATTAATACTTGATAAATTAATTGTTTTTTTTTTTTTGGATTCAATAAATAACAGAAATGTAATAATAATCAAATATTACAATTAGTAAAAACGCTGACAATGGTCATTTTATATAACTAATTTACGCTTTAATTTTACCAATTCAGGTTTAATTTAAGTTATTATGGATAGATTCAATTTGAATAGCTTCAAATCAAGAAGTAAAGATTCCGTAAAACATTCAGGGGTAATTTCAAAAATTTCAAAATCCACTATAACCGTTTCTCTAGACGGAAATGTAAATTGTGAATCTTGCAAAGCTAAAGCCGCCTGTGGTATTTCAGAATCAAATTCTAAAGAAATTGAAATCACCCATTCTATTTCTGAACAGGCAAGTATTTTTCAATCTTTTAAACTAAATGAAGGAGTTGAGGTTGTCATGCAAACTGCACTGGGGTTAGAAGCCGTCTTTTGGGCTTATATTTTTCCCTTTATCTTAATGATTGTTGTACTATTTATATCATCTTATTTTTTAAAAGAATGGGTAGCAGGCCTATTGTCGCTTTTTATTCTAATTCCCTATTATTTACTACTCTATGTTTTAAAAAATTCATTTCAAAAATCCTTTAAGATTGCAATATTAAAAAACCAATAAATATGACTATTTCTGTTTTATATAGTGTTCTGTTATTGGTTTCTTTAGGGGTAATTGCCGCCATCTTGCTATACATAATTTCTAAAAAGTTTTATGTATATGAAAATCCTTTAATTGCTGAAATAGAAGATATATTACCGGCAGCCAATTGCGCCGGTTGTGGTTCACCCGGGTGTAAATCATTTGCTGAGAAATTGGTAAATACAGAAGATATTTCCGATCTATTTTGTCCTGTAGGCGGAAATGATGTTATGAAATTAATTGCCAAAAAATTAGGAAAGGAAGTTACTGAAAAAGATCCAACAGTGGCGGTAGTTCTTTGTCAGGGAAGCTGTGAAGTACGACCTAAGACTACAGAATATCAGGGTCCGAAATCATGTGCGATATCATCACTTATTTATAGTGGAGAAACCGATTGTCAATACGGCTGTTTAGGTGATGGAGATTGTGTAAATGTATGCAAATTCGATGCTATGTATATGGATGAAAACACGGGGTTACCGGTAATCATTACAGACAAATGTACATCCTGTGGAGTTTGTGTTGATGCGTGCCCGAGAGATATTATTGAAATGAGGCCTAAAAATAAAAGGGATTTAAAAATATTTGTAGGATGTTTAAATGAAGACAAAGGAGGCATCGCCAAAAAAGCCTGCGCAGTTGCTTGTATTGGATGCGCTAAATGTGAAGATATCTGTCCAAAAGATGCAATTATTATGGTAAATTCTTTGGCATATATTGATCCTGTTTTATGTACATTATGTAGAAAATGTGTGCCTGTTTGTCCAACTCATTCCATCATTGAAACCAATTTCCCTCCAAGAAAAGAGAAAAAAGTTGAGCTTAAGATTATGGATAATGTAGAATCAGAAAAATTAAAAGCAGATGCTTAAAACATTTCCAAAAGGTGGTATTCACCCTCCTGAAAATAAATTAACATCCACAAAGAGGATTCAAAAATTATCGGTACCAAAAGTGGTTTATGTTCCTATTGCCCAACATATTGGGATTCCATCTGAAATTACAGTAGCAAGAAAGGATAAAGTTAAAATTGGACAGGTTATTGCCAAATCCAGCGGTTTTATTTCCTCAAATATTCATTCGCCTGTTGCCGGTACTGTTACAAAACTCGATAAAATTATTGATACCAGTGGTTATAAAAAACAATGTATTGTCATTAGAACTGATGTTAAAGATCCATCAAATTTTGAAGAAAAAGAATATCCTTTAAAAAAGGAAATTGAATTGACCCCGAAAGAAATAGTTCAGCGTATTACAGATTATGGTATAGTTGGTTTAGGTGGTGCCACTTTTCCTTCACACGTTAAACTACAAGTAAAAGAAGAAAATAAAATTAATTGCTTACTTATCAATGGTGTTGAATGTGAACCCTATTTGACTGCTGATCATAGATTAATGCTTGAAAGGCCCGAAGAAATTATAGTAGGTATTCAAATTTTGATGTCTGCGCTAAATGTAAATAAAGCCATAATTGGAATTGAAAACAATAAAAAAGACGCCATTGACATTTTTAAGGGTTTGACTAAAAATGAAGAAGGGATTCATGTAGCCACTTTAAAAGTTAAATATCCGCAAGGAAGTGAAAAACAGTTGATCAGGTCAATTTTAAAAAGAGAAGTCCCCAAAAATGGATTGCCCCAAGATGTAGGTGTAATTGTCCATAATGTAGGTACGATTTTCGCTGTTTATCAAGCCATCCAATATAACAAACCTTTAACTGAACGAGTTGTAACGGTTACAGGAAAAGAACTTAAAAAACCTTCTAATTTTTGGGTAAAAATAGGGACGCCTATTCATGATTTAATTGATGAAGTTGGTGGTTTGCCTGAAAGAACTCGAAAAATTGTTAATGGTGGCCCAATGATGGGTAAAGCGATAAAAAATACCAATGTGCCAATCACAAAAGGAACCTCGGGAATTTTAGTAATATCAGAAGATGAGGCAAGCCGACAAGAATCTAAAAGTTGTATCCGTTGTGGTGATTGTGTATTCGTTTGCCCAATGGGTCTAGAACCTTATTTGTTAATGAAACTAACCGAAAAAGGCCTGTATGAACGTGCTGCAAATGAAGATATTTTGACCTGCATAGAATGTGGATCCTGTAGTTATATATGTCCTTCTCATCGCCCTTTGTTAGATTATATTCGGTTTGGAAAAAGTATTGTTAAAAAATTGGAAACCTCAAAAAATTAACATGAACACACAACCAATCATTATATCGGCATCACCACATGTTCATTCTGACAGAACATCAAAAAAAATGATGTATGATGTTGTTATAGCATTGATCCCTGCTTTTTTAGTGTCATTGTATGTTTTTGGGATTGGTGCACTTATGGTTACGGCCGTTGCAGTAATTTCCTGCTTATCATTTGAGTATTTGATACAAAAATATGTACTAAAAACCGCTGTAACCATCAATGATGGTTCTGCATTATTAACGGGTATCTTATTAGCTTTCAATGTTCCCTCTAACTTACCTGTGTGGATGATCATTGTTGGCAGTTTAGTGGCAATTGGAGTTGCCAAATCCTCTTTTGGAGGGCTGGGATTTAACATCTTTAATCCCGTCTTGGTTGGAAGGGTTTTCTTATTAGTTTCTTTTCCGGTTCAAATGACCACGTGGCCAAGTCCAGTTGTAAATCAAACTACTATGGTAGATGCCGTTACCGGAGCAACTCCCCTAGGAGTTATCAAAGAAGGAGTAATGCAGGGAGAAACAATTACCAGTTTAAGCGCTCAAATTCCTTCAACTATAGATTTGTTTTTAGGAATTACCGGTGGTTCAATTGGTGAAATGTCCACGTTAGCTTTAATTCTTGGTGGTATCTACTTGATTGCAAAAAAAGTAATAACCTGGCATATTCCGGTAACTGTATTAGCAACTATGGTGATTTTAACAGGAATATTTTGGTCTATTGACCCAGAACAATATGCCAATCCTTTGATCCATATCATTACCGGAGGTGCTATGTTGGGAGCATTCTTCATGGCAACAGATCCGGTTACAAGCCCAATGAGCAAAAAAGGAATGGTTCTATTCGCCTTTGGAATTGGATTAATTACCATTGTGATAAGGTTATTTGGTGCGTATCCTGAAGGTGTTTCATTTGCAGTTATAATTATGAATGCCTTTGTACCATTGATCAATACCTACTTTAAACCTAAAAAGTTCGGTTCAAAAATTAAATCTCAAATACTGTAATTATGAAAAAAAAGGAATCGACTTTTATAAATATGGTAGGATCTCTTTTGGTGATCACAGTAGTTGCAGGATTTTCCTTGGGCTTTGTAAATGATCTAACTATAGGTCCAAAGGCAACAGCGAAATTAAAACAAAAAGTAAATGCGATTAAATTAGTATTGCCAGAATTTAACAATAACCCTGTTAAAGATATTCAACTTTTGAAATTGGAGAATAGCAAAGATAGTATTGAGGTTTATCCTGCTTTCTTAAACAATACATTTGTTGGTGCGGCTGTTATTGGCAGAACTGACAAAGGTTTTAGCGGATTAATAAAAATTATGGTAGGTTTTAAACCAAATGGAGATATTCAAAATATTGCGGTGCTTGAACAAAAAGAAACCCCGGGTTTAGGAACAAAAATAAAAGGAGAAACGTTTTTGAAACAGTTTAGAGGTATCAATCTTTCATCATATAATTTGAATGTTAGAAAAGATGGTGGTGAAACAGATGCCTTAACCGGTGCAACTATTACCTCAAGAGCGTTTTGTGACGCAACCAAAATGGCTTATGAAGTGTTTACAATAAAAAATGATTCACTAAATGCTTTTGAAAATTAAGAATTATGGCTGAAAAAATGAATCAAACTCAAAATTTCTTAAAAGGGATCATTAAAGAAAACCCTGTTTTTGTTATGCTCCTGGGTATGTGCCCAACATTGGGTGTAACATCTTCAGCGTTTAACGGATTGGGAATGGGTCTGGCAACATTATTTGTGCTGTTAATGTCAAATATTGTCATTTCTCTTGTCAAGTCACAAATACCAAATAAAGTTCGAATTCCTGCATTTATTATTGTCATAGCATCATTTGTAACTATAGTTGAAATGGTGTTGGAAGCTTTTATCCCATTTTTATATGAGCAACTCGGCATTTTTATTCCTTTAATTGTGGTTAACTGTTTAATATTAGGGCGCGCTGAAGCATTTGCTTCAAAAAATGATTTGCTTTCTTCTATTATTGATGCTTTAGGGATGGGGTTTGGCTTCGTCATCGCATTAACAGTGTTGGGAGCAGTTCGTGAAATTTTAGGAAACGGCAGCTTGTTTGCGTGGCGTTTTGTTTCAGAAAATGCCAATACTTTTATATTATTTGTATTACCTCCCGGTGCTTTTATAGCCCTAGCCTATTTAGCCGTTTTATTTAATAAAATCTCAATTAAAACATCATAAAAAATGGAATATGTATTGATATTAATAGCAGCTGTTTTTGTAAACAACATCGTACTCTCTCAATTTTTGGGGATTTGTCCTTTTTTAGGCGTTTCAAATAAGGTAACAACTTCTATTGGTATGTCAGGTGCCGTATTATTTGTAATGACACTTGCTACATTGACAACCTATCTATTACATCAATTTGTACTGGTACCTTCCGGTTTGGATTATTTGAGAACGATCACTTTCATTTTAGTGATAGCAGCACTTGTACAAATGGTTGAGATCGTATTAAAAAAAGTAAGCCCACCATTATATCAGGCTTTAGGTGTGTTTTTACCATTAATTACAACCAATTGTGCCGTATTAGGAGTCGCTATTTTAGCCTTGGGTTTAGAAAGTGGTAGTTTAGTAAAGGCTGTATTCTTTGCCATAGCTAATTCAATAGGCTTTGCACTGGCATTGATTGTTTTTGCCAGTATTCGTGAACAATTAGAGTTAGCAGATATTCCAAAAGGAATGAAAGGAGTTCCAATTAATTTGTTAGTAGCAGGGTTATTATCCCTTGCTTTTTTAGGTTTTACTGGCTTGGTATAAATTATAGATTGAAATGTAAAGTGTAATTCTTATTGATTTTCAGCCCGGAGTGCAAAGGTTCACTGAGCTGGGTGAAGTAATCCATTAACTCTTACTTGAAGCAAAAAGTCTATTTCTTGCACAATTAACTTTTTTCCACTATATGATTTTATCTTAAAGTGATAGATTAAAACATTTATCTTAATAGTCGTGTTGTTACTAATCTAAAAAAAGTTCAAAAAAACTTAAGTAAA
>Ga0209633_10005756_pt1 | contig 10779 bp, 10 predicted proteins | sample Cruoilmetagenom1_FD_187290 | JGI IMG/M metagenome (GOLD analysis project Ga0209633, IMG submission 187290) | Oil polluted marine microbial communities from Coal Oil Point, Santa Barbara, California, USA - Sample 1 (SPAdes) (version 2) | ecosystem: Environmental > Aquatic > Marine > Oil seeps ... | reverse complement strand
CCCCCAGGGCAACGCCTCGACTGGGCTCGGCGTTTCGGCGGCGGACCGGGGCGTGACAACCTATGACGTTCTTTCCGGCGAATACCGGCTGGAAGCGGCGGTGACCGAAACCGACATCCCCGGCCTCGCCCTGGCGCCGGCCGGCGTCGACCTCGCCGGCGCCGAGGTTGAGCTCATCGATGCGGATCGCCGCCATTACCGGCTGGCCGACGCGGTTGAGGAATACGCCCAGTCTGGCGGGAGCGAACCGGTCTCCTATGTTCTGATCGACTGCCCGCCTTCTTTGAGCCTGTTGACGGTGAATGCTCTTGCCGCGGCTGACGCGGTGATCATTCCTCTTCAATGCGAGTTCTTTGCGCTGGAAGGTCTTTCCCAGATCCTGCGCACAATCGAGACTATTCGTGCACGGATCAACCCTGAGATTGAGCTTCAGGGCGTCGTCCTGACAATGCATGACCGGCGCAACAATCTCAGTAATCAGGTTGAAGACGATGTTCGCGCGCATTTGAAAGACAAGGTCTACAAGACCGTAATCCCGCGCAATGTCAGAATTTCTGAAGCGCCGAGCCACGGCAAGCCGGCGCTTTTATATGATCTTAAATGCCCCGGCAGCCAGGCTTACATCCAGCTTGCTTCCGAGGTCATCCAGCGCGAGCGCGCACGGCCGAAAGCGGCCTGAGGAGAAACGATAATATGGCGGTCGCAGCAAAAAAGAAAAGCCAAAGCAAGGGCTTAGGCCGAGGCCTCGACGCTCTTCTGGGCGACGCACCGCCTGAAAAGCCAGCCAAAAGCACCGAGCCGAAACGCGAATTGCCGATCGAATATCTGACGGCCAGCGCCGATCAGCCGCGCCAGATTTTCGACAAGGACGCAATTGAAGAGCTTGCCGCCTCGATCAAGGCGCGCGGCCTCCTGCAGCCGATCCTGGTGCGACCCAACGGCAAGGACAGTTACGAGATCGTCGCCGGCGAGCGTCGCTGGCGCGCGGCGCAAAAAGCAAAACTCCACGATGTGCCGGTAATCATCCGTGAGCTGACGGATGAGGCCGCCGCTGAGATCGCGCTGATTGAAAATGTTCAGCGCGTCGATCTCGGCCCTATCGAGGAGGCGAACGCCTATAATCGTCTCGCCGACATTTACGGGCGCACGCAGGAAGAGATCGCCAAAGCGGTGGGCAAATCGCGCAGCCATGTCGCTAATATGATGCGGCTCTTGAAGCTCCCTTCGCGGGCCCATGATGCGCTCGCCGGCGGCGAGATCACCATGGGCCACGCCCGCGCCCTCCTCGGCGCCGCTGATCCCGACCGCACGCTTAAAGCCGTGTTGCAAGGCGGCCTCTCGGTGCGGGAAACGGAAAAGCTGGTCCGTGGCTTTGAGGCCGGCAAGTCCGGCGTAGAAACGGCCACGTCAGGAAAAAGCAGCGTAAAATCAACAGGTTCTGGCGGCGCGAAAGACGCCGACACGCGCGCCCTTGAGCGAGATCTCTCGGCCATTCTGGGCCTTGATGTGGCGATCGACCACTCCAAAAAAGGCGCCGGGTCGCTCACCGTCAAATACCTCACCCTCGACCAACTCGACGACATCTGCCGCCGCCTGATGGGCGCCGGAGCATAGCTGTTTGTCTGTGGGCGGAACATTAACGGCGTCCGACAAGCCCGCTGCGGCGCAGCTGCTTGCGGATGCATTCTTCGACAATCCGGCCCATGTTTACATTTATCCGGATCCGGCGACGCGCAGAAAAAAGCTTGAATGGTTGATGCGCACAAATCTCGGCGCCCAGATGTCGGTCGGGCAAAGCTTTGCCGAGCGCGCCGACAATGGCTCGATTTCGGCAATGGGGTTTTGGCATTCGCCGGGGGCGCCCAAAGCCAGCCTATGGACGCTTGCGCGCCACGGGTTTTTCTCGATGCCGTTACGAGATGGCGCAACCGCTTTTTGTCGAATGTTGTTTACGGTGGAGGAGATCGAAGCGCGCCGCCTGAAAGCGCTTGGCGGGCGCGAAAGCTGGTATCTCAACAATATGGTCGTTGCGCGCGATGAAAGAGGCCGCGGGCTTGGCCGTAAGATTCTGAGCGGGCAATTGTCGGCCACGGTGCGCCCATCCGGTTTTCCAGCGTCTTTGACAACACAAAAGGTTGAAAACGTCAGCTTTTATAATGGTTTAGGGTTTCGCGTCGCCGATGACGAGCCGGTAATCGATGAAGCGGGCGAGCGCTTCGACAACTGGATAATGATTTACGAGCCAGCCGCTTAACGCCCCGCCATCAGGGCAAGGCGCAAAGCCGCGCGTTCCACAAGTTCGCGTTGCGGGGCGCCGGTGGTTTTTGCTTCGAGCTCCGCATCAATCAGCATACGAAGCGCTGTGTCAAGCTTGCGGCCGCGCCATTTGTAAAGCCGCGCCTCAAAGGCGCGCTGTTCGCCGAAGAATACCGGCGGTCTTAGCTTCTTCATGGCGCCGGCGGCGCTCTCGCCCGCCTCCATCATGTCGCACGCCGCTTTCAGCCGTGAGAATTGCCGCTGCAGCGCTCTGACGAGGCTCACCGGGTTGGCGCCCGCGGTCGCCGCTTTGTGGAGCGCGCTTGCGAGCTTTGCGGGGTTGCCGTCGGCGGCGGCCCCCGCGGTGTCGTCCATGGCGTCGCCGAGCCCGCTGACGAGAGAGGCGCGCACATCTTCAAGGCTGATGGTTCCTGGCCCCGATCTTAAGGCTTTTGGCCCCTTATAGAGGATTAGCTTATCGATTTCGGCGCGGGAGACGCCGTGATCCTCGCCGAGGATCGCGACAATGAGGTCGAGGGCGTCGCTGTCAAAGCGTAGATCTTCCGCGCGGGCGGCCGCAACTGCCATGTCGCGAACGTCGCCCGGCCCGTCGGCATAGCAGGGCAGCGCCGCGGCGTTTTTTGCCTTCTCAAACGCCTTTCGAAGCCCTGACCGGGGCGGCAATTCGCCCGCTTCAATGAGGACCAGGCCGTTGGGTTTCAAATGGCCCTTATCCAGCGCCTCAAGGAACGCCGCCGCTTGTTTCGCTGACGCCTCGCCACTCGTCCGCAGGCGGACGACCCGTTCGCCACCGGCGAAGGAAAGCGCCGCCGCCTCGTCGCCGATCCGGCCGGGCTCGGTTTTGATGTCGGCGTCGGTGAGCTCGATATAATTAAACGGGTCTTTGAAATCGTCGACAATCGAGTGCGCCAGCAAGTCCGAGCGCTCGCGCACCAGCCCGCCATCGGGGCCGTAAATCAAGATGGCGGCGATCTTCCTGTCGCGCTCGGCGAGGAAGCTTTTAATCGCGCGTCCTTTGAGCGCGACCATTAGGGGCCCTGAATGATGTCGATGGCGTCGTCGTCCGGCGCCGGCAAAATTTCCTCATCGCCGCCCGGTTCGGCTTCGTCGGTAATTTCCTGCGGGGCGGCGCCGTCATCGGCGAAGCCTTGCGAAAACCGGATCAGGAGATCGCGCTCGATTTCCTCGGCGAGGAGGCGCGCGGCCTTTTCCTGGGCGGTTTGTTCAGCGAACAGCGTTGAATATTGCGAGCTGACAATGTTGTAGGAGGTAACGGCGCGGGCGCGGCCATTGGTTGTTGAGCCGGTGCGGAGGTCGCGCAGCCCATAACGCGCATTGAGGCGGTAATTGTAGCGGGTGACGGTCGCATCAATCTGCACCGCAAGGCGTTCAGCGGTCTCGGTTGCGTTGACTGTCAGCTCATATCGCGGGGTCTCGCCGCTTTTAAGGGCAATCCGGTCGGCGAGGGCGCTGACGATAAGCGGGTGGACCTCTTCGGGCGCGACGACGGCGCCGATGGCGACCCGCTGGTTGAGCGGCGCAGCGCCGCTTTCCGAGACAGCATAAATCGGTTTGAAACCGCATCCGGCAAGCGCCAGATAGCCAGCGATTGCAACGAACAAAAGGCCGGCTTTTTTCTGTCCCATCAATCCGCCTCCTAATTCGCAACGATATTGACGATCCGCCCAGGCACGACAACGACCTTGCGGACTGTCTTGCCCTCAATATGACGCTTTACGGCCTCGTCGGACAAGGCCGCTTTCTCAACAGTTGCATTATCGGCGTCCGCGGCGACCTCAAGCTCGCCCCGGCGCTTGCCGTTGATCTGCAGCCCGAGAGTGACGCTGTCCTTGGCGAGAAGCTCCGGATCGGCTTGCGGCCAGGGCGCATTGCAGACGAGGCCCTCCCCGCCCAGCGTTTCCCAGCATTCTTCGGCGAGATGCGGGGTGAACGGGGCGACCAACTGCGTCAGCGCCGACAAGGCTTCCGCGCGGGCCCAATCGCTTGATGCTGCGTTCTTTTTCAGCGCATTCATGAACTCATAGATGCGTGCGATCGCCTTGTTGAAGCGGAAATTTTCAATGTCGTCGGTGACGCCGGCGATCGTTGCGTGGGTCGTCTGGCGCAATGGCTTGTCGGCCTCGTCTGCAGCAGGGCTGGAAAGATCGGCGTTTTTGAACAGACCCTCCGCCGGAGAGACCGCGTCCCAGATGCGATTGATCAGTTTCCAGGCGCCTTCAACGCCTGAGTCCGTCCACTCCACATCGCGCTCCGGGGGCGAGTCCGACAGCATGAACCAGCGCGCCGCGTCCGCGCCATAAGTCTCGGCGATCGCTTCGGGTGAGACGACATTCTTTTTTGATTTCGACATTTTTTCGATGGGGCCGATGATCACCGGCTCACCAGTTTCCGCGTGGACAAATACGTCACCTTTGCGAACAACTTCGTCTGGCAAAAGCCATTCGTCAGCTTCGTCGCGATACGTCTCATGCACCACCATCCCTTGCGTAAACAAATTTGCAAATGGTTCGTCTACGGATAAGTATCCACATTCTTTCATCATCCGTGTGAAATAGCGCGCGTAAAGAAGGTGCAGGATCGCGTGCTCGACGCCGCCGATATATTGATCGACCGGCAGCCAGTAATCGGCGGCGGCTTTGTCGATTGGTTTATCCGGATCGGGCGCCGCGAAGCGCGCAAAATACCATGAGGAATCGATGAAGGTGTCGAACGTGTCGGTCTCGCGCCGGGCCTCGCCGCCGCAATCGGGGCAGTTCACATGCTTCCAGGTCGGGTGCCGGTCGAGCGGGTTTCCGGGGTGAGAGAAATCCGCCTCGTCAGGCAGTCTCACCGGCAGGTCTTTTGCCGGGACCGGCACGATGCCACATTTCTCGCAATGGATCGCCGGGATCGGACAGCCCCAATAGCGCTGGCGCGATACGCCCCAATCGCGCAGGCGATATTGCGTGACGCCCCGCCCGAGCTCCATTTCCTCGATTTTAGCGATCGCCGCCGCTATTGCGTCATCGGTGACGAGCCCGTCGAGAAAGCCGGAATTAAAAAGTGTGCCCGGCCCTACATAGGCCTCATCGGCAATTTCGAATGTCGCGGCGTCCGCTTCCGGCGGCAACACTACCGGTGTTACGTCGAGGCCATACTTTCGCGCGAAATCGAGGTCGCGTTGGTCGCCTGAGGGGCAGCCGAAGATCGCGCCGGTCCCGTACTGCATCAGCACGAAATTGGCGACATAGACCGGCAGGCGCCTGTCGTCGAACGGATGGCCCATTTCAACGTTGAGCTTAAACCCACGCTTTTCGGCCTTCTCGATCGCTTCTTCGGAGGTGCCGAGTTTCTGGCAGTCGGCGATGAAATCTTTCAAGCCGGGATCGTTTTCAGCAAAATGCGCCGCCAGCGGATGGTCCGGCGCGATGGCGATGAAGCTTGCGCCAAAAAGCGTGTCCGGCCGGGTCGTGAAAATCTCGATGCCGTCTTCGTATCCGCCTGGCGGATTTTTGGTTTTCACGCCTTCGCGCGAGGTTATTCCGTCAGCAAAACGGAACTTCATGGCTAAGCCCTTTGACTTGCCGATCCAGTTGCGTTGCATCAGCCGGACATTGTCCGGCCAGCCGGCCAGGCGCCCGTCATCAAGCGCGGCGAGAAGGTCTTCGGCGGCGTCGGTGATCTTGAAAAACCACTGCGAGAGCTTGCGCCGCTCAACGGGCGCGCCGGAGCGCCACCCTTTGCCATCAATCACCTGCTCATTGGCGAGCACGGTATGATCGACCGGGTCCCAATTGACCGAGCTCTCCTTGCGGTAGGCGAAGCCTTTTTTCCAGAAGTCGAGAAACAGGCGCTGCTGATGGACGTAATATTCAGGGTCGCAGGTCGCGAATTCGCGCGACCAGTCGATCGATAGCCCCATCTGCTTGAGCTGGCCGCGCATGATGTCGATATTGGAGTATGTCCAGTCGCGCGGATGCGAGCCGGTCTGCATTGCGGCGTTCTCCGCGGGCATACCGAAGGCGTCCCAGCCCATCGGATGGAGCACATTGTAGCCGCAGGCCTTTTTGTAACGCGCAATGACGTCGCCCATGGCGTAGTTGCGGACATGCCCGATATGGATGCGGCCCGACGGATAGGGGAACATCTCCAGGACGTAGTACTTGGCCCTACTTTGCGCGGCGCCGTCTCCGGCGCCGGCCTTGAAGGCGGCGGCCTCTTCCCAGCGGGCCTGCCATTTCGGTTCGGATTCTTTTGGATTGTAGCGGGCCATCCCGGTGGTCTTTCTTGAAATTCGAATAGAAAAAACGGCGCTCAAAAAGCGCCGTTTGGTTGTCCATGAAACCGGCGCGGTTGCCTAGCCGTCGATGACGTTTAGCCGTAGCTGGCGCGCCCGGGTGAGGATTGCGTTTTCGATTTCCCGGCCGGTCGCCGGATTAACCGCCGCGTCTGCCCAGTCGGCGCTCTCGCCGCGTTCCTGGCGAAACACCGAAACCCGCAAAGCGTCAGCGCGAAGCGCGCTGTCGAGTATATAGACCGTCGTCTTGAACCGCTCATTCGGCGCTTCCGGGTTCGAATACCAATCGGTAATGATCAGACCGGCAATCGGGTCAGCTGACGAGACCGGCAGAAAATCAAGAGTTTCGAGCGATGCGGCCCATAAATAGCGGTTTACGGTTGTCGCCTGGCCGCCTTTGCCGGTCGAGTAGGACGGCAGCGTGGCGTTCCGGCCATCGGAAAGACTGGAGCCGCCACCGCACGCAGCCAGCACCGCCGCGCCGCTCGCCATCGCCAACACTTTGAAAAAAGTAACCTTTTCCGCCTTCATCGCGTGATAATCCAATTCTGTTTTCGTTAACGAGGCCCGGCTGGCCGGATTTCGTGGCTTTCCTACCACAACCGCGCAATTAGACAACGCACGAGGCGCTGGAGCGCTTGAACCTTCCTATTCCGGGCGCCATTATCTCCAAAGGTCATAAAGCTGTTAACTTTATGCCGTTAAACCATGTCCAGATTTCGGCAAGGTAAGCGGCGATAGCTTGCAGTCAACAAGGTATGCACAGTGACTGGGCCGTGGGGCGTTGCGTAGGGGCTTTATGCCGGGATCGCTGGGGAGCGATTTCTGGCGAAGAAGTAAGTTTTGTTCGGGCAGGTGTTGGGGCATCTGTTTGAAGCGTGGCGCGGCACAGGCTTTGAATGAAGCAGGCCGTTGATTGAGATAGAGAAATGACCGTTCTGCGGATGGCATTATTGAGCGTGAGCGCAGCGGCCCTGACCGTTGGCGCCGCCTATGGCGCTGATCCGGTTGAAATTGAAGTTACGGGCGAGGTGAGCGTCGTCGCGGGCGTTGTCGAAGGCGACGCAAAAGCTGACGCCAATGCAGAAGTCGCGGTTAAAGGCTCTACGGTTCTTGATAACGGCGTTGAAGTGGGCGCGGTGGTTGAAGGCCGTCTCGATGCGGATCAACCGGCACAACGTTTCGGCGGCGGCCGGTTTTCCAGCCTTCTCATAGGCGGCCCGCGCGGTATCGCGCCGCTCGACAGCGACGCCTATCTGCAAGGGGCTTACGCCTATGCGCGCGGCAGCTTCGGGCAAGTTATTGTCGGGCGCGACCATGGCGTCGCGCGCACTCTCGCGGTGACCTCCCCAACGATTTTCAGCTCGATCAATGTCAATGATTGGCAGACGGATTTATCCGGCCTGAACGACGTTCACACGGTGAACGACTTCACCGGCTATTCGACGAAAGTTACCTATATGCCGCCGGCGAATCTGCTGGGCGGCGTTCTTGGCGGCTTGCAGCTCGGCGTTTCTTATTCGCCTTCCTTGCGTAATTGCGGCGATCGTCTGTGCGCGCCGGAGGGCGGGTTCCTGATTTCGCCGGACGGCACCCTGCTGACCGAGTCCGCGCAATGGGACGACGCTGTTGAAGCCGCGCTCTATTATCAAAAACCAATCAAGCTGGGCAGCGACCGGCTGTTGCTTGGCGTCGGCGCCAGCTACGTGACCGCCGACGAAGACACGCTCGCGGCGCTGCCGGTTTATGATGACTATGAGGCTTATTCCGTCGGGCTTAATCTCGCCTATCGCGGCATCACGCTTGGCGGCTCGGTCAAAACAACCAATTCAGGGCTCGCGACCGCCGACGACGATAATTATCTCGCTTTTGACGCCGGCATCACCTTCCGCACCGGCGAAGAGTCCGGGGACTGGGGCTTCATGCTTGGTTACGGCCAGTCGGAAGCGAATGCGATCGGGCCAAACCCGCTTGATCCGACATTGTTTCAGGACACGCAAACCGCGCAAGCGGGCGTCACTTACGTGTTGGGGCGCGGCATTACAGTCGGCGCTGCTGCGCAATATGTTGAATCTACAAAACCAATTGCCGCAGGAGGCCCGGAAGAGGCCACCACGGTCGTGATCGAAAGCTCGATCAAATTCTAAAAAATTCTAAGCGCCTAAGCTTAGAGGGGATACTGAACCGGGATGGCCTTGCGCCATCCCGTTTTCTTTTTAGGAGGAAGTGCAATGAAGCCGCCATTCCGATTTATCGCCGCCGGTTTTGTGTTTGCGCTTTTCGCCTGCAGCGCCCAGCATGAGGCGTCGCCCAACCCAACGGAGGAAGCAGCCGTGACCCATGCTGAAAACCATATCGACTATGTGGAGCTTGCCGCAGAAGATTTGAGCGCGGTTAAGAAGTTTTATGGCGCGGCGTTCGGCTGGGAGTTTCAGGATTGGGGCCCGGACTATGCCAGTTTTTCCGGCGCCGGCCTCGATGGCGGGTTCCGGGGCGGCGAGGCGCCGGTAGCCGGATCGACGCTCATCATTCTTTATACAGATGACCTTGAGGCGTCGGAAAAGCGCGTCACGGACGCGGGCGGCGAGATTACCGAGCGCCATGAATTTCCGGGCGGCCGGCGGTTTCATTTCCGCGACCCGGCGGGAAATATTCTGGGCGTATGGACGCCGGTTGAGGTTGAGGGCTAGCGCGGGGCGAAGGCGCCAATTGCGCCAAACCCAGCGAGATTCGGCCCGGCAAGACGCAGTGCATTGGCCTCGTCGACGCCGCCTAGCGCCAGCACCGGCAAGGGCGCCGAGCGGGCAAGCGACCGAAAAGCCGCGACGCCTAGCGTTCGTTCGCCCTTGTGGCTGGCTGTTGGGAAGACCGGCGACAGGAAGGCGAGGTCGGCGCCGGCCTCAGCCGCTTTTTGCAAATCCGCGCCGGAATGGCAGGCGGCGGTCTTGATCATTCCCGGCATATCGATGTCAGCGTTTTGCCATGACGGAAAATGGACGCCGTCCGCGCCGATCGCGCGGGCGAGCGCCGCGTCGGCGCCGACCAGAAACAAAACTCCCCCGCCCGCGCAGATCGATTTCAGTTTTTTCGCCAGATCTGCCCGGCGCGGCGCATCATAGTCCCGCAAGATAACCGCCGCACCGGGTGGCAGGGCGCGCGCGATACTCTCCGGATCGGGCACGCGGGCGCGGTCCGTCAGAAAGGCCAGACAAAAGGCCGCGTCACGAACGCCGGGCGCCCGTTTGAGGCTTTTGGCTGCTGCTGCTAGTTTTGCCGCACGCATAACGACGCCCTCTTCGCTATTATTCAAAGTGACACTTCCTTGAGCTCTGATCCAATCGATCCCGCCGCCAATCTCCGCGCCATCAGCGAAGAACTCAATAGCGCGCTTGAAGAGGCTGGCCGCGATGTCGGCGCGGCGACGATCACCGCGGTGACAAAAAAGCACGGCCCGGAGCGCATTTTGCCGGCTCTGGAGGCTGGTCATCGGATCTTCGGCGAAAACCGCGTGCAGGAAGCGCAGCAAAAATGGCCGGCCCTGCGCGAACAGTTTCCGGATATTGAGCTGCGGCTGATCGGCCCTTTGCAGTCAAACAAGGCGGCGGACGCGGTTGAACTGTTTGACGTGATCGAGACCGTGGACCGGCCGAAGATCGCCCGGGCCCTCGCTCAGGAAATGGAAAAGCAAGGCCGTCATCCGAAATTGCTCGCTCAGATCAATACCGGTGAAGAAGACCAGAAAGCGGGCGTAGCGCCCCAGGATGCGGACGCCTTTCTGGCGCTTTGCCGCCAGGAATACGGGCTTGCGATTGACGGCCTCATGTGTATTCCGCCAGCGGATGATGATCCGGCGCCGCATTTTGCGCTCCTGGCGAAGATCGCCGCGCGCAACGGGCTCGCCGAGCTCAGTATGGGAATGAGTGCGGATTACCAGATCGGCGCCCAGCTTGGCGCGACCCATGTGCGGGTTGGAACGGCCATATTCGGCCCTCGCCCCTGATTTGATGACTGCAATGCGCCTATTGGCCCATTTATCTCGTGCGCGGGGCTTGTGTTCACGTTTCGCGTGACCAAGTTAAAGCGCGGCTTTTGTTGGATTTTTGACCCATTTTGCGCCAGACTGCGTAACGACAACATATCGCGGATGTGAATTCCATTTGAGTTGTGATTGGCTCTAAGAGAGCGGCCATCAAGAACAAGAAGAT
>Ga0209633_10005755_pt1 | contig 10781 bp, 7 predicted proteins | sample Cruoilmetagenom1_FD_187290 | JGI IMG/M metagenome (GOLD analysis project Ga0209633, IMG submission 187290) | Oil polluted marine microbial communities from Coal Oil Point, Santa Barbara, California, USA - Sample 1 (SPAdes) (version 2) | ecosystem: Environmental > Aquatic > Marine > Oil seeps ... | reverse complement strand
AAATACGATAAAGGCGAAAAAGATGCTGCTGGCAAATTAGTCGATGCTATTTACACTAAAAGAATTGAACATTTTCCAAGCAATTTAGGTAAAGTATATAGTGATTGGTCTATATCTTTAGAAAAACGAGGTGCGTCACAGGAAAAAGTTTTTGAAAAACTAAATTTAGGTTTTAAAGCTGATCCTTCAGGATTAAGTGTAAAGAATATGGCTAAGTATTTTCAAGAAGTTACCAATAGAAATAAAGATGCAAACGTGCAAAAAGTTTTTGATACCTATGATGATGTATTAGAAGCAGTAAATGTTAAAATTGATAGACTAACAAAAGAGTTAGATAAAATCAATGCTAAAGACTCAACCGGTGTTGCACTTTCTAAAAAAGAATTAAGAACTAGAAAAAACAATGGCATAAACCTTAAAGGCTTAGGTCAAGTTGAAGATGTACTAGATCAAATTATTAGTGAAGTTGCTACCTGTGATAGATTAGTTCCATTATACAAAAAAGGATTAGAAGCTCATAAAACAGATGCTAAATGGTTAAAAAGGGCTGTGTCAAGGTTACACCATAAAGAATGTACTGATGATGCTTTATATCCTAAAATGGTAGAAGCTTATGTAAACGCAGATCCATCACCTGAGGCCTACATTTTCTATGCTGGTATTTTAGAGAAAAATGGTAAAAAAGGGGAAGCATTAAAGTATAGAAACAAGGCTGTTGATTTAGAAACTGACCCATATAAAAAAGCAGATTATTTATATAAAATTGCGCGAACAATGTACGGATCTCAAGCGAGAACTTATGCAAGAAGGGCACTAAAACATAGACCAAGTATGGGAAATGCCTATTTGTTAATTGCAAGATTATATGCTAAGAGTGCAAATAGTTGTGGTACAGATGAATTTAGTAAACGTATGGTGTATGTAGCAGCTGCAGCGCAAGCAAGACGTGCAAAAGCAGTAGACCCAAGTATTAGTTCAAAAGCTAATAAATATATCAAAAGTTATACTGCAAGTATGCCTTCTAAAAAATTGAAGTTCACTTTAGGTGTAAAATCTGGTACACCTCATAAAATTGGATGTTGGATTGGTGAAACAGTTAGAATTCCGTAATTTTAACTGATGCTACAATCAGTTTATCATAATATCAAAAGCATTGTTACTCTCTTTTTAGTAGCAATGCTTTTTTCATGTGGTAATGATTTAAAAGAGGTTCAAGATTTTTTGGCAGATAAGAATTTACCCATTGGCATATCTAAAGGCGTAAATTTAATTCATACAGATTCTGGAAGTGTAAAAACAAAACTAATAACGCCTTTATTATATGATTTTAGTAATAGAACTGAGCATCCATATCAAGAATTCCCTAATGGTATAAAAATTATTACTTTTGATAAGAAAGGAGATTCAATTACTTTAACAGCTGATTATTCAATAACATATAGCAACACAGGTATCTCTGAAGTAAAGGAAAATGTAATTGTTTTCAATCATAAAGACAAAATTAGATTATTTACCGAACAACTCTTTTGGGATCAATCTACACATTATATCTATACAGAAAAACCTTTTAGATTGATAACTCAAACAGATACTATAAACGGCAAGGGTTTTGAATCTAATGAAGACCTTTCAAGAGTTACAATGAAAGATATTAGTGGTCCGGTTTATGTCAATGAAAGTCAAGAATAACTATTTAAACTAAAAAAATGACAAAAATTTCAAAAATTTTCGAATATGGTTACCTCATTATTGCAATAGTTTTTATTGTTGAAGGTATAATTCGATGGAATACTAATAGAGAAAAAGCTTATCTTTTTTTAGGTTTTTCTATACTGGCAATTTTTATGTATTTTTTCAAAAAACATTTTAGAAGAAAGGTAGCAGCAAAAAATAACAATCAAAAAGATCAATAACTTGGAATTACAAATTCTTGTTATATTGATATCAATTGTTCTGTCCGCTTTTTTTTCAGGTATGGAAATTGCCTTCGTATCTGCTAATAAAATGCATATTGAATTAGAGAAAAAAAAAGAAACCTTTTTAGCAAGAATACTTGATAAGCTGACTCAAAACCCTTCAAAATTTATTACCACAATGTTAGTTGGTAATAACATTGCTCTTGTGATTTATGGTTATTTTATGGGAGCGTTACTAATGCCTTATTTAAACCCTTATGTTACTAGCGGATTTTTAGTATTATTAATACAAACTTTAATATCAACATTAATTATTTTAATTACGGCAGAATTTATCCCTAAAGCAATTTTTAGAATTTATGCAAATGAATTTCTTAAAATATTCGCTTTACCAGCTTACATTTTTTTCCTAATTTTTTATATAATTTCTGAGTTTATTATTTTTATATCTGATTTTGTATTGCGTGTTTTTTTCAATACAAAAGAAGATAATGTACAACTTGCCTTTTCCAAGGCTGAATTAGGAAATTATATTACCGAACAATTAGAGACAGTTGATGACAATGAAGAAGTTGATTCTGAAATTCAAATTTTTCAAAACGCCTTAGATTTTCATAATGTAAGAGCGAGAGAAGCAATGATTCCACGAACAGATATTATTGCAATTGATGTTGATGATACCGTCAATAACCTAAATGAACTATTTGTAGAAAAAGGCTTATCTAAAATAATGGTGTATAAAGATTCATTAGATGACATTATAGGCTATGTTCATGTTTTTGAGCTTTTTAAAAACCCTAAAAACATACGCTCTATATTATTGCCGATTGAGGTAGTTCCTGAAACGATGATGATCAATGATATTCTTAACGAACTCACTAAAAAACAGAAAAGTGTTGCGATTGTTTTAGATGAATATGGCGGTACCTCCGGTTTAATTACGATAGAAGATATTATCGAAGAATTGTTTGGTGATATTGAAGATGAACATGATTCGATGGAGCTTTTAGAAAAGAAGATCAATGATCGTGAATTTGAATTTTCGGCACGATTAGAAGTTGATTTTGTTAATGAAATTTATAATCTAACGCTACCAAAAGATGAAGCTTATGAAACTATTGGTGGGCTAATTGTAAATTCAACAGAAAACATCCCTCAACAAGGAGAAATAATTGATATTGAAAATTTTCAATTCACCATTTTAGAAGTATCATCATCAAAAATTGAAGAGATTTATTTAAAAATATTATCTAAAGAAGAATAATATATATAGAAAAATCAATATTCTTTTCTGAATTAGACAAGAACTTACCCTTTTAAACAATTAAAACAAGTCTAATTTACTTGTTATTCTGCTTTCATAATTAAAACGGATATTGTACTTTCGCACACTGAATTTATAAAGATACAAAAATGGCAATTTTAGGTAAGATTAGAGAGCGTTCATTATTTTTAATTATCGTTATAGCCTTAGCACTATTTTCTTTTGTGATAGGTGATGTTTTTACACGAGGTGGTTACGGGGGTAATAAAAACTCTGTTGGAGAAATTAATGGTGAAAATATCTCTCGTGAAGAATTCTCTCAATTGGTAGAACAACAAAGAGCAAGATCTGGTAACCGAGCTTCGCAAATGCAAAGTGTAAATTCTGCTTGGGACAATTTAATTCGAGAAAAAGTATATAAAACGCAGCTGGAAAAATCTGGTATTATTGTAGGTGAAAAAGATGTTTGGGATGAAATAGTAAACCAACCATTTGTTCAAAACAATCCACAATTTAAAAATGAAATCGGTTTATTTGACGAAGAGAAATTTAAAGAATATGTTGCCACTTTGCAAGATGCAGCAACAGAAGATGAACAAGGGAAATCTGCATGGTTAGGATGGCTTAATTATGAAAAAAACATCAAGTCTAGCCTACAAATTAACACATATAACAACTTAATTACTGCTGGCTTGGGAGTTACATTAAAGGATGGTGAACACTACTATTTTGACAATAATACTAAGCTAGATTTAGAGTATATACATATACCATTTAGCTTTATTGCTGATAGTCTGGTAACGGTGACCGATGATGAAATTAAAAATTATGTGAAAAGCCGTCCGGAAGATTATAAAACTGAAGCCTCTCGTGATATTAGTTTTGTAAGATTTGATATCAAAGCTACTGCCGAAGATGAGCAAATTATAAAAACAAACTTAGCCGCGCTTATTAATGATAGAGAAGAATATAGCTCTGCCGCTAAGACCAATATTAAAATGACTGGTTTTACTAATACAGATAATGTTGTAGAATTTTTTAATGAAAATAATTCTGATATCCCATTAGATGCTAAATTTTATACTAAATCTCAACTTAATAAAGTCATAGCAGATACTATATTTAAGTTGAAAACTGGTGATGTTTACGGCCCTTATAAAGATGGTGAGTTTTTCAAACTTTCAAAACTAGTGAACATAAAACAATTGCCAGATTCAGTAAAAGCAAGACATATATTACTTCCTTTTTTAGGATCACTAAGAGCAGATCCTTCTTTTACACAAACTGAAGAGGAGGTTAAAAAAACTGCCGATAGCATTCTAACTGTTATAAAAAGTGATAGATCAAAATTCGCAAATATTGCTGAAAATTTATCTTCTGATAAAGGAAGTGCTACAAAAGGAGGTGATTTAGATTGGTTTAATTATGATAGAATGGTACCTGAATTTAGAGACTTTACATTTGAGAATAAAGTAGGTGATATTGATATAGTAAAATCACAATTCGGATTTCATATAATTCATATTCAAGATCAAAAAAATATACAAAAAATGGTCAGTCTAGCAACTTTTTCGAGAAAAATAGAAGCTTCTGAAGAAACTGAAAATGATATATTTCAAAAAGCTGAGACATTTGCATCAGAATTATCCAATGGAAAAAATGCAGCAGATCTAGCAAAAGAACAAAAGCTTTTAATTCAACCTGTATTAAGTTTAAAAGCTATGGATGAAAAAGTTTCAACTTTAGGCGATCAAAGACAAATTGTAACTTGGGCTTTTGATAAAGGAACAAAAGAAAATGATATCAAACGATTTGATATTGAAAAAGGTTATGGTATAGTTACGCTTACTGCAAAACGTAAAAAAGGATTGACTATTGGATCTTCAAAATTTAAGATTAGAAGTATCATCTTGAACCAGAAAAAGGTTAAAGAAATTAAAGAAAAAATAAAAGGAGATAATCTTGAAGATATAGCTCTTGCATTTAATAAAACAGTAAATTCTTCTAAAGCCGTATCATTAGGAAGTCCGGTTCTTCCGGGAGCAGGAAGGTCAACCAATTTGATATCAATACTAACCACTTTAGATGAAAATAAATTATACAAAGGTATCGAGACTGAAAATGGCGTTTTTATAGTTAAAATACTTAAAAAAGAAATACCAAAATCTTTAGAAAATTATAAAAGTTTAACTGGTATAATATCAACAAGAAATAAATCTAAGGGAGCTTCGGCATATGAAGCTATAAAAAAAATAGCAGATATTGAAGATAATAGAGCTTCAATGTATTAATTATTATTTTAATTGAACGTTAAAAAAATAAACCTAATAAGTTAAATTAACTTAAGATTTTATATATTTGCCATTAGTATTTATGCATTTTATGTATAAATTTAACACTTAAAAACAGAAACTATAAATTAAAATTATTTAAAATGAAACATTTAAGAAAAGTTTTATTCGTTTTAGTCCTTTTTGCTGGTTTTAGCATGAGTGCTCAAGATGAAAACAATCCTTGGTCAGTTGATTTCGGTGTAAATGCAGTTGATTTTTACCCAACTAATCAAGCTGGAATGGGAAATTGGTTTGATGAATTCGCTAATTTTGGCGATCATTACAATGTTATACCGTCTATCTCTAGAGTAAGAGTTGGTCGTTATATTGGTGATGGTTTTTCTTTAGGAGTTGCGGCATCAATGAATAAAATAGAAAATTTTGGAGATTCTCCTGCAAATGATTTATCTTATTTTGCTGGAGATTTAGATATCCGCTATGATTTAAATAATATATTTTTCAAAAAGTCAAAATGGTTTGACCCTTATGTATCTGTAGGTGGTGGATATACTTTTATTGATGATATTGGAGGAGGTACTTTTAATGGTGGTGCTGGTTTCAATATTTGGTTTAGCGACTTTTTTGGTATTAATTATCAATCAGTTTATAAACATGCATTTGATGATGATATTCAAAAACCTCAACCTCATTTTCAACATGCTTTAGGTATAGCAATTAAATTTGGTGGTAAAGATACAGACAAAGATGGTGTATATGATAGAGATGATGAGTGTCCAGAGGTATTTGGTCTTGAAGCTTTCAATGGCTGTCCTGATACTGATGGTGATGGTATAAAAGATAGTGATGATGCTTGTCCTGAAGTTGCTGGTTTAGCTGCATTAAATGGCTGTCCAGATGCTGATGCTGATGGTGTTGCTGATAAAGATGATCAATGTCCTAACGTTGCTGGTCCTGCTGCAAATAATGGCTGTCCAGATGCAGATGGTGATGGTGTTTATGATAAAGATGATGCGTGTGTAGATGTTGCTGGCCCTGCTGAAAACAAAGGTTGTCCTTGGCCTGATACTGATGGCGACGGTGTATTCGATAAAGATGACAATTGTGTTAATGAAGTAGGTCCTGCTTCTAATCAAGGTTGTCCTGAAAAAGTAATCACTGAAGAAGCAAAAATCAAATTAGATAATTTTGCGAAAGCTATTTACTTTAACAGTGGTAAATCTTCGTTCAGATTAGGTGTAACAGATAATTTAGATTTAATTGCTGATATCATGAAAGAATTTAAAGATTCAGATTTTAGAGTTGAAGGTCATACTGACAGTCAAGGTTCTGCTGCATTAAATCAAGGTTTATCTGATTCAAGAGCAAAAGCAGTTTTAGATTATTTAGTATCTAAAGGTATTGCTGCATCTAGACTTACTTCTAAAGGATATGGTGAAGATACTCCGATAGCTTCTAACAAAACTAGAGCCGGAAGAGCTAAAAACAGAAGAGTTGAGATCAACTTAGCTGACTAATAAAACAAATTTTATTTTAAAAGCCGTACTTATTCAAGTACGGCTTTTTTATTTGTACTAACAATTGTAAATTCGTTCAATGCAAACTTTTTTAAATAGCGTTGTTCAAGATGTAATATCTAAAGAAGCATCCCTCACAAATTATACCTTTATATTACCAAGTAAACGAGCAGGTGTTTTTCTTAAAGATGAATTTAAAACAGCCTTAAAAAGTGCAGTTATTCTTCCCGAAATTATTAGTATTGAAGAATTCATAGAAGATCTTTCAACTATTAATACCATTGATACTACTACCCTTCTATTTGAATTTTATCTAATATATAAACAAAATACACTCCCATCTGAGATTGATAGTTTCGATCAATTTTCTACTTGGGCATTTATTTTACTTCAAGATTTTAATGAAATAGATAGACATTTAATTGATCCAACTTATATTTTTAGCTATTTAACAGATATAAAAAGACTAGATGAGCTACTTAAAGGTGAGCAAAAAACTACATTGATTAAAAACCGACTTCTCTTTTTCGAAAAACTGGAAACATATTATACAACATTCTATAATCACCTACTTGAAAAAAAAGTAGGATACCAAGGTTTGCAATATAAAGAAGCTGTAGACAACATTCATTTCTACATTAATAATATTACCCCAGATAAAAAGCTAGTATTTGTAGGGTTCAATGCACTTAATAAAGCTGAAGAGAAAATATTTCAAGAATTACTAAACAACAGCATAGCGACTATTTATTGGGATATAGATTCAAATTACTATAATTCAAATCATAGTGCTGCATCATTCATTAAGAAGTATCATAAAAATTGGAATTACTTTAAAAACAATACGTTCAATTGGCAGACTAACCATTTTTCCTCTAATAAAAACATAAAAATAATTGGAGCTCCTAAAAATATTTCACAAATCAAATATGCAGGTGAAATATTAACTAATCTAAATGAAACAACCAAGAATTTCAGAAATACAGCTTTTGTTTTGGCCGATGAAAATTTGTTAGCTCCAACACTAAATTCATTACCAAAAGAAGTAGAAAACGTAAATATTACAATGGGTTATGAACTAAAGAATATCCCAATGGCAAATTTATTTGAAACTCTGTTCAGATTGCATTTCAATAAAAAATCGAATTCATTTTATTATAAGACTGTATTATCTCTTTTAAATCATAATCAAATCAAGAGCCTTTTTAAGGATACTGATTTACTTGAAAAACTAAGATCTAATATATTAACGTATAATATTACTTATATCTCAAAATCTGATTTGTCAAAATTATCAGAAGAAAATTTGAAAGAATTCGATCTAATTTCCTTTTTGTTTGATAATTGGAGTGATAATGTGAACATTGCTATTGACAATTGTATTGTACTTATTACCTTGTTTCAAGAAAAAACAAGAAATAATCAACTTGAAAAAGAATACATATATAGGTTCTACACAATTTTCCGGCAGTTATTAAACTTAAATACAACGTATGGATACATTGCCAATATTAAAACCTTAAATCTGTTTTATAAGCAACTTTTACAAAATGAGAAACTCTCGTTTAAAGGTGAACCCTTAAACGGATTACAGATAATGGGAATGTTGGAAACCAGAGTACTCGATTTTAAAAATCTAATTATTACGTCTGTCAATGAAGGTATATTACCAGTAAGTAAATCTGATAATTCTTTTATCCCTTTTGATATTAAGAAGGAAGTTGGTCTACCGACATATCAAGAAAAAGATGCTATTTTTTCTTATCATTTTTTTAGATTATTACAACGTGCAGAGAATATATATTTAATTTATAATACAGAATCTGATACTTACGGTTCTGGTGAGCAAAGTAGGTTCCTAACCCAATTAGAAATTCTAAAAGAAAATGAAATTGACAAATTTGTTGTAAGCCCTAAAGTTTCAAAAACAAAGAATGAGTTTAAACAATTATCTAAAAATGAAAAATTACTTGACAATTTAAAACAATTAGCAGAAAAAGGATTTTCACCTACTTCTCTAACCACCTATATTTTAAATCCATTTGAATTTTACAAGCAAAAAATATTAAAAATAAGGGAAGTTGAAGAAGTTGAAGAAACAGTTGCTGCTAACACACTCGGCACCATAATTCATAAAACATTAGAAGCATTATATATACCTTATAAAGGTGGTTATTTAACTGAAAATTCCATTAAAATTATGAAGTCTATGGTTTCAGATGAAGTAAAGAAATGGTTTGTTAAACAATATGGAATTAAGTTCAACTCTGGTAAAAATTTGCTGATTTATAAAGTAGCACATCAATTTGTAGATAATTTTTTAACTCAAGAATTGGTATCAATCCGGCAAGGTAAACAAATTAAAATACTAGCTTTAGAACATGATTTAGAAACTGATATTAGCATTGATGGGCTAGATTTTCCAATTAGATTGATTGGTCAGGCTGATAGAATTGATGAAATTGACGGTGTCACGAGGATAATTGACTACAAAACAGGCAAAGTAATTCAATCGCAACTTAATATAAAAGATTGGAATTTATTAACTTCAAAATATAAATACAGTAAAAGTTTTCAAGTGTTATTTTATGCCCTTTTGTATTCAAATACGAATGATTTTGATTTAGATATAAGCCCACTTGAAAGTGGCATCATATCCTTTAAGAATATGCAATCGGGTTTCATAAAGGTCAATAATTCAACTATTTCAAAGGACGATCTATATAATTTTACGATTCAATTAAAACAATTGATATTGGAAATTTTTGATGTTGACAAATTAATTTTAGAAAAAGAAGTGAGTTTTACTTAAATTATGGAAATAACTAAAAATATTATTCTACAAGGGGAGCATCAAAAACCAATACTTACTGATGTGTTCTATACAAAAACCAATAAACCAAAAACCATAGTTATTTTTGCTCACGGTTATAAAGGTTATAAAGATTGGGGAAGTTGGAATTTGGTGGCTGAAGAGTTTGCTAAAAACAATCTGTTTTTTATAAAGTTTAATTTTTCATATAATGGTGGTACCATTGAACAACCCATAGATTTTCCAGATTTAGAAGCTTTCGGAAATAATAACTACACCATAGAATTAGATGATTTAACTTCAGTTATTGATTGGATTTTAAGCGAAGATTCTTTAAAAAATGAAATTGACAGGTCAAATATTGTATTAATTGGTCATTCTCGAGGTGGAGGCATCGTAACTATAAAAGCTAGTGAAGATAATCGTGTCAGCAAAGTAATTACTTGGGCAGCCGTAAGTAATTTTGGAAACAGAACTTCTTCAATAGGTGATTTAGATCAATGGAAAAAGGACGGTGTTAAGTATGTTTTAAACGGAAGGACTAAACAACAAATGCCACATTATTATCAGTTTTATGAGGATTATAAAGCCAATGCAACAAGATTAAATATTGAATTAGCCGCTAGAAAAATGCGTATTCCACATTTAATAATTCATGGTGATAATGATACTTCGATCTCATTTGAAGAAGCCAAAAATTTACATTCTTGGAATTCTGAGAGCAAATTAGCCTTTATTCAAGGTGCAAATCATACTTTTGGGTCGATGCATCCTTGGTCAAAATCCTTGCTTCCTACTGATTTACAGAAAGTTGTGAGTACTTCAATCGTTTTCGTAAATAAAAATAATAGCTGATATAAATCATACTTGTGTAATACTTGTTACAATAGTTTTGTAAAGGTAAAACAACAAGAATTTGATTTATTTAATGCTCTTAATATTAACGATTACCATTGCTTTTTTTATCTGGGGAAAGTTTAC
>Ga0209633_10005754_pt1 | contig 10781 bp, 8 predicted proteins | sample Cruoilmetagenom1_FD_187290 | JGI IMG/M metagenome (GOLD analysis project Ga0209633, IMG submission 187290) | Oil polluted marine microbial communities from Coal Oil Point, Santa Barbara, California, USA - Sample 1 (SPAdes) (version 2) | ecosystem: Environmental > Aquatic > Marine > Oil seeps ... | reverse complement strand
CAGCGTCTCGTTCCCCGGGGTCAGCGGGCGCGATCTGCTGGAGCAATGTAAAGAGGAGGTGGCCGCCTCGGTCGGATCGGCCTGTCACGAGGGTGATGCAGTGGTCAGCGGTGTGTTGGGCGCCATGGGCGTTGATACCGACCGGGCGGTCGGGGCCGTGCGGCTGTCCATCGGTGTACCCACCACCGAAGCGGATATCGAACATGCGGCCCGTGCCTTGGTCGCTGCCTGGGGGGAATTGTCACGCACCTGAGCGACAAGGTCACCGCCGTCGATGCGCTTGACCCTAGGGCACGCTACCAGAGAGCAGGCCACGAAACGCATACGCCACGGCTAAGAAATCAAGGGATCAGACTCGTTGATTGTTGGAGGGTTTGGGCAGCTAGGCTGCTGGTCTGCGTAATTTTAGAGCAGGTGGTCAAAAAAGGCTCTAATTAAAGGGGTCAGAGAGCCCTTTACAGTGTGTAACGGTTCAATAGGGGTTGGTCCTGTTGGCCCATAGAGGGGAAAGGCCGAGAATGATGGCAGAGCAGCCGGAGGTGCGGCAGGAAATGTCGAAGCAACGTCAAACCCGGTTTGGATTACTGCTGCTCTGCGCCCTGGTGGCGGCGCCGGGGCAGGCCATTGGTGACGTCAACGCGGGCGAGTGGGCGGAATCCGAGGCGCTGAATCGGAAGGCGCTGGTCTTATTCAAGCAGGGGGACATCGACGGCGCCATCAAGATCTGGGAGCAAGCGGCGAAGCTCGCCATTGATCCGAATATCGGTGTGAGCGCCAATGCCGAGGTGTTGAACAACTTGGGTTTCGCCTATTATCAGCGCGCCAAAGAGACCGGCAATCAGGAAGATTTCAAGCAGGCACGCTGGCGCCTGGCGTACACCATTAGGGTCGATCCCCACCGCGGGGTGGCCTATCGAAATCTTGGGGATCTCTATCTCGATCTCGAGATGCCGGATCATGCGCTGTATGCATATGAAATGCTGCTCCATCTGATGCCAAACTATTCCCAGGCCCGCCAGATCAAGCAGCAGATCCAATCACTGCGGGAACGACAGGCCGGCAGCTGGAAGACCCATCGGACCGACGACTACACCATCGGCCTCCCGCCGGGCTACACGGTGGTGAAGCGCAAGGCAAACGAGCTGGAAGTGGTTCCACCGGTGGTGCCGAAGAATTGCCAACCGCATTGTCCGTTCTTCCTCATCATCACCACCCATGGTGCCGATGTGCGTGAGAGCCTTGCTTCCTGGATCAAGCGGACGCTGCAGTTGGAGAGTTTCCGTCTGTTCTTCAACGAGGGCGGGGGATGGCGGGATTGCATCGAGGAGACGAGCGTGGGCGATGGACTCAGGGGATTCAAGGTTCATGAGTGGGTCCAGGCCGTGGGTGTGACGCGCTACTATGTCAAACGGGGCGATCGGGTCTATGAGTTTTACCGGGCTGAGACCGGCATGTCCTGCCAGGAGCACGGCCCGGAGAACTGGCCGGTGCGCCAGATCATGAGCTCATTCCGCATCAAGAGGCCGATACCCGAGGCAGGCAAGCGGGTCTTGCAGCTTTATGGCCCCGATGACCAGGCGATGGCGGTGTATGTACAACACGTCATTGCTGCGCCACAGAATGCGACGTTGAAAGACAAGCTGGACTTTGTGGCGGGGGAGCTATCACGGAAAATGTTTAAGGGTCTGCCTATCGTCGTGGTTGACATAAAAGAGCTGAAGGGTCAGCTGGTTGCCCATATCGACCTGCGGGAGGACGAGGCCCTGCGCAAGCAAGACGCGCGAATCAGTTGGCGGCACGGCTATTTCCAAGGCACGGCCGGCGGGGCTATGACTGCCAGCACATTAACGCGGACCTTCTTGCAGCACGGGTATCCGGGGGAATGGATCGAGGGCGTCGTCTTCAGCTACCATGGCCGCCCCATTACTGAAGACGCCTATGAGCACTTGGGTAGCCTGAGCGGCCTGCTTTGGCGCTAGCGCCGGTGACCTCAGGCTCGATGAAGGGGCTAGACAATAAAGGGTGCTGTGTCTGGAGGCATGGCTCCAATGCTGATTAGAGGATTAAAGGCTGCACGCCTGCACGGGGTGGTGAATTCTAGCGCGAAGTGCGACAGTCAGCGTATCGCCAACCGTTCAAAGCGGGCATACCGGATGCCACATCAGCTGAAATACGCGAGGCAACGAACAAAACCTGGGTGTTAGGCGGTGATCGGTTTAAGAGTCACCTGGCAAGAAAGATAGATCGGCCAGTAAAAACGAGTGGCCACGGTGGCGATCGAAAATCTGAATCCTATCGGCGAAGCAGAAAGATCTTTTGACAATCAACGAGTCTGACCCTTGATTTTTACAAGCCCCGATCTCGCTTTTAACGGTTTCTTCTATCGGCTTTTTCAACAGAATAGACCCATTCCGGCCATTCGAAGGAAATAAGAGAAACCGCTTGCGGCACTCGTCGTTTGTCTTTGGGGCTTCAAAAACGGCCTAATTCGCAGTTAATCGACCATGCGGAGCTTCTGAACTAGAGATAGCAGAATGAACAGAAGTGGAAGACGGCGACCTACCTGACTTCCTCCCACCAGCTATGAGAATTAAAAGGCTCGCCCACGATTAAAACCTCACCCACACGAGGGGTCACCAAATCCACATTCTTCTCGTTAGCCGCCTTAACCGCTCGTTTAATGGGTTCATCCCAATCATGAAACGCTATATTGAACGTTCCCCAGTGCACAGGAAGCATGCGGCGTGCCTGAACAGCAAGGTGTGCCTTAACCGCATCCTCAGGATCCATGTTGCTGTAGATCCACGAAGCTCCAGGACCGTATTGCCCGATTCTGATTATGCCTAGGTCAAAAGGCCCCAATTGATTGCCTATTAACTGGAAATGATTGGAGAATCCTGTATCTCCGCTGTAAAAAACTCGGTATTTAGGCCCTATGACCGACCAGGAAGACCAGAACGTTTCCTTGTAATCGAAAATTCCTCGACCCGAATAGTGTTGGGCAGGAGTGCAGATTATCGTTAGCCCTCCAATTTCTGTTGATTCCCACCAGTCCAATTCAGTGATTCGGCTTTCTGGTATTTCCCATTCGTCAAGATGGGCCCCGATCCCAAGGGGAACAAAAAAGTGTGTTCCCTTGGAAGATAGATATTGAATCGTGCGCATGTCCAGGTGGTCATAGTGATCATGCGAAATCATCACTGCATCGATTTTTGGAAGATCCGTCATAGCAATAGGCGGAGCATGAAAACGTTTCGGGCCAATGCCACTAAAAGGTGAGGCATAGTCTGAGAACACTGGATCAACCAGCAAACGAAGACCATCCAGTTCTATATAGACACTTGAATGACCGAGCCAAATCGCTCGTAATCCAGGAGGAGGTTGAGCTTGCATAGACGCAGGCGGGATAGCTGACATCGGAATAGCTGATGGAGGAACTCGTATCTGATCTCCGAAAAACTGCTCCTTTAGATAGTCCCATGCGTCACCTGATTCCAATGAGGGGTGAGGTAGTGTATTTGCGAATTTGCCATCAAGATAGTGAGAGGATACTTGTGCCCTTTTCGATCGTTCCCCGGAAATAGCCCCGCCAAACGATGGCCAATTCCTTAGAAACAAGACACTACCGACAATAACGAATGAAAGAACGATAATCGCCCATTTGAATCTCTGACTTTTGGAACTGATCCCAGTGCTGTGTATACGTAATTTCTGCTTCGTCATGGCATGGTAATTTCAAGCGTCGTCAAGCCAGCCTCAAAGAGGCCTGACTTTATAGTCTACACATATGTCAACTCGCCCAGACTACTTCAGTGGACATGGTGGCGTCCACTACTGGCCGATAGCGACCGATGACTCGTTTGAAAGGCCAGCTAGCTCCCTTGGAAGAACCAGGTGACCGTTGTCGGTGGGCAAGGACGCCTGGTCTGGGCTGACTGTCCGGGGATCGCTTCCAAGTTAAGAAATAAATCTGTTCCGAATTTTTATTATAACGAAACCTGCCTGCACGGGATCGGACCACGCCAACCCATTGAAGTATAGCTAGTCTCTTTCTGAATAAGGCTGTTTTTCAAGCTTAATCAGGGCATTTTAGAGGTAAAATAGCCTGATTAAGCGGGTTAAGGTATTTATCATGGCAAACAGATTGTAGTTTGGCTAATAGGCTTATTTTGGGCTCAAAATGGGCCGATTAAGGTGGTATTTCGTCGAAATTAGGGGAGGTTTACGAGAAGAAACAAGGTGTTAGTGTGGTCCGACCCTGGTGGGTATGCGGCCACAGTGGCGATCGAAAGTCTGAATCCTATCGGCGAAGCAGAAAGATCTTTTGACAATCAACGAGTCTGACCCCTTGATTTCAGTCTGATTAGCGACTTAAGTTATTAAGGAATCGGTGTCCCTCTTACCCCTTACCCTACCCTCGCGTACCCGCGGCGTCCTGCTCAAATTCCTGCCGCCAGCGGCGGATGAGATCCGGCTTGATGCCCAGGCTGCGGCCTGCATCCGAGACCTTGTAACCTTGCTCCGTGACCAACGCCACCGCATCCCGCTTGAGATCCTCTGTGTACTGCCGTCTTTTTCGCTTTTCAGTTGCCATAGATCACCTCACCAAGGTAGTTTACACCCTTAACCAGGTGTCCGGATTTATTAGACCACTACAGATTGAGGCAAAACTGGAGTGTAGGTAGGACAAGCCAGGCCTTTGGCTTAAGGTAGTGCCATTGGGCTCCGACCCCTTATTATAAGCCATAAGCCCACCAATTGTTTCGCAGCGAGGTGACCGAATAATATGAACGGCTTTGAACAATTCAAGATATGGTTACGTTACAGCCGCCTGACCGCGACATTGATCGCGTCTAGCGCTATCATCGCCGTGCTTTCCAAGCTGGGCAAGGATTACCAGGTCCTGCACTTTCTGTTTATTTCCGAATATCGCCAAGGACTGCCAGAAATTCTCAGTGGTCAGCTATGGCGCCTGATCACACCCATCATTATTCATTTCGGCATTCTCCATATCATATTCAACATGATGTGGCTCTATGATCTCGGCAGCGCCATTGAACAGCGCCAGGGCATGGGCCGCATGGCTATACTAGTCGTTGTCACCGCAGTGTTGCCCAATCTGGCCCAGTTCTTCTGGAGCGGCCCCGGTTTCGGCGGCATGTCCGGCGTCGTCTATGGCTTATTGGCTTACGTCTGGGTGCAGGGCAAATACAACCCGCGCGCTGGTATCGCCCTGCATCAGCACATCGTCATAATGATGTTGATCTGGTTTGTCATCTGTTGGCTGGGCCTGATCGGTAACATCGCCAATATGGCGCATACAGTCGGCCTGATTTGCGGAGCCATTCTGGGCTTGATCTTTTCACCGCAGTTCTGGCGGCAACGTTAGCTGTGTGGATTAGTGCCAGAAAATAAATCTGACCCCTTGATTTCTAAAAAGGCCGACAAAACGAGATATCAAAAGCAAAAAATTTAATCTGTTACTGGGGTATGCAAGTGCTTGGTTTTTCATCCACAGAAATCGCACACTATTTGCATATTAGTCAACCTTCCATATCAAAGGCCGGCAAGCGAGGTAATAAATATTGTCAGCAGCTTGGTATAGAATGGGGGGATGTGGCTAATAGTTAAGATAAGTTATTAAGGAATCGGTGTCCCTCTCGCCGGGAGCAGGCGAGCGTATCGCCAACCGTTCAAAGCGGGCATACCGGATGCCACATTAGCTGAAATACGCGAGGCAACGAACAAAGCCTGGGTGTTAGGCGGTGATCGGTTTAAGAGTCACATGGCAAGAAAGATAGATCGACCAGTAAAAACGCGTGGCCACGGTGGCGATCGAACATCTGAATCCTATCGGCGAAGCAGAAAGATCTTTTGACCATCAACGAGTCTGACCCCTTGCTTTTTGAAAATTCGGCGTTCATTGAAATTCAGCCATCGATCAGATTGTTACAATGGATTCAATTTGATTAACGACAGGCGTGTATATGTCCGTTTCTACCCCAGGAGTTTTTACGGTGACAATAAGCGCATATCTGGCTTGTTTTCCCCAGCGTTGTAACGTTGCTCGTTCTTTCCACCAGCCGAGTACTGGGTAAACAGCGATATATCCACGATCCGCTAACTCTGCTGCCGTGCCCTGCCAAATATCAGAGTGAATCGAGCCAAGGCTGCGCAATTTTTCGCCAATGGTCCAGCTGCCTGATTCCCTGACCGGACGGCGATGTTCCTCATCTCGAGCTTGCTGATTGATGCGCTGTTGAAATATGTCCAAACTTTCCAGTGGTCTGCGTACATCAAATCGTAGACCGTGAGAGGCATAGCGATATTTACTAGCCCAGCCGCGCTCGCCGGGATTTGGCTCAACGAAGTATGAAAGCGTGACTCTCATTTGCACTTGAGTCTCTTCAGGAAGATCTCGTAATGCCTGGATAGGCCATGGCAAAGTATGGAGATTGATGTCACGGGTTTTAATTTGGCTACCGTCCTTAAAATAGGGTTGCAGGCTGTCCTGTGCGATTAGTGTCAGCGAGCTTTGGGTGCTCCAGAATAAGTCTTCAGTATTGGGTACACCATAGCCGCAATAACGAAGTAGTTGGCGGTAGCGTTCTTGGGTACGTAATGGCTCGAATCGGGCTTTCATTGCCTTTGTCCATCGTGCTGAATGCACAATAAGTGCGCGCACAGTCTCAGGCCAATAGTTTGGATATTGGGCCTGTACCATAGCAGCAAGACGGGCAGCTAACGCTGCGGAGGCGCTGGTGTCACCGAATGAGATAAGCTGTTTTCCAAGTGCAAATTCATGGCCTGTGCTTAGTAGCTGCAGGGCGTCATCTATATAGTCGGCTGTGCCATCGTGCGGGCTCAGCGCCATATTGCCAGCTTCCATTACGATATCGGGTTTAATTGGCCAGATCTTTGCCCACTCCATGGAGGTACAACTGGAAGGTGATAAGTCTCCCGAAGGCGCAATAGGTTGCCAACCCACATATTTTGTCGCATCTAGCCAGACCTTCTCGGTATAGCCTCCCACGGTCAAGGCATTCCATGCCTGTCCTGGGTCATGGATCTCATCAGTAAGACTACTATCGGGGTAGTTGTGTCGTTCAGAATGGTCCGTATTGCCTGCTGACAGAATAACTAACCTCTGTTGTTCATCTTCGTAGCCCGATGTTAGTGCATCAATGGCCGCAGACCATGACGAAGGCTTACCACGGTCACGGCCATCCTTGGTAGTAACTGCCATACAGTAAACCCGCTGCCTGTTTTGATTGATCTCGACTCGGCCGATGCTCTCTCGCGTAATTGCCCCGTATAGTCGTTTGCCTCTATGGTGAGCTGGAGTCGGTGTTACTTTCACCGATTCTAGACAGTGGGTAAGTTGGATTGGGTCGCTTCCGGTGAGTGGAGCAACAAGATCTCCGTATATAACCAAACCGGCCATTGGAGTGCCGTGTCCATCTCTATCGTCTGTACCCCAAGCGGTATCGTAGGTGTGCATGTCTGCCGAATCTGCAGCGGGCCGCAACAGCGGGTGTTGTTCATTTACACCCGTATCAAGCAGACACACACTAGGTGGATTGTCAGGTGGTGGTGCAAGCCGAGCTACGGCGCTATTAATCCAGTCGATCTGTTGAGTGCGATCCATTCCCGTGAAGAAATCGGCAGTTTCTTTGGCGCGGCGGACCTCCGCGATAGAACCGAGTAGATTGATCGAGCGTGTCATTTGTCCCTTGGTACCATGAACAAGTAACACGGTTCGATCTAAAAAATGGATAGACTCTTCGCTGACAGACATCCCTAGATGTGGTGCATGCTCACGTAGAAAGCCTTCGTAGGCTATCTGATCTGATTGCCGCAACCAGACTTCCCACCAAATGGGCGTGTCATCTTGTGGGAACAGTTCGATATCATCCGTCCACAATTCCCTCAGGGCCGCAAGTTTTATCGCAGAGATACTTTCGATTAGATCCTTATTCTTTGCTTTTGGGAGTTTATCAGAAGTTCTGGGCGTGGTGTCTTCGTCCCTATATTTGGTAATCTTTCGAAGAAAGTGGGCAAGCTTGCCTTCCGGAACGAATAGCGTAGCAATTGTCTTATCACCGACTTGTTTGATAGCGCACAGCTCGATTCCACTACGCTGAAATTCCAGGCTTTCAAATTTGAGATCGAAAGACGGTTCACTTTCGAAAGATAGGTAAATTCCGTTACCAGCATCTATGCCAAAGACTTTTTGCTCCTGTATGATGTTCGCCTCTTGTCTTTGGGCCCGTTCGATTTCACGGATGAGCCGATTAGCGTGAGCCGTTCGGTTCCTTCGGGGAAGATTTAGTCCACCGGTAATACTACGCGGTGGGCGTGTGTATCGGCTAGTGGTGGCAGTATCTTTAATAAGCAGGTGAGGCAGGCGATCCTTGCGTTCTTCAACCATTGGATTACTTAGTTAGTCTAGTTTCGACGAATTGCTTGCCGTTCATTTATTGCGCGTACCAGAATGCCCTGTGTAACTTGTTCCTTGTTATGTATCAGCATTTCTTTGATTCCGTCCCCGCAGGCCCGAGTTATATCGCCATAACTAAGGCCGTCGGCAACTTCTGCAAGCTTACTCCAATTAATGTTTGATAGCTGAAAGGTAGCTAGTTTGGCTCTAAATGTATCAATGATTTGCTGCTTGTTAGGTAATTGGTACTCGATAATGTCATCAAACCGACGAAATAGCGCATGGTCAAGCATTTCACCATGGTTAGTTGCAGCAATTAGCAAACTATCAGAATCATCTTGTTCTATCATTTGTAAGAAGCTGTTCAGCACGCGGCGTATTTCTCCCACATCATTACCCATACCGCGTTGTGATCCGATGCTGTCAAACTCATCAAAAAGATACACTCCACGTGTCTGACGTATTGTATCGAAGATCAATCTTAATTTCGCTGCGGTCTCACCCATATACTTGGTAATTAAGCTATCGAGGTGAACAATAAAAAGTGGTAGTCCTAACTCACCGGCTAACACAGATGCAGTCAATGTTTTACCAGTACCTGGTGGTCCAGTGAGTAGAAGTTTCTTTCGCGGTGCCAAGCCATGAGAACGTATTTTTCGGACTTTAGTATGCTCATGGATTAGGCGTTTAAGCCGATCTGTGACACTTGAGGGTAGTATTATATCGGTTAAGCGAAGCTTAGGGTACGCGACAGACAAAAGGCCAGTGAGTTCGCCGCGTGGTTTAGCCAAAGGAATAGGCTGTACAATATTTTTTTGCCCGAGCGTCTTTGCCTTGTCTATTAGTTCTCTGAGTTCTTTTGCGAGCTTTCCATGGCCGAGTTTGGCTTCATGCGCGGCCATCTGCATCGCGATGGAGAAAAACTGCGCATCATCACCATCTATATGCGATTGCAGTAGTGCTTTAAGTTGTTCTGCGCTTGGCATGGTTTCTCGATGTCGAGTTATCTAATCATCCAGTATCTTATAGCCATTTAACTCTAGACCAGAGATATGCAAAAAATGGCTCAAGCCGGTGCACAGGATCATTCACTTCTCTATATAATAGCTTGATTTCTGAATACATTCACTCTCAAAATCTGGTGCTCGCGGCTCAGATTCACCGCCTGGATATCTCAGTCAGTCGGAGATTAAACGGGCTTCTCAATGATAATCGTAAATCGTGCTTATAATTATTCGTTATCGATCTCATTTTTATCGATTCCGACTACACCGCACTTACAAAGTGCGTCTGCGCCTATATTGATTATTGGCGGCTGTAATAGGTTGTAGGTGTCATCGTATAAACGGCTAACCTCAAGGTGTTGTTTAACACATGATGCGAATTGTAAATTAAAGACGTAGTTGATTGGGTCTATATCGCCTTTAGGATCTCTGAATTCAAGGTCTTGGGATTGGAATACGCGAATTCCGCTTCCTTTCTGCTCTTTCTCCAAAAATGTAAAAATAATAATCACATAGTGTCGGAGTCGCCATTTTTCATCTTCTAAACAGATCACAGACATCACAGCGCAGGGCCTTGGTGATCTGCTGAAGGGTATTGATAGTGGTGTTTTGACCGCCCCTTTCCAGGCGCGCCAAGGTGGCTTGGCTGATGCCAAGTTTCCGCGCGAAGGCTTCCTGGGTTCGATCTCCCCGCAGGGCCCGAATGTTCCGAGCTAGCCGGTCTGCCAGATCCATGGCTATATGGGAGCATGGGTAAATATTCACATGTGAATAAAGACATGCTAGAATCATGCCTAAAGACACTGTGGGAGGAAGCCGATTTATCGGCTAAAGGTAAGAAAAAATGCTTATTTTGACCCGAAAACCCGGCCAATCCATCAAAATCCAGCCGGCGGAGGAGTTGCCGTGGATGACCCCGGTGGGCGCCCTGTTCGCCAACGGCCCGATCGAGGTGGTGGTGAATCAGATCAAGGGCCGGCAGGTCAGGCTGGGTATCGCCGCCCATCCCGATCTAGTCGTCCTGCGGGACGAGCTTTGTGATGAATAGAAAAATCGGACAGCCGTGTGGTTACGAGTTAGCGCTCTTTTGATCAGCCCGCTGACGGAGTTCGGAAAGTAGTTTCCTTTTTTCCCGGATCGATAGTGTGCTGATATGCATAATCATTTCGGCGATGAGGTTGTCCTCTGAATAAAGGAAAGGTGTCGGTATTCCAAGCACCTTCGCTAATCGTTGTGCCGTTGAAAAATCCGGGACATGCTTGCCCCTTTCGTACTGATTGATGCGCGGGCTGGCCGAGAAAGGGTCGATGCCCGCCTCGATACCCAATTGCCTTTGG
>Ga0209633_10005753_pt1 | contig 10782 bp, 8 predicted proteins | sample Cruoilmetagenom1_FD_187290 | JGI IMG/M metagenome (GOLD analysis project Ga0209633, IMG submission 187290) | Oil polluted marine microbial communities from Coal Oil Point, Santa Barbara, California, USA - Sample 1 (SPAdes) (version 2) | ecosystem: Environmental > Aquatic > Marine > Oil seeps ... | reverse complement strand
CGCTAGATGCTATGGACCTCTTACTATTTGCTTTTGCCGTGGGTTCAATCGGTAAAGTCTTTAACCTTTCAGAAGCTTGGGTAGGCGCTTTGTTTTCTGTAACACTTTTTTCTTCCGCATTTGGCGGCGCCGTTTTTGGAATCATATCCGACTATATAGGTAGAGTAAGAGCCCTTACTTATAGTATCTTGCTCTATTCCTTATTTACCGGAATCAGCGCTTTTGCTCCTACTGTAACATTTTTACTAGTTTGCAGACTATTTTTGGGTATCGGTATGGGTGGAGAATGGGCGTCTGGTGAAGTGCTTGTTGCTGAGAAATGGCCCAAAGAGCATAGAGGTAAGGTAATTGGTATGGTGCAAAGCGGATGGGGTGTAGGCTATATCCTGGCTGCTATCCTTGCTACTTTGATTATCCCTAATTTACATGAGGGAGTTACCTATACTATTCCACTTATTGGATATCAGATCGATGGGCTCGATCTTGGTTGGAGAATACTATTTCTAGTTGGCGTATTGCCCGCCTTTCTTGTTTTCTATATAAGAAGAAACCTTGATGAACCAGAGGTTTGGAAAGAAACTAAGGTTAAGAGAGATGAGGGGACTTTAGGTGAGAAAGGTCAGGGTTTTACATTAAAACAGATTTTTGCACCTGACCTGCTTCGATACACAATTACTGCAACCCTATTGACCAGCTTGTGCATGATCGCGTATTGGGGGCTTTATTTCTGGCTTCCACAGTTCTTAGCTAGTGATAAGGGGGTGGGGCTTGATACGAAAGGATTCATTTGGATTATCCCCATAAATATTGGCGCATTCATAGGATGTAATACATTTGGTTTTATAAGCGACAGGATTGGTCGGCGGCCTGTCTTTGTAGCTTACCTTCTCATAATGGCGGTCCTTGTTTGGTTCTTTGGACATGCCACTACTCTTAAAGAGGTTCTAATTTTAGGTCCTTTTATCGGTTTCTTCGGAACAGGCTTTTACTCAGGCTTCGGGGCTATTTTCTCAGAGATATTTCCGACTAGAGCCAGAGGAACAGCGCAGGGCTTTTGCTATAATGTAGGCCGCGGTGTGTCAGCTATAGCGCCGCCCATGATAGGATACATAGTCAGCATACACGGCTTTGCAATAGGACTAACAACTGTTTCTGTTTTTGCCGTTGCTGCAGCAATAGTTGTTATGACTCTCCCCGAAACCAGGGGTAAAGCACTGGATATTGAATAAAGACTATCTTATAGCAATGAATATTGCATGAAAATCAAACTGACGTGCTTAATTGCTAAGCACGTCCTCTATTCTATCTGGCAGTAACTTCTAACACTTTTCTAATCTCCCAATCTTAAATGTTCATTAATCATAGCAGATTACATCTATTTCTGTAATCCTTTTCTGACTTGGCATACCTCTTGCACTTTATTGATTGAAAAATCTATTTTTTTATAGACCTTGCCAAAGGAGGAGTGCAGAGATGAAAGATTTTTTATACAGTTTTAAAGAAAAGCCCACAAAGGCTACAATTTTTACAGTGTTGAGTTTGTTAGCTCTTGGAACTTACTCAGCATTTTCTCAAGAGGACGGGGGCCCAACTGTTGCTGATGCTATTTTTACAGCTAACAACATTTGGATGCTTGTGGCGACATTCCTAGTGTTTATTATGCACCTGGGATTTGCTTCAATTGAGACAGGACTTACCCGAGCTAAAAACACTACGAACATCCTATTTAAAAACGTATCAATCATTGCAATAGGTATTCTCACATATGCCATTGTAGGTTTTAACCTAATGTATCCAGGCGATTTTTCCATAGGCCAGTATTTTGGATTTGCAGGTTTTGGAATAGCATCACCTGAGGGTGCCGCGGGATTAATTGCTTATGCCGACGGTGGGTATACATATTGGACTGATTTTATATTCCAGGCAATGTTTGCTGCTACAGCGGCAACAATTGTTTCCGGAGCTGTAGCTGAGAGGATGAAGCTCAGCAGCTTCCTGATTTTTTCAACAATCTTTGTTGCAATAGTCTATACAATCGCAGGTTCATGGAAGTGGGGTGGAGGATGGTTAGATGCTATGGGCTTTTATGACTTTGCAGGCTCAACATTAGTACACAGCGTAGGAGGATGGGGTGCACTGATAGGAGCTATAATCCTTGGCCCACGTCTTGGTAAATATACAAAATCTGGGGCCCTAAGACCTATACCCGGTCATAGCCTTCCGTTAGCAGCAGCAGGAATGTTTCTACTATGGTTTGGATGGTATGGTTTTAACGGTGGTTCCGTTTTATCTGCTGACCCAGAGCTAATCTCCCTAGTATTTGTAACAACTTCACTTGCAGCGGCAGCAGGAATTATCGGAGCTATGGTGCTTTCCTGGATTGTTTTCAAAAAACCGGACCTTTCAATGATCCTAAACGGCTCGCTTGCCGGTCTTGTTGGTATAACCGCAGGTGCTGATGTGATGACCCCTATGAGCGCTGTGATAATCGGTTTAATCGCGGGTTTCTTGGTAGTAGCTTCTGTTATTTTCTTTGACAAATACGCTAAAGTGGATGATCCGGTTGGTGCAATATCCGTACATCTGGTTTGTGGAATATGGGGCACACTCGCAGTGGGTATCTTTGCCGCTGATTTCAGCTTTATGACTCAGCTTATTGGAGTTTTTGCCTACGGCGTCTTCACAGTAGTATGCGCTTTAATCCTGTTCTTACTAATCAAAGTGATTATGGGTATTAGGGTTTCTGAAGAAGAAGAATTAATGGGGCTTGATCTTGGTGAGCATGGAATGATGGCATACCCGGACTTCCAGCAGATTGCTGAAGCCGGTGGTTCAACAATGACTATGCCTTCATACCAAGATGAATAAGCCAAATGATTAAGAGATTTAGAAATAAAGGACTCAAGGTTAGCTGCTCCCCAAAAACTGGGGGGCAGCTTAATGAAAAGTAGTTAAATCCAATTCAAAGGAGGATAAGTCAGATATGAAAAGGTTAACAATTTTATTTCTAGCGTTAACACTTTTACTGCCATTAGGCACTCTATCGTCTAATGCTCAATCAACTAAGGAGCTCAAGCAGATGATTGAAGAAAATCGCAGACAAAATGAGCTGTTGATGCAGAAGATAGAGCAAATGGAAGCCGAAAAGGCAGTAACTCAGGTACAAGTTGAAGAGATCGCAACTAAGCAGGAGGATACAGATCTCAAGGTTAATGGTTTCTTAAGCTTTTTTGATGCCATTGATATAGGTTTCTATGTAGACACTACATATCAGTATGTATTCGATCGTGGTTCTACAAGTGATCTGCAGTTAAGGTCACTATATCCAGACAATGAACAGTTTGCTATAAACGCTTTTACCATTTCGGTATCCAAGACACCGACACTTGAAGGCGGAGTTATGGATCTTTTAGGTTTTAGAGCAGACATTCTAATCGGTGAGCAGGCTCCTCTGCTAGCTTCAAATGGACTCAGCAGTGATGTCATTGATCCATATCAGGCATATCTGCAGTTCTTAGCACCTGTTGGAAATGGGCTAAATGTCTATGCAGGTAAGTTTGTAACACTTGCCGGATATGAGGTTATCGAAGCTAAAGACAATCCTAACATTACACGTTCGATCCTGTTTGGGTTCGCTATACCATTTACTCATACTGGTATAAGAACAGATTACTCAGCCGGACCACTAACCTTGACCGCCGGTCTTAACAACGGATGGGACCAGGTTAAAGACAGTAACGGTAATGTAACAATTGAGAGTCAGTTGGCGTTTAGCCACTCAGGTGGCGCTATTAGCGATCTCTGGATTGGTATTACCGGTTATTTCGGTAGAGAACCTGGTGATATAGGGTTTGATGAAACAAACGGCTGGAGAGAGTTAATTACCGCTGTTGGTACAATAACCTTTAATGACTGGCTAACATTCATTGTTGATGCCGATTTTGGATGGCAGCAAGATATTATCTTCAATGAACTAGGCTCTGAAGAAGGCGTATCATGGTGGGGTATCGCTGGTTATGTAGTAGCTGATTTGCATCCTGCAATCACGCTTTCTCTTAGAGGTGAATACTTTGATGACGAAGATGGATTTAGGACAGGCACAGCTCAGAAGTTTTTTGAATTAACACCGACTCTATCTGTTAAACCGTTTAAAGGGCTTATTGCCGGCAACAGATTTGTTGATAATTTTGAGGCAAGAGCGGAATTTAGATGGGATCACTCTGATGAGAGATTCTTTGAAACAGAAGATGGAGGATTTGAGAAAGACCAGTACGGTGTAATGGGACAGTTGCTGTATTGGATTGAGTTATAAAAATATAAGATTAAAAACATATGGACTCTAATATAATTAGAGTCCATATCTCTCCATATCTCCTTTGTGTGGGCGGGGGGGAGGACTGCTCTTAGGGCTAAGACTGTTCTCCCTTTTGTCTTTTTAAGTCATATTGGCAATTAATATTTAGTTCTCCTAGACCCTTGCGCGTAAAATGGTATTTGGGTAGAATAACATCCACTTTTTAATCAATACTAAACTGTTATTTAACAATGCATTAGTTTCATATCAAAATTCAGTATGCCCGGATAGCTCAGTCGGTAGAGCAGAGGATTGAAAATCCTCGTGTCGGCAGTTCGATTCTGTCTCCGGGCATGTTTGTTTAATGATCATGGTTTATTGTTATTAACTCCGTTCTAAGATACACTTTTTTAAACAGTGGGGTAGAGTATGCCCCCACCTTTTGAATTAGAGCAATATGTAGGCATAGCTGGCACATCATCGGTATGGAAAAGTTCGGGGCAAGAGCCCCAAAGGAGCTTCCCGGACCGGATGGTGGTTGTAGCGAAACAACTGTTTGGCAGGAAGTTGGGCTAGATTAGCTTGACGATGTCTGTACTTTTGCAGGAGTTCTCATATGCCGGATGTACCGGAAGACCAACTCACCAGCGCAGATGGTCGTGTTCACCTGAGCAGTTGGGCACCTCCACAATCTGGAATTGCGCCACACCTTCGGGTTGGGAAGAGGTGGCTCAATATCCTTTGGCTGATCCCAGTGGGCGCAGTTCTGCTAGTCGCTGGTATCGTGATCAGTCAGCAACTACGGCAGATTCCAGCCGTGGAGCAGTTCATTGCGCTTTATCCCGGTACACTCTCCTCAGCACCAGCAGTCAACTCCGGATTTCCTGTATGGCTGCGATGGCAGCACTTTCTAAATCTATTCTTCATGATGTTCATCATACGCGCCGGTCTCCAGATTCTGGCCGACCACCCACGCCTGTATTGGGGACGTGACTCAACTCCAGGCACCGAATGGTTCCGCTTTCAACATGAAGTGCCCAAGGATCGGATCTGGACGGCCAAGGACGATTCTGTGACTCTCCCCAAACTGGTGGGACTTCCGGGTATTCGCCATACGGTTGGCTTGGCAAGATGGTGGCACTTTTCCTTTGATCTGTTTTGGTTAATAAACGGTGTAATGTTCTATGTGCTCTTGTTCATGACTGATCAGTGGCAACGGCTGGTGCCTATGTCGTGGGAGGTCGTTCCAAATGCACTCTCAACCTTGTTACAGTATCTGTCTCTGCACTTCCCGGCCAATGACGGTTGGCTTCGATACAACAGTCTTCAGCAGCTCGCATATTTTCTTACGGTCTTCGTCGTCGCGCCGTTTGCCGTGTTCACCGGCCTGATGCAGGCGCCGGCAATCGGGAACAAGTTTAGTTGGCTGGGACGGATATTTAATCGACAGGCCGCCCGATCGATTCACTTTCTTGTACTGTGCTGGTTTCTGTTCTTTATATGTGTTCACGTGACGATGGTGTTTATAACCGGATTGCGAGCAAATCTGAATCACATGTTCTACGGAGTGAACTCCGAAGGTTCACAAGGCTTGTGGGTCGCCGCCGCCGCTATGACGGTGGTGTTCATCGCATGGGTCTGGGCTTCGCCTTTCACACTCAAAAATGCCCGCCTTGTGCAGCGAGTCGGGGAAATACTACTGGGCCGCATCAAGGGAGTGGGGGAATGGTGGGATGTATCCAGCCAGTACTCAGAAGCTGATATCTCGCCCCGTTTCTGGCCCAATGGGAAACTGCCGACATCCGAAGAGTTCAAATCGCTGGTGAATGGAGGATTCCTCTCATACAAGTTGCGCGTGAGCGGGCTGGTAGAGGAACCAAGAGAGTTTACTTACTTGGAAATTCAGGGGATGCCAAAGCAAGAGCAGATCACATGCCACTATTGCATTCAGGGCTGGTCAGGTGTGGCCAAATGGGGCGGTGTTCCAATGCGGCATATTTTGGAGCTCGTTAAGCCCAAGCCTGGCGCGAAATATGTCGTTTTTTACTCATATGGCGAGGGCGCTGAAAGTGGGCGCTACTACGACGTGCATCGGATTCACAATATGCGGCACGAGCTTTCGCTGCTTGCCTACGAAATGAACGGACAGCCCTTGACCGTCCTCCACGGAGCGCCATTGCGACTGAGGTGCGAGAACGAACTGGGATTTAAGATGGTTAAGTGGATCGAGTCCATAGAGTTTGTCGAGAGTTTTTCTCACTTGGGTGCCGGACAGGGCGGTTATAACGAGGACCACGAGTTTTTTGGCTACCGCATGCCGATTTAATGGAGGACTACTGATAGTGAAAGAACCCAGTAAAGAGAGCCAAAAAGTGTTGGAGCGACTACGTCTTCCCAGCTTGTTCAAACGTTTTCCCGAGAGGATTGTTTGGGCGGTTTTCGTCTTCATCAACGGATTCATCACGAGCGCAATTCTTGCCTCGATGGCGATGGTATTGAAAACCACTTTCATCTTTCCGTCACTCGGCCCGACCGCGTTTATGTTTTTCTTTACCCCGACCTCGCCCTCGGCAAGTCCTCGCAATGCAGTCTTTGGTCATGCTATTGGCATCTTGTGTGGTTACGGTGCACTTTGGCTGACCGGTCTGCAATACGCAGCTCCCGCGACCGTTATGGGCGTGCATGATCCTCGCATTATCGCAGCAGCGGTATCGCTGGCCGGGACTGGAGCGTTTATGATTCTGTTTAGAGCAGTGCACCCTCCCGCGGCGGCGACGACGTTGATCATCTCGCTTGGAATTATTACGACGCCGATTCATCTGCTCATCATTGAGCTGGCGGTAGTGGTGCTGGCACTACAGGCGATTGTTGTAAATCGGCTTGCCGGTGTGGACTACCCCATTTGGGCGAAACGTCTTCCACCCTCTGAAGCCCGGCGGCAGAACCGAAATCAAGGTAGTCCATAAGTTCGTAATGATAAACGTGTACATGGCGTATAGCTACCCAAATGAATCTGAGATTGAGGGCATATAGAATGAGCGCTGGTTCTGTCTCCGGGCATTTCACTTCTTCAAACTTAACCATATCCCTGATTTCTCTTATAAGTTTTTGACTATTTTTATCCTATATGAAATATGTTGAGTAATTGTGTAAAGATGCACTTTTACTTCTTGAAATTATTATAAATTTTCTCAGAAATAGTGTTGCTATTTGGTGGGTTTATGATGTAAACTTATACAGAATAATTGAAATATTTGGGGTTGGAGAATATACAACACTGGAGGTATTAATATATGAGGTTCGGTGATTATTTAAAGAGTAAAAGGAAGCAGAGGAATATTACCCAAGAAGAACTTGCTCGCAACCTTGAAGTATCAAGTGTTTTTGTTCATCAGCTTGAGACAGGCAAAGTAGATGCCCCATCTATAGATCGGTGTCATCAAATGGCCGTAATCTTAGAAATTGAGATTGAGGAGCTATGGAATGTCGCCAAGAAAGAACGTCTTAAAAGGTTTATGGAAAAAGAGGATATAGAGCAAGACAGCTTTGAAGTCCTAACAGATTCAGAGAAGGCTTTGATAAACCTTTATAGAAGTCTGGACAGTGATATGAGACGGGATTTCGGCGGTATGATATTTATGTTGTTAAGACATACAAAAGATCAGGGCGTACAGGAGATACTCGAAGAGTTCATGAAAAAATGCGCTTAACAAACAATCTTTCATTTATTTTAAAAGCAATTGGTATAGAGATCTGTATTCTTGCTCTCATTGGATTGGTGTTCCTTTTTCAGTTCAACAGAGCTAAGACTGAATTCGTCTCTAAAACTAGAGCTATATCGGAAACTATTGGTGATCTTGCCATAGATTTTTATACCGAAGAGGGGATAGAGCCTACCAGTGGTGATTTTTATCTTTTTCTCGATAAAAGATTGGGTAGAAAAAAACTCTTTAATACATTTGAGATATCTCCTAAATTCTTCAGTGTGGTTTTTAATAACGAAGGGTTGTTAACCAGCGATTACGATTTGGAAGGAGGTTATTCCGTAAGAGATCGTAACGGAATATTATCTGTACTTGTACCTTTTTCAGGCACTGACCAGAGTGAGCACTTAGGTATTGTTAAAATTGATTCTGATACTAGGGCCATTTTGAAGAAAGTTTTTGCCGATAACTATCTTCTCTACGCAGCAATGTTAATCGTTCTAAATAACCAGGCCTTTATTTTCTATCTTCTAATGAGGAGAAAAAGAGAGGTTGTTTTTGAGAAGGGCTATCTTAAGGAGCATTCAGTTGGCGCTCTTAAGATCATGCACAAAGTTTTAGGTGATATAATTGAAGACCATCAGACAGAATTTGAGCCTGAGGATAACAAAAGAAAAGTACAAGATGAAGATAAGAATGTAATATCAATATCTGATTTAGCAGATAAAAGGAAAGTATGAAGAAATATTTTCTCATAGTAGTAGCCATTATGTTTTTTGCATGGGGATGCGACTCTCCTGAAGATGACGGAGTAGTTGGATTGGACGGCCCTATTTTGGAAGGCGTAGACAGCAATGGAATGTTGGAATTTAATGGTGCCGTCATTAATAATGGAGATAGCCCTGTACAATCTGTATATGTTGTAATAGTTCTCAAAGGTGAAGATGGAAGTATTATCGAAGCTAATTCTGTATCCCTCTTTGAAGAGGGAAGTGATATTTTGCTTTATCCTCTTGAGAGAGAATTCTTCAATGTATCTGTAAGTACAGATCCAGCCCGGGTTTTCTCAAAAGATGTCGAAATTTACTACGAAGATCAGTTTTAATAGATACCTTATCTTCAACCCCGCCACGATTTCCCCTAACTTTTTTGTGTATTGGTTTTTATAGTAATATGTAATTCCTCAGCTTACTTTGTGTTTTCCCATACTCTATTACAGATGAAGTATTGTAAATACTCGTAATAAGATAAAAAAATGAAGATAACTAGGAATAAATAGATATACTTAGATGGGTAATAATATAAAGCAAAATTGGCGGCTAAACATTTAATCTAAAAGAGGAGCGGAATTTATTGCTAGGCAAAAGCAGTGTTTTGGGCATAGATATAGGCTCAAACTCAATTAAGATTGTAGAGCTTGAAGAAATTGGAACTACTTATCATCTAAAGAATATTGGGGAAACTCCTCTAGCTCAAGGGGCTATCATCAACAAAGTCGTTGAGAATTCTGAAGCAATCTCCAATACATTATCTAGATTAATTGATGATATGGAAATTGAGACTGATAATGCGGCGGTCTCAATTTCAGGAGCTCCCGTATTATTAAAAAGGGTTAGTCTGCCCTACATGTCGGATGCAGAATTAAAGAAGTCCATTAAATGGGAAATAGAACAGTTCAGTTCCCAAGCTGCTAATGACTACACACATGATTACCAAGTCATAACAGCAAAAAACTCTAAAGATAAGATTGATGTATTAATTGTAGCGGCTAATAAGAATGTGACTAAGGAGTATCTGTCAATAATTACGAATGTGGGATTAAATCCCGTGGTTATTGATCTTGATGTGTTTTCTTTAGAAAGTATATATGAGGTAAATTATCCTGAATCAGAGGGGCTTTTAGCTTTAGTTAATATAGGCGCCTGTGTTACTAATATACTCATTGTTGATAGTGGGGAATCTGTATTTGCCAGGGATTTGCAAATAGGTGGGAGCCGCTATACTGATTTGATTATGCAGGAGCTGAATCTGAGCTACGAAGAAGCGGAAGAAGTTAAGCATAATCAAAGAGTAGGGCTGAGTGATCCCGGGATTGCGCTAATTGCGGATAATTTTATGAATTCTATATCAAATGAGATAAAACAAACCCTCGATTACTTTTCAAACATCTATCACGGTGAAAATGTAAAGAGAATAATGATTGGAGGAGGGACAGCTAGTATGCCGGGATTAAAAGATACTATCTCGGAAATTACTAAATCATACGTGGGTATTCTGAATCCTTTTAGAAATATCAAATACAGTCAAGAAGTCTTTGACCCTGAATATATACAGGATATATCTCCAAAAATGCTTGTGGCTACCGGGCTTGCTTTGAGAAAACTCTAATTTAGACATTGTGCAGCCAAAAAATCTTTATAAGGAGGGTGTATATAATCCGTGCACCCTGAAGCACTCGAAGGGTGAAGTCCTATAGGAACCGTCCTTCGATCAAACTCAGGATGAACGGGTTAAATATATTTGCATCCCGTATCCTGAATCCTTCCTCATTCTTACTAGATTCTTAATGGGGAGAACTATGGTGTTTACCTCTTGATGAAAATTTAGGGAATGATATCCTAAGTTCTCTGAATAAAAATTGATCAAATATACTAAATTAGGAGTAGGATTGTAATTATGAAGTGTATTCTCTGTGATAAAAGAAAACCTAAGAGATATTGTCCGGCTAAGAGAACCTCGATCTGCCCTGTATGCTGTGGAGAGAAAAGGGGGGTTGAGATTAAC
>Ga0209633_10005752_pt1 | contig 10783 bp, 7 predicted proteins | sample Cruoilmetagenom1_FD_187290 | JGI IMG/M metagenome (GOLD analysis project Ga0209633, IMG submission 187290) | Oil polluted marine microbial communities from Coal Oil Point, Santa Barbara, California, USA - Sample 1 (SPAdes) (version 2) | ecosystem: Environmental > Aquatic > Marine > Oil seeps ... | reverse complement strand
TTTGGCTTTTGGAACTAATCTTTTAAGTGTTAATTCTGCAAAAGTTGGAATTATTATTGGGTCAATAGCTTCTGGATTTGTCGGATATATAATTTTAAAATTAACAAGTAATAAACTTTAACACAGTTATAATAGGCGAAATAAATTATATTTGTAAACCTTATAAATTAATACTTTTGCTGGGGTAGCAAACATTAGTAAATACAAATTATGAATAAAAAAAAGATAGGAGTTCTTGGAGGTGGAAGTTGGGCAACAGCTTTAATAAAAATACTTTCTGACAATAGTGAGAATGAAGAAATTTATTGGTATTTACGTAGTAATGAGAATATTAAATACATAAATAAATATAATAGGAATAAAAAATATTTAAGTTCAGTTGAGTTAAATCCTAATAAGTTAAAAGTTACCAGTGATATTTGCGAAGTAATAAATAAATCTGAAATTATTATTATTGCAATACCGTCTGCATTTATAAATGAGGCATTAAAAGAAGTTAAAAATCTTTCTAAAAAGTATATTTTTTCTTCGGTAAAAGGTGTAATTCCAGAAACAAATCAAATTGTTGCTGATTATTTAGTTGATAAATATAATGTACAAGCCCAAAATATTGGTATTATTGCGGGACCATGTCATGCTGAAGAAATTGCTCTTGAAAGATTATCATACCTCACTGTTGCATCAGAAAATGAAGATTTAGCAAGCTATGTTGCAAATAAACTAAAGGTTCATTACACAAAAATTAAAGTTTCAGATGATATTTATGGAACAGAATATTCAGCAGTTTTAAAGAATATTTTTGCTGTTGCATCAGGAATTTGCCTTGGTTTAGGATATGGTGATAATTTTCAGGCAGTTTTAGTTTCAAATGCAATAAGAGAAATAAAACGTTTTGTTGATATAGTTCATCCAATAAGTAGAGATATTAAAAATTCTGTATATCTAGGAGATTTACTTGTAACTTCATATTCTAAATTTAGCAGAAACAGAGTTTTTGGAACAATGATTGGCAAAGGATATTCTGTTAGAACTGCACAACTTGAGATGAATATGATTGCTGAGGGATATTATGCTGCTAAAGGTATTTATGAAATAAATAAAAAATATCAAATAGATATGCCAATTACAGAAGCTGTGTATAGTATTTTGTATGAAGGGAAAAATCCTTCTGTAGAAATTGAAAAATTAACTTCAAGATTAGATTAATGTTCTTATTTTTATTTTATGATGTAAAATAATCGCTGTCAGGGTTTTTAACCACTGACAGGATTTTGTAAGAAATTCAGTTAGTATATTCAAGACTAACTGTAGTTCTGCTATTAAGTTCTATTTTGTTCTTTTTTCTTTCATAAAAACTCTAATCTTTGCTTCAATTTCATCAGCTAATTCAATATTGTCTTTCAAAAGAGTTTTAACAGCTTCTCGTCCTTGTCCAAGTTTAGTTTCTCCATAACTGTACCATGAACCAGATTTGTTAATTATTTCAAACTCAGCACCCAAATCAATTATTTCGCCAATTTTTGAAATACCTTCACCATACATAATATCAAACTCAGCTTTTTTAAATGGTGGAGCAACTTTATTTTTAACAACCTTTACTCTTGTTTTATTACCAGTAACATTCACATCATCTTTTATTTGTCCAATTCGGCGAACATCTAGTCTTACAGAAGCATAAAATTTAAGAGCATTACCACCAGTTGTCGTTTCTGGGTTTCCAAACATAACTCCAATTTTTTCTCTTAGCTGGTTTATAAAAATTACACAAGTGTTAGTTTTGCTAATATTTGAAGTTAGTTTTCGTAATGCTTGCGACATTAATCTTGCTTGAAGTCCCATTCTGGAATCTCCCATTTCTCCTTCAATTTCTGCTCTTGGAGTAAGTGCAGCAACAGAATCAATAACTATAATGTCAATTGCACCTGAACGGATTAGGTGGTCTGTTATTTCAAGAGCTTGTTCACCGTGGTCTGGTTGTGAAATTAGTAAATTGTCAATATCCACTCCTAAGTTTTTTGCATAAGAACTGTCAAAAGCATGTTCAGCATCTATAAAAGCCGCAATTCCACCTTGTTTTTGAGATTCTGCAATAGCATGTATTGCCAGAGTTGTTTTCCCTGAAGATTCTGGACCATAAATTTCTATAACTCTTCCTTGAGGTATTCCGCCAATTCCAAGTGCATCATCCAATGCGATTGACCCTGTTGATATTGCTGGTATGTCAACAACGGCATCAGAATCTAATCTCATTACTGTACCTTTTCCGTATTCTTTGTCTATTTTATTTAGTGTTGATTGAAGTGCTTGAAGTTTTGCAGCATTCTTATCTATTTCTTTTTTTGCCATAATAAATTGTGTATTAAAAGTTTATTATCTTACTCTTCATAAGATTTAATTATTTGTTCAAAGTGTTCTTTAGTTTTTACTTTTTTAAAGACTTTTTCAATTATTCCTTTTTCATTAATTACAAATGTTGTTCTAAAAACACCATCAAATGTTCTTCCATACATTTTCTTTTCACCCCACACACCGCAAGCATTCATTATATCTTTTTCAGTATCAGAAATTAATTGAAATGGAAGTTCTAATTTGTTTGAAAATTTTTCATGTGATTGTTCACTATCAGGACTTACTCCAATAACTTCAAAGTTTTTATTTTTTAGATCTTCATAGTTATCTCTAAGGTTTTTTGCTTCATTTGTGCAACCAGGAGTATTATCTTTTGGGTAAAAATATAATATTAGTTTTTTACCTTTTAATGTGTTTTTATCTATTATCTTTTCTAAATTTGGATATTTGTCCCCTTCCTTTAAATGTGTCATTTTTTTATTACAAAAATATCCTAAATAATTGATATATAAAATTAACTTTTTAACAATTAAAATACCATTTCTATACATGTTAATTATCAGTAACTTAAGGTATAAATTCGCAAGAAAACATTATTTTTTATTCAAAAATTGAAACCTTTTTCATAAAAATACGTACATATATATAAACAACCTAAGTACGAATATTTAAAAAACTACATGTTATGGAAGATTTAAGGAATATATATAATGAAGAAACAGAAAGTCTTGTTGATGACCTTCTTGAAAAATACATTGTGTTAACAAAACATGATGAAAAATAGGAATAAGTTTTTTGAATGATAATTTTTCATAAAAGATAGATATTATATGCTATCTTTTTTATTATTTTTAAGGTTTTAAAACTACCCCTTTACTTTTTTTACCATCAATTTTTATAATAATATCTTTATTAAAACGGATATGCCTAACAAATTCATCTTCGTAAAAAGCATCTAGTTTATCAAGATATTTTACATTCAAAAAACCATCATTCTTAAATGGATTAATTGTAAAATAACCAACTTTAAAAGATGTAAGATTTTGAAAAAAATGCGTTCCTTGACTTGGTTCAATTCTGTAATTTTTCAGTCCAGATTCAATTATTAATCTTGCTGATGAAATTTGAGACCATTTGACGGGAATACCTAACCAAGGATCACTTGAACCCCATCTTCCTGGACCACATAAAATGTAATTTTTGTCCTCACTTATAAATTTGTCATTTATTTTTTCAATAACTGGAACAATTGCATTATTGTTTGTAGAATCAAATTTTTGTGGTTTTACATATACAATGTCTTTTATTCCTTTAATAACCCCATGTCCTAAAGATGTTTCTGACGAAATAATTATATCTTCTTCTTTTACATCTAAAAAATCAATTTCATCATCAATTACATCTTCAACAATTGGGCGAATTTGTAGTAAATTAAAATGTTTTAGAGTTCCAATTTTGGGTGTTAGGTTTACTGCAAATTCAATCTCAATAGGATTATTCATTGCTTTTTCACATATTTTTAATACATTTTTTATTATTTCTGCTAGAGGAAAGGAATCAAATTTTAAAACATTTGCAAATGTTATAAGTCGTTTTCCCTTAGCGTATCTTCCTTCTTTTAGTATATTAAAATCATAGTCATAAGCTGAAGATATATCATAAATTGATTCATCTTTCTGAGCCTGTCTAATGCTTTCTGTTAGATAATTCACGCTTTCGTCTGTTGAAGGCATAAAACTTTCAGGATTTAAGTCAAGAGCAAAAAATGTTTTCTGTGTATCACGAAAAGCTATATCCGGTGAAGAAAGTTGTAATATCTTTTTAGGATGTTCAGGAGAAAATCTTAATGTTTTCTTTCCTTCAACAATATGTTTTCCAAGTCCAAGTGCAATATTTACAATCCCTTCTTCTGGTTTTTCATTTTCAATTGGGTAAAAATTTACTGAACGAGCAACACCTGAAAATGTAGGGTAAAATCTATTCTCAAATTTATTACCACATATTTCCTGAAGAACAACACCCATTTTTTCATCATCAATTACATTTTTTGTAACCTTCATATATGCTTTTGTTTCTTTATAAAAAACTGAAGCATAAACAGATTTTATTGCAATCATTAATTGTTGCAAGTTAATTTCTGGAGTTGAAGTATTTGGTACCATATATGTTGAAAAAACTCCTGCAAATGGCTGGTAGTGAGAGTCTTCTAATACGCTTGATGATCTTATTGCAATAGGAAAATTAGCAACATTTAGAAATGAACGTAGTTCCGCTATTGTTTCTCTTCTTAGTTTAGCTTTTAAAAATCTTTTAAGGATTTTTTCATTAGGTTTCTCAGATAAAGCGTAAGGGTATAAATTATTATCATTCATATAGTTGTCAAAAATATCTGTACTTATAACAACTGTGCGAGGAATTTTAACTACAACATTTTCATATTTATCTAATTCAGGATGCTTTTTTATAAGTTTATCTAAAAAAGCGAGGCCCCTAGCTTTGCCTCCCATATAACCCTTTCCTATTCTAGAAAAAATTAAAGAGTTATCATAATTGTCTTTTCTAAATTCAGCAATAATTCCTCTTGATCTCGATTGTCTATAATTTGCAATATTATCATGAACAAATATTTTTAACTTATCAATGTCATTGTTAAAATCTTCTTTTGTAACATTTACAATAAATTCGGCGATTGGAAATAATGCTCTAGCATACAGCCATTTAGATAGGTGGTTTCTTGTGGTGTGGTATTCAAAAGAATCGTTTGGAATATCAAAAATGTTATTTTGTAAATCTTTTAAGGTCTCTGTTCGTTTTATAACATAGCCCGTTTCTGGATCCTTAAATTCAAATGCTCCAAAAGCAAAATATGTATTCATGAAATGGGTTAATTCTTGAGTTAGAGTTTCTGAATATTTGTGTATAAAACCAATATCTAATAATTTTGCTTTTTCAGAATTATTAATATCAGATGATTGTAGTAATAAAGGTGTATATTTATTTTTGGATTTTATAGATTTAATAAAACGAACTCCAGCATCAGGATCAATTTTACCATTTCTTGGGAATGCTGTATCGGCAATAACACCTAAAATGTTTCTTTTGTATGTTTTATATAATTTTGCAGCTTCTTCGTAGTTTTTTGCAAGTAGTATTTTAGGGCGACCCCTCATTCGCATCATTTTTTGATGTTCGTTAAGTCCTTCATTCATTAATTTTTTTGCTTGAACAACTAGTGTCCTATACATATGTGTTAAATAACCAGAATAGTATCTAACAGAATCTTCAACCAATAATATAATTTGCACACCAACTTTTATGTCATGCTTAACATTCATTTTATCTTCAATAAGCTTTATTATTGCAAGTAAAACATCTGCACTACCAAGCCAACTAAAAACATAGTCAATTGCACTTAGGTCTTCCTTCTCTAGTGTAACTGAAACTTTTCTTGAAAATGGAGTTAAAATAACAACCGGTTTTCTTGGATACTTACCTTTTACTTGTTTTGCAAATTCAAAAGCATCAAATTTTTGTCCAACATTAAGCATTGTAATAACTAGTTGGTATCTATGGTTTTGTAATTCTTTTAAAGCATCTTCAGCAGTGCTAACATGTTTAATGCTTGGAGGATTGCTTAAGTTTAGAGAAACGTATTCATTAAAAATTTGCTCATCAATTCTTCCATCAACCTCTAATGTAAATGAATCGTACTCACTTGCAACAATAAGAACTTTATGAATTCTCCTTTTCATAAGATCATAAAAAGGAGTATTTGAGAAGTGTATTAGTTTAGAATCTATTTCCATTATATTTATATTAAAAAACAATTATAACAAAAAAAAGGCGGAATAAAAATTCCGCCTTAACAACTAACCTAAAACTTACTATGAAAAAAACACTTTATGAGTATTTTAACTCTTGACAAATGTAAGTCATTTTTTATGAATGCAAAAACATTTATGTATTTATTTGTTATAAAAAGACAATAAAATATTTTCCAGTAATATTTATTGTACTGTAGCCGACTGATTATTAGTATTATGCAAGACCTTTCTTTGTTTGAAAAAAAACATGTATTTTTTTTGTTATAGTTAAATTATTAACAATAAAGTTGATGAAAGTTTAAAAATCGTTGATTAAAGGAATCTGAAATTAGATTGTTGAAATATAAATATAAGGTTAGAGTAAAACATATCTATAAATAATAAATATTATATTTTTTCATAAAGAATTATTTATAGTTTTATATTTGCGAAACATTATATTTATTTAATAAAAATGAGGCTTTCAAACTTCCTATTTCTCACTTTAATATTCTTTATTTCTTGCAAAAGTAATGATTCGTATAAAAAACATGTTGATGGTTTTGAATACAAGATATTTCATAGTGAAGAAAACACGGATAGAATCAGGATTGATGATATTGTAGAATTAGAATTGAAATATTTTTCTCAGTCAGATTCATTAATATTTAATTCAAAAGCTTTAAAGGGAAAGTTTAGGATAAAAATTGAAGATAGTAAGGATGGTGGAGTATTTCAGACAGCTATTCGCATGTTTCAAGTAGGTGATAGTGCAAATTTATTAATTGATGCTAATGATTTTTATACAAAAACTATAAAATCAGAGATTCCTACTTTTATTAAAGAAAACGAAGAACTAAAAATAGAATTAAAGATTAAGAAAATTATTACAACAGAAGAATTGCAAAAAGAATATAAGGCTTATTTAATAAAAAAAGAAGCTGAAGAGAATGTTTTATTACATGAATATTTGAATAATGAAGATATTAATATTGAATCATTAAAAAGTGGTTTATATATTGTTTATTTGAAAAAAGGAAAGGGTAGAAAAGCAAAAAATGGCGATCTTGCTACTATCCATTATAAAGGAAGTTTTATAAATGGGCAAATTTTAGCATCTTCTATTAGTAAAGGTAAACCATATTCTTTTACAGTTGGAACTAATAAAGTGATTGCAGCTTGGAATGAAACTCTTTTACATTTAAGGGTAGGGGATAAAGTGAAAATAATTGTACCATCGAAACTTGCTTATGGTGATCGGGGATATAAAAATAAAATCCCACCCTTTGCAACTTTAATATTTGAAATTAAATTATTAAAACTAAATTGATATGAACGATAGCAAAAACATTTTAGAACAAAAGATTAAACCTCTTATTATTATTTGGTTAGTATTAATTGTAGAGCTAGCAATATTTTTTTATCTTTTTTATTTCATTTTGGCCCCTAAAGAGCTTGTTCAATCAACAGATAAATATGATATTGGTTTTTTATATATTGCATATTTAATTGCAATTGTTTCAATTCCCGTAGTTTCTAAAATATATTCTATTTTTAAGAATAAAGCTTTAAAAGAAGATGACTTAATTAAAAAAATAACTTTATATAAAACAGCATTTATTTTTAAAGGTCTAATTTTTGAATTTGCAGGAGTTTTATTACTATTAGCTTTTTATTTAAATGAAATATACTCACCTTTGTATTTGTTTGCTGCAATAATTATTGCTTTTTTCTTTAATAAGCCATCTTTAAGTAATTTTAAAAATGATTTTGAGATTAAAGAAAAAAGTAATGATAATGCTATTATACCAATGGAAGATGAAAAAATAACTTCTGATACAAAATTTTAAAAAATAAAACTACAATGTCAATTCATAAAACAGTAAAAAAAATAACAACTCATGTGCTTCAGGCAATGAAAGCAAAAAATGAGAAAATTGCAATGTTAACTGCCTACGATTATTCTATGGCAAAAATTGTTGATCAAGCAGGTATTGATGTTATCCTAGTTGGCGATTCCGCAGCAAATGTTATGGCAGGTTATGAAACAACACTTCCATTAACTTTAAATGAAATTATTTACCATGCAAAATCTGTTGTAAGAGCAGTTGAAAAGGCTTTAGTTGTTGTTGATTTGCCTTTTGGAACCTATCAGGGAAATTCAAAAAACGCCTTAGATTCTGCAATTAGAATAATGAAAGAAACAGGTGCACATGCAGTTAAGTTAGAGGGAGGTAAAGAAGTAAAAGAATCTGTTATAAGAATTTTGTCAGCGGGAATTCCAGTCATGGGGCATCTTGGTTTAATTCCTCAATCAATTCATAAATTTGGAACTTATGTTGTTAGAGCAAAAGATGAAAAAGAAGCTTTAGAACTAAAAGAAGATGCAAGATTACTTGAAGAGTTAGGATGTTTTGCTATTGTTCTTGAGAAAATACCAGCACAACTTGCAGCTGAAGTTTCCAAAGATATTAAAATTCCTATTATTGGTATTGGTGCAGGTGGTAACGTTGACGGACAAGTTCTTGTAATACACGATATGTTAGGAATAACACAAGAATTCTCTCCCCGTTTTTTAAGAAGATATCACGATTTAGCTTCAGAAATGAGAGGAGCAGTTTCAAATTATGTTAAAGATGTTCGATCAAGGGATTTTCCTAGTGAGAAGGAGCAATATTAATATAATTGCAGTTTTTTTAAGTTACTGGATGAGTATTTTGAGCAAAAATATGTATTTTTGGAATAATTGTCATGCATGTAATTATCAAATCATACTATGACTATCTTATGGATAAACTTTAATTATAATACTTTAGGTTTTACTATTTGAATAGGGAAAACTGAGTATAGCTTCCATTTATATAATGCAACGGTTTATCAAAAAAGATGTCTTAATTGTAAACTTTTTCTTATTTTTAGCGTATAATATTATTATATACTGAAATTTAGTTTCTTTAAACCTATTTGCTATGAAATCAATTAAAACTACTTTTACAATTCTCCTATTATTATTTTATTTAACTTCAAATGCCCAAACATATACATGGAATGGAGGAGATGGAGATTTTATCGTTGCAACAAATTGGACTCCAGCAGGAGTTCCTCTGGGTGGCAGCAATATTATTTTTAATACAGGAGGGAATATTTATATATCAGGTCTTAATGAAACAATAACTTCTTTAGGAGATATAACTATTACAAACGGTACAAATGTAACTTTAGAAACTTCTGCAATTGCTGGATATCTTAATGTTATGTGTAACGTTTTGACAGTTGATGAAAGTTCATCTTTAATTATTGACCAATCTGATAAATATATTCAACTTTCATTCAGTTCTGCAAATATTGATGGAAGCATACTTTTAGATAATAATGAACATAAAATAATTCCCATTTCATCAACAGAAGTTTTCAACTTTAATAATGGAGCAAACTTTATTGCAGGAGGTGGTTTAGTTGGCTCCCCTTTTGGAGATTCTGGTTTAGATAATGTTAAATTTAATGATGGTGCAAATTATTATCATTTTGGGGGAAACTCTCCATTTGGAAATACTACAGGAAGTAATGTTGCAAACTTTTCACCCGAAAGTAATTATTATATTGAAAATGATGGTTCTCTAATTTTATTTTCTAACAAAACTTATGGGAATATTTATATTGGGGAGATTGGAAAGCCGTATGTTAACGTTACTGTTAATGGTGCAGGAACTGGAGCTGATACTTTCTTATTTAACTCAATGATTACTGAAAATGGAAGTTTATTATTTGCAGGAACTAATACAGATAAGATTGAAATAAACGAAGGTATTGATGCAAAAACAGGAAATATTAAATTTCAATGTAGCTCATTTATTTTTTCTGGTGATACATATTTAATGTCTGATATAGCAAACTCTTTTGATGTTTCGTTTGAATTAATCCCTTCTGCTTCAAATGATAATATTCTTACAGTTGCAAGTAGTTTAACTATAGATGCAAAACTTAATATAGAAAGCAGCTCAATTAAAAATTTAAATGTTGCAGGACTTATTGATTGCGGAGAAAGTGTTATTTCATTAAATAATATAAATATTGATTTACTTAATTCATCAAAATTAATTACAGAACATCCTAATGGTATTGAAGGAAGCATTGATGGAGACTTTACTATTGAAAATCTTACAACATTTGAGTTTGCAGGTAATAACATTCAAAATGTTGGTTTGATAAATCATAATAGTAGCACAATTGGGAAAATAATTATTGATAAAACATCTGAGAATGTTATTATGAATAGTGATATATTGTTAGATTCTCTTAAATTATTTAGTGGTGATCTACAGATTGAAGATAATACTCTTACAATAACAGGAGATATTGAATATGGATTAGGAAAGTTAAACGGAATTGCTTCTGCATCAATCTTACAAGTAGAAGGAAGTGGTACTGGTGGTGGAATAATGCTAAATTCAGATCTTCAATTAAACACATTTATAGTTAATAGAAATAATGGATATGTTCACATTAATGGTAGTGGTTTGTTTTTTACAAATAACACATACATAAATAATGGAACTTTAGATATAAATATTGCTGAATTTCAAGCTGAAAATTTATTAGAACTTAATGGAGGAGGATTGCAAATTAGTGAT
>Ga0209633_10005751_pt1 | contig 10783 bp, 9 predicted proteins | sample Cruoilmetagenom1_FD_187290 | JGI IMG/M metagenome (GOLD analysis project Ga0209633, IMG submission 187290) | Oil polluted marine microbial communities from Coal Oil Point, Santa Barbara, California, USA - Sample 1 (SPAdes) (version 2) | ecosystem: Environmental > Aquatic > Marine > Oil seeps ... | reverse complement strand
ACCAGCTGCTTTCATCATAGTCCACAGTTCACCACGATAAGCAATATCAGTTTCGGGGGTGTCTGCCACCGAATCCGCACCTTGTGTAATGGAATCACCTAGCGGCATGATACGTGCAGGGGCCGCATACAATACAGACACTCCCAAAAAGAACCATATAATCTTTACAAAAAATTTAAAATTTCCTTGCCTGTTTTTCATCTACCCCTCCTTATAAATTAATCGAAATTGTACAATTTTTATCTAAAATATATCATTAAATAGCAGGCATACACTAAAGCAGTATAGCCTGAGGAGAAGTAAAGCCGGTTTCCTATATAATATTAATTCGATGCATCACTGAATTTTAGATTGAGACTCATTATTTTGTAATGTTTTCAGATCGCTTATTTTATATTTTGTAAAAATAAAGGAACCTTGTTAATGAAACTTCTTTTTACCTGCTCAGACAGACCAGAGATGGCAAGAAATAAATATTATCGTGAATTATTGCGTAGCCGATATGACTACACCGAATGTGTTTCACATAGTAAAACATATACAAAAAGATTACCAAGTATATTTTTTCAACTTTTATTTAAAATGTGGAATAAAGATGTATACTTTGTAAGTTATCAAGGCTATTTTCTTGTGATATTTCTAAGAATTTTTACTAAAAAAACGATTGTATTTGATTATTATGTTTCATTACATGATATGCTTATCAAGGATAGAAAACTTTCTACAGCAGATAGTTTACTTGGAAAAGTTACTTTTTGGTTAGATAAGCGTTCTTTAGAACTAGCAGATCATGTGATTGTAGATACAACTCAGCTTATAAATACGGCGGTCAATAATTATGGTATTGACAGAAAAAAGTTTACACGATTGCCATTGGCAGTGAATGAAGAAAAAATATTCCCTAAAAAAATTGCACGACATAAAGAGATGTTTACCTTAGTCTATATGGGGTCCTACATTCCTTTTCATGGGGTAGATATTGTCATGGAAGCAGCTAAGATACTAGAAGATAAAGGTGAAGAAGTTTATTTTCTTATGCTCGGCAAAGGTCAAAAATATGAGGAATCTACAGCATTGGCAAAAAAACTTAATATTCAAAATATAGAATTTATTGATTATGTTACGATGGAAGAGTTAAATGATTATTATAATGCTTCAGATGTGACACTGGGTGCCTTTGGCGCTGGAGAGAGAGCAAAAGTATTTATTACCAATAAAGCCTATGAATCATTTGCAGTAGGTAAGCCACACTTAACACTGAACACTCCAGCAATGAATGAACTCTTTGTTGGTGATGAGAGTATCTTTTTTGTAAAAGACTCTACCCCAGAGTCTTTGGCTCAAAAAATCATAGATATTAAACATAATGAATCATTACGTGAAACGGTGGCACACAATGCAGCTACTTTGTATCAAAATACATTAACAAATCAAAAAGTAACAGAGCAGTTAGAAAAAGAAATTTTAAGTAAATTACCTTAGTTAATGTAGAGTAACCGCTATGGTGTCTTCTGGATTGTAGAGTTCATCTGTATAGGCTAAAAGTAAGAATGGCTCTTCTTTTGTGTTCACGAAGGCATGGGCAACATTAGGCGGGATCACTACTGTTTGAGGTCTGTCTGCACTTAGCAGAATAGAGTAAAGTTCTTCACTTTGCATATCTTTTAGTTTAAGTTCAGCATGACCTTCAAGCAGGGTAAACCACTCTGTTGCTTTAGGGTGGTAATGGTTTCCTCTTACTTGCTCTATGCCTGAGGCATGGGTTAAGTAGATTTCTCCCGTATAATTTGGTAGTCCTTCTTCTTTCCCATCTATGACTTTAAGAAACCAACCACGGCTATCCCCCAGTTTTTTTCTCTCTATAATCGTTATTTTTTCTTTTAGTGACATTTATAACTCTTTTTCTGCAACTTTTTTACCACTTAGTAAAGACTGGTCTGTCCATAAGTAAGCCCACTCACCAAAGCGACCTACACGACGGATGTTGACTGCTTCTAGATAGTCTTGTACGATTTTCCTATCTGCTTCCATACCATTATAAAATACAACATTTCCATAAGGCAAAATACGTGCATCTTTGACTACAATATCTTCTTTAGTAAAGAGTTTCATCTCTACCCCTTTATCTATAATGTGACTGATAAGCTCATCACCTTCAAGAGCCAATGCTTTTTCTCTTGAATAATAGATCTCAAATTGTAATGAAGAACAACCATCAGGCACATTGTCAGGAGATTTCATACTTGGAGAATAACATCTTGCAGGCAGATACTCTTCATCATAAATATAGTACCATAAGTACTCAGGAATATCGGGTACATTAAAGCCTAATGAAACAATAGCCACAGACGAAGTATAGAGTCTTTTACTAGCTTCAATTACATTTTCAGGTACATCATTTAAAATAGAAATCACATAAGGAATAGGTAAACTTGAAACTAAATGTTGGTAAGTCTCTTTTGTCCCGTCTTCAAAACTAATTTCTTTTAATGTTGAGTTGATTGCAATAGCTTTTTTATTTAATTCTATTTGAGAGCCTTTAGCCATCAAACTTAAAAAGCTTTTGTATCCACCTTTAGCAGGGTATCTCATCTCATCTGCATAGTAGGTATTGGGTGTTTCAGTCGTAAATGCACCATGGAGTACTTCAGGTATACTAGGCTGGTACCATCTTGCACCACACCATGTGGTAGAGAGTTCTGATGCTTCAACTGTCCAGTATTTACGTGTATATCTCATAGGGAAATTCTCTGCAAAGTAGTCACCATATTGTGCTCTTAGCCACTCTTCATAATTGCTCACTTCACGCTCTACACCATTATTTTTGATAAAATCAGTAATGATTTCTACTTTCTCTTCAGCAGGTAGAGGTGCTAAGTTATTTTGTGCGGGGTGTTTAAGCCAATACCCTTTATAGTAGTTAGATGCTTCTGGCTTATGTCCAATAATTTCAGTAGATTTTTTAAATAACTCTTGTACATATTCACTTTTAGCAAAAGAGAGGTGCACAGCTTTGTCAAATCTAAATCCGTCAATGGTAAAGTTACCACATAATCCGCCCCACTCAGAATCTTGTTCATATACGGTTGGTTTATAACCTTTTAATCCTAAGTGGTAGGCAGCTGATAAACCAGAAATTCCTGCACCTAAGACGATAGTTCGTTCTTGCTCTAACTGTTTCATTACTTTCCTTTATTCATTACTGTGGCTATAGCATCACGCAGTGATATGTTCTGTTTCCATCCTGGTACAGGTTTACCTTTGGTCCATGGTATCATGACTTCTCTGTCTCTATACGATCTACCACCCCAAGTAATATCAACAGAAGTTTGTGTAACCTCTTCATATACTTTGGCTAAGTCTTTAAGAGACATACGCTCTTCAGAATTAACAGCGAATACTTCACCTGCATATGTATAATTATTATCTAATTGAAGTTGTGTAAGCAGTTGAATATAGGCATCTACAATATTTTCAATATAAGATATATCTATAACCTGTTCACCTGGAGACATACCCAGGTTTTCTGCATTTTTAACAGCTCTACCCCATAGGTTAAATATCTTTGAACGTGTATCGTTAGATCCAAAGGTGTCATTTAATTTAATGGTTACAAAGTTGATTTTTTGTGTTTCATAATAGTATTTTGCTATATCTTCAAATGCTTGTTTTGTTGCTGCATATAAATTAACCGGGTTATAGTCTTCATCATTGTAGTTTTGCCAAAATGTACCAGTATTGATAAACCATTTTACATTACTGTTGACTGAAGCTTCTAGTAACCGTGTTGAGAATAATATATTTGAATTGATTAAGGTTTCAATATCATCGGGGGTGTGATTGACTAAAACCAAGGATGCCAGGTGAAGTACACCATCAGGTTTTATATCCTGAAAAAAACTTTGCATCTTTTGGGTACTACCCTCATCTATAAAGGTATAAACATGTTCAGAGATAGATGATGTATCAGTATTTGATCTGACAATGACATATACTTCGTGATTCTCTTTTAGTAATCTTTCAACAACTGCATTACCTATAAAACCTGTTACCCCTGTAACAACTATTTTCATTTATATTCTCCGTTCATGAAATATCAAGTTATCTGATATTAGTTTGAAGTAGCCCACGCTAAATTTTTTCTAGTGGCATCTGTAACATAATCACGTAAGTTTTCTAATGAAATCACTTTCTCATCTTGATAAAAAGATTTATACCAAGTCACAGTTTTCTCAAATGTCGTATCACTGTTCCATACACTATTCCACTCTAACAAGATATTTGCTTTGGAGCAATCCAATTTGAGTAGATTGGCTTCATGTAGGTTCTTATCTACTGTCGCAATGGTATAATCGATACTGTCCCAATATTTTTTAACAGATTCAACTACTTTTTGTACTGTAATAGAACCTTCATTTTCAGGACCAAAATTCCAACCTTCAGCAAACTCTTTTTTACCTTCAAGTAATTTCTGTCCAATATTCAGATACCCACTTAATGGCTCAAGTACATGTTGCCAAGGTCGCGTAGCATAAGGGTTTCTAATTTCAACTTTTTCTCCACGACTTACAGAGAGCATAATATCTGTTATCAATCTATCTTGTGCCCAGTCCCCGCCACCTATCACATTACCAGCTCTACAGCTTGCGAGTAAGACATTATGTCCATGACCATATTCTGAAAGGTTAAAATATGAGTTACGATATGAGTTCGCCACGAGTTCAGCACAGCCCTTAGATGCACTGTACGGGTCATATCCACCCATAGGGTCGTTTTCACGGTATCCCCATATCCATTCTTTGTTTTCATAGGCTTTATCACTCGTAATGTTAACAATGGCCTTTACAGATGATGTTTTTCTAGATGCTTCAAATACTTTGAGTGTACCCATGACATTGGTATCAAACGTTTCAATGGGTTCATCATAAGAGAGTCTTACCAATGCTTGTGCTGCTAAATGAAATACAATGTCTGGATTATATTTTGCAAATACAGCATCAAGTTTTGGCTGATCTCTAATATCTCCAATAATAGATACTATATCAAAATCCAATAGATCTAAATGATTTGGTTCTGTGGGTGCTTCAAGAGAATAGCCTATAACTTTTGCACCCATTTGTGTGAGCCAAAATGCTAACCAGGAACCTTTAAATCCTGTATGCCCTGTTAGAAGTACAGTTTTATCTTTGTAAATACCACCAAAAAGATTAGTCATTCCATACTATCCATGGTGCAGTGTTTGTATCATACATATCATTGAGTGCAATTTTATCACGTAGTGTATCCATAGGTTTCCAAAAACCAGTATGTTTAAAGGCGTTTATTTCATTGTCTTTAGCTAAGTTGACAAGTGGACTTTGCTCAAATATCGTAGCGTCACCTTCAGTGATATAATCAAATACTTTTGGCTCACAAACAAAGAATCCAGCATTGATCCAGTGTCCATCACCTTTTGGTTTTTCAATAAAACTAGAGACTTGACCATCTTTTTCTATCTCAAGTGCTCCAAAACGACCTTCTGGTTGAACAGACGTCATGGTAAGTGCATTTTTATGTGCTTTGTGAAATTCAACAAGTTCTTTGATGTTAATGTCAGATACACCATCACCATAGGTAAGCATAAATGGTTCATCTCCTATAAACTTTTGGGCTTTTTTTATACGTCCGCCTGTCATCGTGTGAAGTCCAGTATCAACCAAGGTGACTTTCCATGGTTCACTTGAGTTGTTGTGTATCTCCATGCCATTGTTGGTTAAGTCTATAGTTACATCACTCTGGTGTAAAAAATAATTCGCAAAATACTCTTTGACCATATAACTTTTGTATCCGAGCAGTAATACAAATTCATTGTATCCATAATGTGAATATTGTTTCATTATGTGCCATAAAATAGGTTTTCCACCTATTTCAATCATTGGTTTTGGTTTTAAATTAGACTCTTCACTTATTCTTGTTCCAAATCCACCTGCTAATAAAACTACTTTCAATTGATTCACCCCATTCATCTTTCTAAAACATAAATTGCAATAGAATATTTTTACACATTATACAATTTTTATTATTAACATAGCGTTTTAAAATAACCCCATTAAAGTTAAGTTCATCTAGATATAATAAGCGTAAAAAACAGGACGTATCTTGTTATTTAATTCCTATGAATTTATATTCTTTTTTCTTCCCATTACTTTCTTTATTTACTTTTATCTCAATAAAAAGCGTTTAACAGAGGCGAGTAAAGGATTTTTGGTTTTTGCTTCTCTATTCTTTTATTCGTGGTGGAATATTGCATATCTTCCTTTGATACTCGTCTCGATGCTCTTTAATTATACGGTAGGAAGAGAGCTTTCAACACATACTCAAAAAAATAGAAAGTATTCGTCTAAAACTCTTTTAGCATTTGGAGTCATTTTTAATATTGCTTTACTAGGCTATTTCAAATATTCTGACTTTTTCATTATCAATATCAATAGGGCTTTTACTGGGGATATATCCCTATTAAATCTTGCCCTGCCTCTTGCTATTAGTTTCTATACTTTTCAACAGATCGCTTATCTGGTTGACAGCTATAGAAATGAAACCAAAGAATATGATTTCCTTAATTATGCTGTATTTGTCACCTTTTTCCCTCAATTGATAGCGGGTCCAATTGTGCACCATGCTGAAATGATGCCTCAATTTGCCCAAGCAAAGAACAAAGTAAAGAATTATCACAATATAGCGCTTGGACTCTTTATCTTTTCAATGGGATTATTTAAAAAGGTAGTGATTGCCGATACTTTTGCTATGTGGGCAACCAAGGGTTTTGATGTTGCACCTCAACTTAATATGCTTGAAGCATGGGCAACCTCACTTAGCTATACTTTTCAACTCTATTTTGATTTTTCAGGCTACACAGATATGGCTATTGGTATTGCACTGCTTTTTAATATCAAATTACCTATGAACTTTTTCTCTCCTTACAAAGCAACAAGTATACAGGACTTTTGGCGAAGATGGCATATCACTCTGTCCAGGTTCTTAAAAGACTACCTTTATATCCCACTCGGGGGTAACAGAAAAGGGGAGATGAGAACATATACAAACCTTTTTACTACATTCCTCTTAGGCGGTATCTGGCATGGTGCCGGATGGACATTCGTACTTTGGGGTGCACTGCATGGATTTGCATTGATTATCCATAGAGTATGGCAAAAACTTGGATTCAGGATGAATAGTGTGATTGCATGGTTCATTACGTTTAACTTTATTAACATTGCATGGGTATTCTTCCGTGCAACAAGTTTTGATTCAGCCATAAAAGTACTTCATGGGATGTTCCTAGGGGAGTTTATTCTGCCTGCATCTATTACGAAGTATGCAGAATTCATGAGTAGTACTGGTGTTAAACTGGGACACTGGTCAAAGCTCTATCAGCATGATGCCTATATAGGATTATGGTTTATTGCAGCCTTTATTGTCATTTTATTATTTTCAAATTCTATGGAATGGAAGAAGAAATTTAAACCAAATTTCTTGTATATGAGTCTAACAATACTTTTTTTTCTATCGATCTTCCTACTGCATAGAAAAAGCGAATTTATTTATTTTAATTTTTAAAAGGAGTTATCGTGTTAAGTAGTAAAGTGTATTTAAAAATACTTTTTTTTATTTTAGGAATGATAGTGACAACTACAGTTGCCTACTCATATTATTTTTCAAAAAACTATCCTCTTCCTATCACCAATCGTATCTCTCTTGATGCAAAACTTCAATTTATTCGTGAACATATTGATCCAGGTAAAATAGATACGATTGTTGTTGGTTCTTCTCTTGCACTTAATAATGTACAAGGTAGCTACCTTGAAAAAAGTTCAAACAAATGTAAAAATGTTTTAAATCTTTCTGTGTGGTCTATAGGCCCTGTTCAAGTAGAGCAGCTTTTAGAATTATCAGATGCTTTTCCTAATTTAGAACGGATTATATACTCGGGACAGTTTTCTGACTTTGGGGGCATTGATAAACTTAAAAATTACGATTCTATGTTTATAAAAAAATATATTAGAAATGAATTAAACCCTGTTGCATATTCTTCTTTACTACTTAATTCGTGTAAAGATCTCTCTTTTTGTATAAAAAGACAAGAAGAATGGGAAAAAGAGCATGGCATGAATAATAAATTTGCTTATTTAAAGTTTGATCATACCGGTAGTGCTCCTCTTCATATTTATGGAAAAGATATTGTCCAACATCGTTGGAAAAATCCACATGGTGCAGTGCAAAACCCAAAGGCCTTTGATGCACTAGCTAGAATGGCAAAAAAAGCAAAAAAAGATGGATTAAAATTTTACTTTATTCAACAACCATATAGACAACCTCTCATAGATAAACATCTACATGTCAAGCACAATATGAAGACTTTTCCTGAACGTGTGAAAAGTATTATTACAAAGGAAGGGGGAAAGTTTTTTAACTTATATGAAAAATTGCATCTGAGTGATAAATATTTTGCAGATAGATCACATCTTAATGATCAAGGAAGTATTATTGGTACGGAAGAAATAGCTAAATTCATAGATCAAAATGAAGAGAAGTAAATTAATGAACTACCCCGAGGTAAGCCTCGGGGAATTTTTCTGCTTATAAGGGATACTTACTTATATACGCTCCAAAGTCTTTAAAAGAACCAGAGAAGGTGGCTTTTCCTCCCTTTTCTTCCAATTCGTATTGTATCATGACAGACATGACTTCCCAATCTTCAGGGCTTACACCAAAATCATGACCTTCTGCACCTGCTGGAGGAGTTTCAGCCAAAGATCTAAGAACCACTAAAAGGTTTTGGTATGATATATTGACTCTAAAGAAATCATTCCATTGCTGGTCATCACCTAACTCTTTATTAATCTCAGAATAAACTTCATAAATAGATTTTGATGAAGGAGATTTTGTTGACCACCATGAATCATCACTCGCAACTGTAGCCACATGGACTATATTTGTTGTAGGATCAAATTGAATACCACGTTTCTCCTCTATCCAGGCATCTCCCGCTGCATAAAGCCCAATAATATAATTTAAAACTTTTCCATTATGCTTATTTTTCAGCAATAATCCAAAATAGACTCCCCCACCCGAATTTTCTTCAAAATTGAAATAAAGAGGTTCATCAAAGTATGATTGGATCATTAGATTCCCTGTTTCGTCGGACTTCCAGGGATATGAAGACGCATCAGCCAATCTATAGGTAAAGGTACTTTGCGGACCACCATAATTAATATACTGCTCTGGTGCATTATGCAAATTGATCATTGTCCCACCAGCTAGAGAACCATTGATACACTCTAATTGCGTAATGCTTCCTCCTGCCTCGACTTTTGAAGCCTCTGTTCCAATCCCAATATTATTCACACCACTTCGTGTATCAAGCCCTGTATGTTTACTGTGGTCAGGATAATGCTCATACGTACCGCCATTCATATATGCACTAACAGGGTCTATATATCGTATATCCCAAAATGGTCTCAGTGTATTGCCGGGGTATGAAATTAAATTTTGAGTATCATCTAACACTCTGCTGTAAGCAGCAGCTTGTGTTTCATAGTGAACATAAGTAACGGCACTATTGTAACTACATTCAGACGAGATGAGTGCTGTTTTATCATTTTCATTCTCTTGGTATACTACAGTAAAAGGTCTTGGTTCATTTTCCATCCCCTCTCCTCTGTATTCCTCATATTGATGCACTATTCTCTCGTATTCTTCAGTTACTTTTTCTTCAACTTTTTCGTATTCTTCCTCTGCCTTATCAATAATATCACAACCAACTAAACTAAAGAGACTGATAAGAATCCAAAAATGAATATATTTTTTCATGATTTATACCTTGTTTATTTTTACACCATCCTATATTAATTGATATTATATAGTGCTTAATTTTTATCTTTACTTATGTCTGATTTTACAATGAGAAATTAGAAAGTTTTCATTGCTGGCTATTTATCCCACCATAGATGATGCATACTCAATTTTTTAACAAGTTTTAAAGGAAGATGATCATAGTTTTGTCCTAGTTTGTACCCTATATACTTCATACCATTACGTATAAAAAATTCTGGAATACGGTAATATGCATGATGATCAAGTAGATAATTGAATTCTGACCTGACATACTTCCCCCCTTCACCTTCAGCTTTTCCAAATTCTTTAAGTATCCAGTTTTCTCTTTTATGGAAAACTCCAATATCAAAATAACGTTTGAACTCTTCAATAACGGTATAACTGTGAGAGTGATAAACCTGAGCTTCTGAACAATATGCCAATGCGTATTCATTCAGCATAATTTTAGCTCCGGCATAACTATCTTCCCCCACGATCAAACCATCTTTAAAGTAGTTTATTTTTTCCAGAGCACTTTTTCTATATGCTGCAAAACTGTCAGAAAGAAAAGCTGTTTTAATACCATATTGTTCCTTGTCCTTCAATGTTCGGATATAAGAGGTCTCAGTGTAGTTAAAGTCTCGAAGATGTTTACCAAAGAGCGTTGTCTCCTCATAGGGTATTTGCCTTCCATAAGTTGCACCTACATTTAAATCTTCAAATGGTTCTAAGATTTTTTCAATTGCATACTTATTACAAGGTAAAGCATCTTGTGTCAGAAAAACAATAATGTCCCCTGATGCAGTTTTAGCTGCTTTAGTTCTTGTCCCCCCATGGTCAAATTCAATTTTGGGAATTGTAATGATATTGTCTGTATATTCTCTTGCAATAGTGAGCGTATCATCAGTTGAAGAGGAATCAATGATAATAA
>Ga0209633_10005750_pt1 | contig 10788 bp, 10 predicted proteins | sample Cruoilmetagenom1_FD_187290 | JGI IMG/M metagenome (GOLD analysis project Ga0209633, IMG submission 187290) | Oil polluted marine microbial communities from Coal Oil Point, Santa Barbara, California, USA - Sample 1 (SPAdes) (version 2) | ecosystem: Environmental > Aquatic > Marine > Oil seeps ... | reverse complement strand
CTTCACGGATTTGAGTGTCGCTAACGCTCACTCAAATCCTTGCGCTGGCACGGAGCGAGGGCTCCCATGTAGAGCTTTGTTTAACACCCAGCGCCAATGGCGCAGCGAAGAGCCTCGCCGCGTGATAGTTTCATCGTAGCCACAAACTAACGTTATGGCGGTTTGGGTTTTCGCTTGAGTACCTTGTCCTCCCTCCCATCAGTTCCCGGGCTCGACCCGGGATCCAGAGCGGTATCTGCTAAGCCCGTGTGTAACGCTCTGGGCCCCGGGTCAGGCCCGGGGACCGGGGTGTTGTTAAGTTCGGGTTTATGTTCCGATTCAGGATCAGGTTCGTGTTTGTGTTCAGGTTCGGACGTTTCCGCCGCTGCAGCCGCCGCTTCAAGTGCCTGCGCATAGCTCCTATGCTGCGCGTCCTTATAGATCAGTGCTGGGTCAGCCTCATAATCTGCCTCAAGCTCATCTGGCCACAATATCGCAGGCTTAAGCGCGCGCTTCTCGCGTGGCCAAGAAAATGCGGATTTGGCGAAGGGATCAGGTAGGTCTGGGAATGTTGTGTTTAACGGCTTGAAAGGGCACCAATAGGCGATGGATGGCAGGGTGATAGGCTTCCAATCGTACGATTTGGGCGCTTTGCGCGGCGTAGCCGTTGACTTAGCCTTTGCGTTCCCCGCAGATTTCTTGTCGGGCCACCCACCCACATCATATCTCGCTTGCCAGCGCTTGATGTTCGCTTCGCCCAGCAAGTTTCGTGCCCAAGCTCTGCCCGCCGCGCTGGTGATCACATGCGCCCGTATCTGCAGGTTACGGTTAAAGTTCTCACACGCGCGTATACACGTATCTAGCTTAGCGATAGAGCGCGCTACTATCAGCGTCACGCGGCTGAAGTAATCCTCATTGGTTTCCTCACCGCGCAAAAAACGCTGCACCAATGCCATAGCCGCATCGAGCCAGCCGTCAACGATCTTGCGTTTACGGCTTGTATCCATGTAGTTGACCAGCGTGTGAGCTGGTGGTTTTTCTGTTAATGTAAATTTTGTCATCCTTGGACTATGGGGGTAATCCAAACACCAAGGATACGATTGCTGTGGGGCCTTACCTACTGCGGTTTTTAGCAAGGATAGGATTTATCAATTTATGTCCAACCACCTGCTCATCTCGGTAAAGGTCGGGGTGAGCGGAGGGAGAAGAAGAGTTACGCCTTCTCAGGAAACAGTGCCAAGAGCGCCGCTTTGCTTGCAGCGCTAATACCGCGTTCCGTAATTAGGCCCGTAATGTATTTTCGCGGGGTTACGTCAAAAGCGTCGTTTCTGGATTTTTTGGGGTCGGGCATTGTGGTGACGCGGCGGATGATCCCGTCTTCGTCGCGGCCTGTAATCCAGCCAACCTCTTGCTCGCCTGAGCGCACTTCGATGGGGATTTCCTTGAGCCCGTCTTGCATGTCCCAATCGATAGAGTTTGACGGCGCGCACACATAAAACGGCACGTCATTATCAAACGCGGCGAGGGCTTTGAGATAGGTGCCGATTTTGTTGCACACATCGCCAGTAGCTGTCGTCCTATCTGTGCCAACAAAGCAAATGTCGACAAGGCCGTGCTGCATCAGATGTCCGCCGCTATTGTCGGTGATGACGGTGTAAGGGACGCCGTGCTGCTCTAGCTCCCACGCGGTCAGGCGCGCGCCTTGGCTGCGCGGGCGGGTTTCGTCGACCCACACATGCACGTTCATGCCAGCGTTAAACGCCTTGTAAATTGGCGCGATGGCTGTGCCCCAATCCACCGTCGCCACCCAGCCTGCATTACAATGAGTAAGGATATTGATGACTTTTTCGTTTCTTGGCCCATCTTTGTGTTTGGCGATTTCATCGAGTAGCGTTTTGCCATAATCGCCAATACTAGAACACATGTCCGCGTCGTCATCACAGTTCTTGGCGGACAGGGCGAACAGAATGTCAGCCTTCTCGGCGGCGGGTTTGCCGTCCATAGCTTTCATGCATTCATCAATGGCCCATTTCAAATTCACCGCCGTGGGGCGCGACGCGTTCAGGGTGTCGTAAGCGGTTTTGATGGCCGCATCGCTGTTATCATTGCGCACGCTCACTGCCATGCCATACATGGCCGTGGCGCCGATGCATGGCGCGCCGCGCACTTTCATATCGGCGATGGCGCTGCGGGCATCTTCGAGGTTCTCTATCGGAATTATTTTTAGCTCGTGAGGTAGAAACCGTTGGTCGATAATTTCAACCACGCCATCTCGTTCCCAAATGGTGCGCATGTCTTGTCCATTAACTCTCATCATCGGTCTCCAAATTCGTGTAACATTTTGGCGTCCAGCGCGGTGTGCAGATGGACTGGAAAACCAGCTCTTCGCCGCTCTCATTTATGACGCGCTGGCTTTGCCCCGGGTTTATCCGCAGATTATCACCCGCCTTCATGGACATTTGTTCTCCGTCCACTTCAACGATTCCCGCGCCGCTTTCCATGAGATACCATTCGGTGATCGTTAGGCTGTGGAGCTGGGTTGTGCCCCCCGCAGGCACGCGAAACTTTGCCAAGGAAATACCCGGCTCCTCGGGGGCGTTCATCACCTCGCGCACATAGATACGCTCATCCAGCCAAAACTCGTCAGGGCTTGGCGAACGGAAAGGTTTTGAAATTTTTGTCATGGGTTTGCTTTGCCCTAAAAATAAAAAACTAGCAAGCGCAGTTCCGCTCGCAAAAGTGTGATATAGGTGGGCTTGATAGTTGGCGCGGGATGATTACCTCTTGGGGACAGATTGCGGACACACACACTATTGGAGAACATTATGACGAAAAAAACAAAAGAGTATGTACCCGCGAAAGTATGGAAATGGAACGCCGAGAGCGGCGGAAAATTCGCGAGCATAAACCGGCCCTTCGCGGGCGCGACCCATGACAAGGACCTGCCCGTGGGCAAGCACCCGTTTCAGCTTTACTCGCTCGCCACGCCCAACGGGGTCAAGGTGACGGTGATGCTCGAAGAGCTGCTGGCGGCGGGCCACAAAGGCGCGGAGTATGATGCGTGGCTGATTAATATTTTAGAGGGCGATCAATTTGGCTCAGGCTTTGTCGGGGTTAACCCCAACTCTAAAATCCCGGCGCTGATGGACAGAAGCGGGAAACAGCCCCAAAGAATTTTTGAAAGCGGCGCCATGCTGTTATACTTGGCCGAAAAATTTGGTGCGTTTCTGCCCAAAGACCCAGCAACCCGCACAGAAACCCTGTCATGGCTATTTTGGCAAATGGGCAGCGCACCTTATCTGGGCGGCGGGTTTGGGCATTTCTACGCCTATGCGCCCGATAAGTTTGAATACCCCATCGAGCGTTTCGCCATGGAGGTCAAACGCGAGCTAGACGTGCTCGACAGGCAGCTAGCCGATAACGAATTTATCGCAGGCAGTGAGTACACCATCGCCGACATGGCCATCTGGCCCTGGTATGGCATCTTGGTTTTGGGCGGACTTTACGACGCTGCAGAGTTCCTAGACGTCAAAAGCTACAAACACGTCACAAGATGGGCAGAGACAATCGCCGCCCGCCCCGCCGTAAAACGAGGCAAAATGGTCAACAGAACATGGGGCGAAGAAAGCGAGCAAATGCATGAGCGGCATGATGCGGGGGACTTTTGAGGAGGGTGATTATAATGCAATTTTAATGATGACAGGCCTTAATAATTATGTTTTAACGCTTGTATAATAAATATGTGCAAAATATATGCACAAATCAGTGTTTAGGGTGTGCCATGTTGATTGAGTTTTCAGTTAAAAATTTCCGATCTTTTGCCAAAAAGCAAATGTTTTCTATGGTGCCTGCCGTTGGGTCAACCCGCATTCATAGTCTTGGTAATAATTTCTACCCAGAAGTTTTGAAAGCATCAGCTATTTATGGTGCAAATGGATCAGGTAAATCAAATCTTGTTGATGGTATGGGGTATTTTCAGCATGTTTTGAGACGAAGCGCTAAACTAAACTCAACAGATAAAATTACATATGACCCACATGTGTTAGATGAAAAATATTCTCAAAACCCTTCATGGTTTGAGATTGTTTTTATGGTTGAGGGCCAATTTTGGCGTTATGGTTTTAGCGTTACCGAAAATATGGTACATGAAGAGTGGTTATTTGTTAGGAATGAAAAACCACGTTCAAAGGAAATCGCATTATTCCAAAGAAGTAATGATGATGATGTTCACATTCACTCGTCTTTAAGTAAATATAATCGGCTGCTACAAGAAACGACTAATTCGAACCAATTATGGCTTTCCAAATTAGACCAAAACAATGCTGAAATTGTGAAGCCTGCATTTCGGTGGATTATGTTTAATTTACGTCCCATCGGAAACCTTGATAGTGGTTACCGTACAGTAACTGCTGAAAAGTGCTTAGATAGTTTTTCTAGAAAATCAATCGTTGAGTTTTTACAATCTGTTTCTATCGATCTTGTGGATATTCAAGTTGATGATGATAGACGTAAGTTTAATCCTGAAAACCTCAGAGAATTAATTGAAGAAAATTTGCCTGATACTGGCGTGTTTGGTATTTTTGATGATGAGCTTGTTAATTACGATATTTCCTTTATTCATCTTTCAAAGCAAAATAAAAATGTATCGATCAATATTTCCGAGGAATCCACAGGCACACAAAATTTATTTAGCTTGGCAGGGCTTCTTTTAGATGCCTTAGAGCATGGCCTTACATTCATTGTAGATGAGTTAAATCAAACATTTCACACTAAGGCTTTAGAGCAAATTATTAGCCTATTTTATAGCGACGAGGTAAATACTAACGGCGCTCAGCTTATTTTCACATCCCATGATTTGATGATTATGGATATGATGGAAAGAGACGAACTTTGGCTTGTTGACAAAGATGATAATGGCGCATCTGAACTATACAGTGTTGCTGATTTTGGCCCTATCCGTAAGGGTGGAGCACGTAGAAATGAAGCTTTCGGCAGGCGTTACCTTGCAGGGCGCTATGGCGCTTTACCTGAAATTGACCCGATTGGAATCATTAGCGCATTAAAGAAAAGTCAATCAGAACAAAAAGAAAAATTGAATTAATTATATGGCTCGCCGTAGAAGCAGACATCAACGCCAAGAGAAACCCTTGCTAATGGTACTTTGCGAGGACTGTGGTGGCGTTAAAACTTATATTGAACAACTCGCTAAAAGCATTTTGTTGAGGAGTTCTGTTGCTGTCGAGGTTCAAGGAATTGGAGAAGGGCCAAAAAAATTACTGAGCTATGCCAAAATGGCCCTAAGTGGGAGTACGCGTAAATTTCCGAATAAGGCAGATATGGTCTTCCTAGTTTTTGATAAAGATCAGCATGATGGCTTCGATCATGCTGTTGCGGGAGCAAGAGAACAAAGCCGAATTCAGGTGTTTACTAGCGTACCATGTATCGAGATATTTTTTATCTTACATTTTCGATATTGTTCGTCGCCAGCAAATAATTATTTCGATTTGTCTGAAGTGTTGAAAACGATTCCTGATCTTGAAAACTACAATAAAGGTAGCGGGTCAGTACCGGTAGCTACTATGTGCGATGTGCAAGACACCGCTATGATTAACGTAGAAAGGTTGAGGGCAGAGCGCCGAAGAAACGGTAGTGATAACCCAATGACAGATATGGACATATTCATTGATTTTTTAAAAGAAATAAAAGCGAATGGCCTCGAAACGATAATTGGAAATAATGACCAAAGATTTTTACATAACGACCCATAGATTGCGTTTAATAAAGGACATCCCATGAAAAATCTTTGGTTTGGGAAGGACGGTAAGGCTTATATTGCGCGGTATAAAAAGTAGGGGGTGAATGCGGATTTGGCGCTGCGGGTTTATAGCTCACGGCTGATTGGCGGGGTGCCGGGGCTGGTTATTTATGGCGGGGGCAATACGTCCGTAAAAACCACGATGAAAGATTTTTTGAGGCTTGAGGTGGATGTGCTCGGCGTGAAGCCAAGTGAGCTAGAAAATAGCTGGCTTTGCTAGTCGTCTGCAGGGCTATATTTTTCTGGCGGCGCTGGCACGGAGCGAGGGAATTTTTCGATTTTCTTTGACCTGCACTTTCAAATTGGTAAGATGAAGAAATGCTAACCGAATTGCAGATGCGCGAATTTAGGGAGAAGGGCTTTATTGTCCTCCCCAATTTCAAAACCACGCCCGAACTGCAAACACTCAAAGCCCGCGCTAATGAAATCGCAAGCCAGCATGATTTTGAGGCTAGCAAAGAAGTGTTTTCAACCGAGCGTCAAAAAGGCCCGCAAGCGGATAAGGTGCAAGATTATTTCCTAAGCTCTGCCAATGAAACCCGCTGTTTTTTTGAAGAGAAGGCATTTAACGCGCAAGGTGAGCTGGCCCAGCCTTTGGCGCAGTCCATCAATAAAATTGGTCACGCCATGCATGATCTTGATGATGTGTTCTCTCGGTTTTCACGCGGGGATAAACTTGCGCGGCTCGCGCAAGACGTTGGGCTCACGAGCCCGCAAATCTGGCAGTCCATGTATATCTTTAAGCAGCCCCGCATTGGCGGCGAAGTGGGCTGGCACCAAGATGCGAGTTTCTTTTACACAAGCCCGCAATCCGTCACTACGTTTTGGTTCGCTATTGATGACGCAACGCTCGAAAATGGCTGTTTGTGGGTAGAGCCGGGCGGTCAAAAAGGCCCGCTACGGCAACAATTTATCAGGGACGGGCGCACGACGAAATTAATCGATTTGGATGATACGCCTTGGCCAGGTACGAGCGCGGCAACGCCTGTCGAAGTGAGCGCGGGAACTTTGGTTTGTTTCAACGGATTTTTACCCCATTATAGTGCTCCCAATTTATCTGATAAACCGCGCCATGCCTATACACTGCATGTCACCGATGGCGCAGCAGACTACGCACCTGAAAATTGGATACAAAGAGGTAATGATTTTCCTGTAGGCGGGTTTGTATGAAACAACGGACACCTACATTAACCGCATTACGGTTCCCGGATTTACTCCGGGATCCAGAACGTATAATTTCAGTTAGCGCATGCCGCTCTGGATCCCGGGTCAAGCCCGGGACCCCATGCGGTTTTGGCGGGAGGCACTCATGACGCAGCAAGCCTATCGCGCCCGCATTTTTCATCTGCTTGATGATCCGCAAGTGGATGTTGAAAGCTATCAATATTTCAAAGACGGTCTTTTGGTTATCGAAGATGGTCATGTCAAAGCCGTAGGTCATTACCGCACGCTTGCCAAAACTTTGCGCCCCTCCACAAAAATCAACCATTATAAAAACCACCTTATCATGCCGGGTTTTATCGACACTCATATTCATTACCCGCAAGTGGATATTGTCGGCTCTTACGGGCGGCAGCTTATGGACTGGCTACAAGATTATACCTTCCCTGCAGAGCTCGCTTTCAAAGCCCCCAAAGTGTGCAAAAGCACGGCTAAGTTTTTCGTGGATGAACTTTTGCGCAACGGTACCACATCGGCGCTGGTCTTTGGCACGGTGCATGAAGGCTCTGCTGACGCGCTGTTCATGGAGGCCCAAAAACGCAAAATGCGGCTCATCGCGGGTAAAGTCCTTATGGACAGAGGCGCGCCCAAGGGTCTGCTCGACGGTAAAGACATGGGCCGCGCCGCCACCAAGCGCTTGATTAAAAAATGGCACGGCACGGATAGGCTTGGCTATGCCATTACGCCAAGGTTCGCGCCAACCTCGACGCCCGCGCAGCTCGCTATGGCGGGGGAGCTGAAGGCCCAACATCCTGATGTGTTTGTCCACACCCATATGAGCGAAAATAAAGACGAGATAAAATATGTGGCAGAGCTATTTCCAGACTCCACCGACTATTTGAACGTCTATGAAAAATACGGACTGGTCGGCGATAAAACCGTGCTGGCCCATGGGGTGCATATGAGCACATCGATGTGCAAGCGCATATCGTGCGCGGGCGCGGCGGTATCATTGTGCCCGACATCGAACATGTTTATCGGCAGCGGCCTGTTTAATCTGGCGCAATTGCGCCGTCATAATGTCCGCCATGCACTGGGCACTGATATTGGCGGCGGGACAAGTTTCTCGCTGCTGCAAACCATGAATGCGGCCTATTCGGTGTGCCAGCTTCGTGACTTATCGCTCTCGTCCATGGATGCGTTTTATATGGCGACTTTGGGCGGGGCCAAAGCTCTCGGCATGGATAAATATGTCGGTAATTTTGAGGCTGGCAAGGAAGCGGATTTTGTGGTGATGGACCTCAAAGCCACGCCGCTCATCGCGCGCCGCCTGAAAATCGCAAAGCGCATGAAAGCGCTATTGTTTGCCATTATGATTTTAGGTGATGACCGCATGATCGAGCAGACATTCGTGATGGGGCGGCGCGTGTATAAAAAGGGTCTATAAAAAGTGAACCGCATACCACTGATCATAGACTGCGATCCTGGGCAGGACGATGCTATCATGTTGATGATGGCGCTCGCGTCGCGAGACGTGCTGGACATTCTTGGCATCACGGCGGTGGCGGGGAATGTACCGCTGGCTAAAACTGCGCGCAATGCACGTATTATTTGTGAGCTAACAGGCCAGACGGATATCCCCGTCTATGCGGGCTACGCGGAGCCATTAGAGCGAGCCTTGATGAGCGCAGAGGAAGTGCACGGCGCAGAAGGTATGAACGGCGCAGAAATTTACGAACCAGATATGCCTTTGCAAAAAGGCCATGCCGTAGATTTCATTATCAAAACTTTGCGCAAGGCTGCGCGCCCCGTCACTATCGTTGTCACCGGCCCTATGACCAATATCGCGCAAGTGCTCAGCAAAGCCCCTGATTGCGCCGCCAATATCAAAGAACTGGTCGTTATGGCAGGTGCGCGCACGGAGGGCGGCAATGTCACCCCATCAGCAGAGTTCAACGTGTTCGCAGACCCGCACGCGGCGGATATCGTCTACCGCGCAGGCGTACCCATCGTCACTATAGGCTTAGATGTCACCCACAATGTAATCAGCAATCCTGCTCGCCTTAGTGCCATCAAAGCCATCAATAACAAGGTCGCCCAAACCGCGTGGTCAATCCTTGGGCCCAATAGTTTTTATGATCAGGATATTTATTTCACTGACGGCGCGCCCCTGCACGATCCGTGTACCATCGCCTATGTGCTGCGGCCCGACTTGTTTAAAACCAAGCTGTGCAATCTATCGGTCGAGACCAATTCGGAGCTAACCATGGGGCATACATCCATAGATTTCTGGCACCGCACGGGCCGCGCCCCTAACACCCATTGGGCCTATGGCGCGAATGTAGATGGTATCTATGAACTGCTTCTCGGGTGCTTGTCCTGTTACTAAGAAATAAGTCCGATTTCGCGCAGACGTTTTTGTAGCGAGTCGTTGGCAGTGATGTGCTCAACATTTTCAGGATTGTCACAAAAGTTCTCCAGCGGCCGCAGCATGGTTTCGGGCTTCGGGTGCATGAAAAACGGGATGGAGTAGCGGCTTTTTGAAAGATCGCCCGTATTGATAACGCGGTGGGTGGTCGCAGGAATTTTTCCGCCCGTAATGTGGGCGAGCATATCGCCCGCATCAACAATGATATTTTCAGGTGCTGTGTTTATGTCCAGCCATTCACCTTCGCGCGTCAGCAGTTGCAATCCTTTGCCGTTTGCGGCGATGAGTAGGGTAATGAGATTGATGTCTTCATGGGCGGCAGCGCGCTCGGCATTTGGCACCACGTCATCGCCAATGGGCGGGTAGTGCAAAAGGCGCAAAATAGAATTACCTTGCTTCGCCATTTCGGGAAGATAATCACTACCTAGGTCAATTTGGCTCGCCAGCGCATTCAACATGAGGAGGCCCATATCCTCAAGGCCTTTATAGAGCGCGCGGAACACGTCTTCAAATCCATCATAATCGGGCCAGATATTGGCGGCGAAATAATCGGCAGGTTTGCCCGGCGGCGGCGTATTTTGCCCAATATGCCAAAACTCTTTTAGGTCTGGCGTTTCGCTATCTTTGGCATGCTCTACCCCAAAGGCCGTATAGCCGCGTTTACCCCCGCCAGGGTTTTTGTATTTGGTTTTTTCAGATAATGGCTGCGCGTAAAACCCTTCCAAAATATCATAGGCTTGTTTAATGAGCGCGGGCGTGACTAAATCCTGGTCTTTCAAAACCACAAATCCAAATTCGATGAGGCTATTTGTAAGGGCTTTGGCAAAGCGTTCCTTGCTAGCGCTATCGCCATTGATGAAATCGTTCAGGCTTAGCTCGGGTAGGGATTTTGTCGGCAGTGTCATATTGAATTCCTATTTGCGCGGGGCGTGCATATGCCTATAACAGTTTGAATATTTTTAAAGAGTAATCATGACAAAAACTGCAAAAATTTCTGTGCCCAAGATCGTGGTGGTCGGCAGTGTCAACTATGACGTGACCACATATGTGGCCCGCTTCCCGCGCCCCGGCGAAACCGTGTCGGCACGTAGTTATTTGGCTGTGTGCGGCGGCAAGGGCCTTAATCAAGCCGTAGCGGCGGCGCGCATTGGCGCAGATGTCAGCATGGTGGGCTGTGTTGGCGCTGATGATTTTGGCGGCAAAGCCTTGGCGCATTTGGCGCAAAACGGTGTGAATACGGATGGCGTAACTGCGTGCGATACGGCCACAGGGTTTGCGTCTATCATGGTTGAAGATGGAGGTGAAAATGTTATCGCCGTGGCGGGCGGCGCGAATAAAGCGCTCGCGCCCACGCATGTGACTGCCGCGCGCGGCGCCATAGAAGCCGCTGACATTTTAATTGCCC
>Ga0209633_10005747_pt1 | contig 10793 bp, 11 predicted proteins | sample Cruoilmetagenom1_FD_187290 | JGI IMG/M metagenome (GOLD analysis project Ga0209633, IMG submission 187290) | Oil polluted marine microbial communities from Coal Oil Point, Santa Barbara, California, USA - Sample 1 (SPAdes) (version 2) | ecosystem: Environmental > Aquatic > Marine > Oil seeps ... | reverse complement strand
TCGATACTATTTCTAGAAGTTTGAGGTGAGATGATGCTTAATAAAATTATTCTTTCACACATTAATCAGCCATCAAATAATGGTGCTGATATTGAAATAAAAGCAATGCAAGCCGATGGGTTTGAAAATGCCAGTAGTTATCGTGGCTGGGCGTATCCACTGCGTTACTTATTGGCACTGCGTTATTTAAAAAATAAACAGGCTGTTTTAGATGAATTTCGTCAACGTAAAATATACCCCGTAGCAGATGAAGACTTTAAGCTAGCATTGCTGGTTCGTTTATCTAACAAAAAATCAAAACGTACAACTCATTCTTTCCAGCAAAAAAAGACTTCAAAAACAGCAATTAAAAAATCACCATTGCTCTCATTCTTGTTTAAATCTTGGATACTTTACCCAGTTTTAATCGGCGCTCTCGTTTTTAGTTTGTTTAACTTAAATGATTGGTATCAGCAACGCCGCATCGAAAATGTACTCGCAAACTATCTACCGTATTATAGCGATTTACTTCATCAAAAATTATTGTTGCGCCATGCCGGAAGCCCTAGCGCTTTAGCAAAAATTGATGAAAAATTAGCAAAAGCACAAGAAAAAATACTGGTTGATTTACCCAAAAAAGGTGCTATTCGCCCCTTGATGAAAACCCAATTAGAACAATTGGGTGATTCTACCGTTTCTAGCAAAGATATATTGCTGGCATCCAAAGCATTTAATATCGAGATGGATAAATACGGCATTCCTTATTATATCTCGCCTAAATCATTCACCTTGCCCTGTTCTTCATTTATAGATGCACCCGTTGAAGAATTAATGATGCTCAAACAGTTAGAAAAAATGATGAGTGATAACAAGCCAGAACTGTGTCGCACGTCGATGATGACGGTTTATAAAGTACATGAGCGTAAGCAACTTTATTATTCTGCTGATTCCCTAGCGAATAATCAGTTGGCAAACCAAAAAGAAAAAATTGAGTTGCCACTATTCTTATCTACCCGTATCGACAAAGTGCCTGCAGTGGATAGTGCGTTGGGTTTAACCTATAAAGAAACGGGCATTGGCTCGTTGATTTTGCTTGATCGAATCAAACGTTTTACGACCGAATCAGTCTTGCCTGCTCTGACGTTCCAAGGGCGTAATTATGTCATACCGTATTGGATGCAAGGCTATTACGAGATTGAAGAATCGGTCACGAAGAGTTACAAAAAAGATTTAACAAATATTTATCCTGATAAAAAAGAACTGCGCGAAGTTAAAAATGCGGTTAAGCAACTCTTAAAAAATAAAAACCGTTTAAATAATTCCAAAATGCAACAAACGCTACAGCGCAATAATAGTGGCAGTGATAAGAGCGTGTTTGGCAGCGGCTTGGATGCTATCAGCGTTTTATTGGGGCAAAACAAAGATCAAGCTAACAAGAAAAAAATGGGGGAAGTGACGATTCCATCGCTTGATAAATTAGATGATGTTTTGCTTCCCAGCATTGAATACCACGAGGCGTACCATCAAATTGTTAAGACTGATTGGAAAGTGCCTTCTTGGCAAAAAGAGTTGTTTAAAGAACTGGATGAAAACGCCATAGGGCACAGTATGGAAGAGCTTGGCGCATACTTATCGCAACTCGCCAATACCGATGAAGGGCATAATATATGGCTGAGCAAATTGCTGATTTTCTCCCTAAATCCGATGACCCAAGGACAGGCAGAATACCATGCATCAGGCATAATATTGACCTCGTTAAAATCACTTTATAAAGGCGAAAAGATAGAGCCACGCTTTGAAGCAAGCGTAGAAGAAAAAACTGAAATTTTTAAAACACTTAGCACAATGCAAAGCAGGGAAATAAGATTTTTAGCAAAACAAGCCTACGAAACATTATTTGAACGAGCCGATCCCGAACTAAAAACTTATTAGCAATAAAGCTGTCTATTTAAATTACCGCTATTGATAAATTTAAATGAGCCAGAAAAACTTTCCCACTAAAACTAGAAGAAGGATATACCTACGCCCTGTATTTATCCTGCTTTTGGTCACTATTTTTTTATGGCTAGCTTTCTTATTCAAAGTTTTTTTTGTTAGCAAAACCAAAGAGACTGCTGATTCTTCAACACCTACTTTTCAGTTAAGCAGTAACGTCACTGCCGCCAAAACACCATCCAAACAAACTAAAAGTCGTAACAAGAACACAATAAATACACCTGAAAATCGGGAAGAAGCAGCACTAAGAGAATCGTTTGAAAATACAAACCCCAAAAGTGACAATAAAATAATGAGGGGAGAAATAGAACCCGTTGAGGATATATCGGGCAATTTACTTAACGCATTAGATGCCGAAATGGATAGTTTAAATAAAGATTATAAACGGGCATTAAAAGAGACAAAGTGACTAATTAACGCTGACAAGTCCCACAATAAAACGTCGAACGTTGCCCCTGCGTAATCTTCTTAATCGTTGAACCACACACTAAACAATCGTCATCCATTCGACCATACACATTTAGCTGTTGCTGAAAGTAACCCGGTTTTCCTTCTGCTTGCACAAAGTCTTTTAAAGTTGTTCCGCCTTGTTCTATGGCGTCTGCTAATACTTCTTTTATCATTAGAACTAATGTTTCATAGCGTTTTTTGGAGACTTTTCCTGCCGATCGTTTAGGTGAAATCCCAGATTTAAATAACGATTCGCAAGCGTAAATATTGCCAACACCAACGACCATATGTCCGTTCATTATAAATTGCTTAATACTGACGGTGCGCCCACGTGATTGCTTAAAAAGGTAGTCTGCATTAAACGCATCGCTTAATGGTTCTGGTCCTAGTGAGCGAATCAGTTTGTGTTGCAATGGATCATCCACCGTCCACAACAACGCACCAAAACGACGGGGGTCACGCAAGCGAATTGCTTTATTGTTAGCAAATACAATATCGACATGATCATGTTTTTCATGCGCTGAATCCGCATCGACCACCCGCAAACTGCCCGACATACCAAGGTGTAATAAAGCGGTTCCTTGATCGGTTTCTAGCAACAAATATTTACCACGACGTTTTACAGAACGTATTTTTTGACCTTGCATATCATGCAGGGATAAGGGGATGGGCCAACGTAATTTTGGTTGTCGAATAATCAACTTTGTCACGCGTTGATCTTGAATATAAGGCTTGATGCCTTTACGCGTTGTTTCTACTTCAGGAAGTTCTGGCATTAGAAAACCATTTTTTATAAATTAACATCCAAAATGCCCAAGCCAATAAACCAAATAGCCATTGCTTACCCACTAAATAAGACAAGAGTTGAGGCAAAACTACCCTCGCATTAGGATCATTTTTAATATCAGCCATGATATAGAACATAAAATAAATCCAGCCATATGCAGCGACAATACCCATTACAAATGCACACCAAACAAAGAGTGAACGTTTCCATGAGACCTGATGGTTTTTATTTTTTCTATTAATGTTTAGTCGTTGAATTAAATAATCAGCAAGAGGTAAGCTAATTGTAAAAGCAAAAAGCAATGTACCTGACAAGACAAAAGTAAAACTATGCAATGAACCCAAACTAACAAAAGAAATATCGGGTCTAAATAAATAATCAACTGCCGCTAATGATAGCTCTCTAAAAAACCCAAACTTGAACTCCAACGAGAACGCAGCTACAAATACAACAATATAGATCAACAGATATATGAATAGCCTCAAACAAAACCTGCTTCAATTTCTACTAGCAAATCTGCACGGCACACATCACCTTGCAAATATAAAATAGTGGGTGACTGTTGGCTTGTAGAAAACCGTTTTTCCAAAAGTTGCTTTACCAACGGTAGCAACGAAGCATCGCGTAAATAAACTTTCAAATGCGACACTTGTTCAAGTTGTTGGATAGATAAATCTAGCGTTTCAAAACCATGTTGAATCAGTGCTTCTACATTCTTCAGCGTTTCTTTTAATTGCTGTGTAACATCGCCCAAGTGTTGGCTTTTAGAGCCAACAATACTGGTCGTTCCCGATATATAAAGATGATCGGATTGTTTATTCCAGCGTTTATAGGTAGCGCGAGAAAAAGCAGGGCTGACTTCTCCATATTCTTTTGGATATAAAAAAGCGGAGGTTTGTCGTGGATTTTCTAGCTGCATGCCTGCGTCATGCGATGCGATGAAATAAACCTGTAATTCACCATTGCTCGTGCCAATCGCGGTAGCGGCAGGTGGCGAATAGGGAAAATTATCAAATTGATCGAGTGCATTTTGCCGACCTAAACAAAATTCTCGGTAACGTTCTAGCCCACTAGAATCATCATTGATCGCTGAAAAATAATTCCAAATGCGTAATAACTTAGAATGCTTAGAATGCTGATTGAGCGCACTTAAAATTTGTTGATAAGCTGATTCGCTTGCCGCTATTAAACTATCAAAATCGGCTTCATTTAGCTGAATAAATCCAAATAATATCTCGCTGTTCCACGATAAAAGTAGATCACCTTGCGTTTTTGTTTTAACCGGTTCGGCGCTTTTCCATACTTCTAGCAATGATGAATCATCTAAATTATTCAAAGCAGTGGAAAAAATCGGTTTTATTTTGCTTAATGATTCTGTTTTTGATGAGAAATCAATCACCGCCAACACATGATCATCTTGATCAAAGTGCTTATTCAAGCCATCAGTAGCACCTTGCGGTGAAACATTTTCTTGAAATTCAATGGAAAACGGGGATTGGCTCATGAATATATTAGATATAGATCTTAGTACAACGTGTTAGACAAAATTTGAGATTACGGCGTATTTATACCACGACTTAATCTTGCTTGCTCTTTTCTTCTTTAGTTTCGGTTTTAGTATTAGGCTTTTTAAAGCCATCAACCCCCTCTAAAAGCAAAGAAGAAACCGTTTCTGCAATAAGATAAATCTTATCATCTTTTAATACATAGCGATTTTGTGAAACTGGGTTTATTTTGCCCAGTATTAATTTTACGCCATTAAAACTAATACTAAGGTTTTCTTTATCCAGCCCATAGTTCGCTAAATCTTTTCCAGCGACATCGTAACTGCTCGTTACGGGGTCTGTCAGCAAGGTAAACAACAAACGTACTTTATCTTTATCTGCTGGTGCTTGGATAGGCTGGCTGATCACCCATTGCTTTGAGCCTGATTGATCTACATTTTGTCTTTTATTTTCAATATGCAATTCATCCTGATCTTTGATCTTGATAACAACTTTTGTAACATCGTCGCCCATTGATTGATCAAATAAGGTTTCTGTCGCCACCCCAGTTTTTCGCTGCTGTGTTAATACGAACCACAATAGCCCGCCCACAATCACAAATAGAAACAGGTTGATAAATAGGCGTTTTTTATTGGCTGTCATCTTATTTATCAGTTTTTTTGCTCTTTTCACTTAGTGGCTTTTGAATACCCTTTGTAAAAAACATCACATCTTTTGTAGGAGGCGAACTCAAAGTAAAGGATAACTCTGGCACGACTCTACCGCTGTCATCATAAACATAAACCTTGTTACCGACTTTAGTATACACACAGTTTTTCATTGTGTGCGCATCGGTTGGGCTTAGGTATTTATACTGACAAGAACCATCGTTATTAAACACATATTCCATTCTAAATCGACTTGGTAGAAAGTCTTTGCTATCTTTTGGGCGGAAAACCATTTGCTCTGCCGTTTGTTCTTCGTAAGCATTGACCCAGTGCTGATAAAAATGCGGTGCTTCTGTTTTTGGCGTGTCATCGCCTTCACTTAAGCCAGCACAGGCTGATAACAACAGCGTACTTAAACCCATTAAAAAAAGTGCTATTTTTTGTGTTTTATTTTTCATCTTTATTCCCCTGTGAACACTTATCTTTTACGCCGTAAATACCAACGTACTAAACCCACTACCAGTAACCCGACTGGTAGCACTAATAAAAAGAAAATTGCCGAACCGTACAAACCCCACAATGGCATTTGCAGTTTTGTATCCCTAACAATCGCAGGTTTGATCGACAATAAATCATCATCAACACTTAGCCAATTAAAAATATTGCTGGCAAGTTCTAGGTTGCTGCCCTGCCCGATAAAATTATTTTGCATAAAATCGCTATCACCAATCACGACGATACGCTGTTGTTTATCCCGAATAGTAGAATGTCGTGATCCCTCTATCATTTCTACGGGATCAATTGCTTCACTATCGCCATTATTCGCTAAGTCTCGCGTCAACACCATTCCCATTGTTAATGGACCAGGCTTGTCGTCCTCATCATCAAACTTTACATTGCCTTGTATTTCGCCTGATTCCAACCAACTAGTCGGCAACGTGCTCAAAAAAGGTTGGTATCGCCAGCGAATTTTAGATTCATTATCTTTCTGTTCAAGCGGATCTTGTAATATTGCCGTAGCAAATGGAAACAGTGTATGTGCACTTAAATCTTTGGTTATTTCGATGTCGCCATAATCAATCACCGCAATCGCCGCCGGATGCTTAATACCCAACATTGCTTGTAAATCTGGGTTTGCATCAAGCAACGTGCCTTCGTGTATTTCCAAGCCTAATTGCTGTTCTATATCATCCAAACCCTTTAACGAACCAGGGTCGTGTAACCACAATAAGTTACCGCCTTTTTTGATGTATTCTTTGATTATTTTAACTTCGCCCTCAAGGTAATCTTTGAGCGGCGAAGCAATCACTAACAACGTGGCTTGCTCTGGAATATTCTGTGTGCGAATCAAATTATGCGGTTGAAAGCTCATGCCTTTTCCTTCCAGCACCATCGCCAAATCTGCCATACCACTGGATTTACTATCCAACGGCGAGTGCTCATCATGCCCTTCTAAAAACACCGCTAAACGTGGTTTGTCGCGTGATAATCGCTGTAGTAAATTGACGATATTCTGTTCGTCTACCGAATTAGTTTTTTCACTTTTATCGCCCAACTTAAGCAATAATTGACCGCTGTACTGAATGCCGTCTGCTTTCGCACGCTCTGGATCAAGATCGGGGTTTATAAAATCTAATGCAATATCCGATTTATACTGCTTGTATTTATCCACCAACTTTTTTAGCGCCACGTGCATTTTTGCATCGTCTGGCACATAAGCAACCAACGTCAATGGCTTATCTAAACGGGATAATAATTGCTGGGTGGATTCGCTCAACGAATTACGTTTGCCCGCGGTAACATCAATAGTTTTGTTATAGGTTTTACCTAGCCATGCCAGCAAACCAACAATGATCAAAAACAGTATATAAAACAGTACATTTTGTAATCGAATATACAGGTGAGAACGTTTGGTCATTTTCATTTTATCGTCCTCCCCCTATCCGTTGAGCCGATCGTTATCGAGTTTACGAATTGCTAAAATTAGAAAACCGACGATAAATAGAATGTAATAAACCAAGTCGCTGGTATCCACAACGCCTTCTATAAATGGCAAGAAGTGGCTAAAGTGCGAGAGATACACAAACAACTCACTGCTATTGCTTTGCGAACTGCCCGATAGATAAAGCACCACCAAAAATAACAATAATCCAAAGGTGCTTACGGCGGCAATAATCGGCTGGCTACTGAGTGATGATAAAAACAAACCTGCCGCAGCAAATGAACTAAGCAATAAAAACAAACCAAATGCGGAGGATGCAATTTTTCCCCAATCCAGCTCTGTGCCGAGTGTTAATGAAATTGGCATCAAGCTCACCAGTGCCACTACCAACACGATAAATAGCAATAAACCAAAGAATTTCCCCAGCACAATTTGCGTAGACGTTAACGGCGATGATATTAATAAAGTTAAGGTTTTATTCATGCGCTCTTCAGCAAATAAACGCATCGTTAAAATGGGCATCACTGCCAACATGAAAATACCCGTCCACAAATACAAAGGCGACACAATCAAATCAGTTACACCGGGTGGGTTTTCCATGGTTGCGGTTTGCGGTTGCACCACTTGCACAAACTCATCTATAAACATGAGGAACATCAGCGCCAAAATAAACATCAAAATAGCTAAAACACTCCATGCGAGTGGCGAATTGAATAAGCGTTTAAATTCACTAGAAGCAATTGCAATTATTTTACTCATACATTGCTTGCCTCTTCTTTATTACTAACGGCTGCTACTTGTTGCTGAGAACCTATGTTCTTTTCTCCATGAATCAAATTCATGAAAATTTGTTCCAACGTTTCTGATTTCGGGGTTAATTCATTCAACTGCCAGCCATGTTCGTTAGCGAGATTAGCGACTGCAGGAGCATTTAATTTATTTGAAAACTTTATTTCAAAACGTTGGCTAGATTGCACCGACTCTAGTTTTTTAATGCTAGCAATCCCTGCTAATTTTTGTAAGGTTCCAATCACTACCTTTTGAGCAACATCCGTTTCAAAACCTGCAATTAAAACCGGAGCAATTTGGCGTTGTGCCAGTTTTTCAAAGGTGTCGGAAAACACCGTTTCGCCCTGATTAATTATTTGCACCCGATCACACACTGCTTGTACTTCCGGCAAAATGTGAGTCGATAAAATAACGCTATGATCATTACCTAATTCGCGAATCAAATCGCGTATTTCATTTATCTGGATGGGATCAAGCCCGACTGTAGGCTCATCTAGAATGACTACTTCTGGCTTATGCAAAATAGCTTGCGCAATCCCCACCCGTTGTTGAAAACCTTTCGACAAATTACCAATCAACTTGTTGGCAACTTCCTCCAAAGAACAACGTTGCAACGCCGTTTGAATCGCCTGTCTTCTGATCTGTTTAGGGATATCACGCAATGCCGCACAATAGCTTAAATATTCTAATGCAGTCATATCACGATAAACCGGCGGTTGCTCTGGTAAATAACCAATCGACGCTTTTGCTTGTTGCGGATTATCTAAAAGATCAATGCCATTGATTTTAATCTCGCCAGAAGTTGGCGAAATATTGCCGGTTAACATCTGCATCGTAGTTGATTTACCCGCACCGTTTGGCCCAAGCAATCCCAGCACTTCGCCTTTGCGAAGCACTAAATCGACATTGATCACCGCATGATGATTACCGTAAACACGGTTAAGCCCCGTTGCTCGAACGAGTTCTTTGCTGCTCTTAGTTGATGACATTCTGTGTTGAATTCCCCAATTCTTCACGACATTAGATATGCTTTATTTTTAGTTACAAAGCCTAGTATAGCAAAGGTCTCTTTAGAATCACATCCATCCTATTATACTCTTTAGCATTGTCTTGTGCGAGCAACTATCATCTTAATCAAGCCACGCCGCTCCTCTAACGCCACTGGAATCACCATGCTTTGGTGGCACTAATCGAGTACTAATGTAATCAGAAAAAATGTACTTTCTCCACAGCTTTGGGACATTTGTATACAAGCGACTGATATTCGACATGCCGCCGCCTAGCACAATCACATCGGGATCGAGAATATTAATTATATGGCTCAAGCCTCGCGCCATTCGATCTTCATACAGCTGTAAAGTGTTCTCACAATTGACATCCCCCTGTTGTGCTTTCTTTACAATTTGTTCAGCTGTAAATGCTTGCGATTCATTTAGTTCAGTCTTGAGATTATAATTTCGAGCAAAGCCCGCACCCGAAAGCCATGTTTCTATACAGCCCTTTTTACCGCAATAACAATCCTGTCCCGGTAGTTCGTCATCTTTCACCCACGGCAATGGATTATGACCCCATTCTCCCGCAATCGCATTTGCGCCCGTCAAAACCTTGCCATTGATTACAATTCCAGCACCCGTGCCCGTGCCGATAATGACACCAAATACTACGTTTGCACCTTTGCCTGCGCCATCGGTTGCCTCTGAAAGCGCAAAACAATTCGCATCATTGGCGATAGCAATGTGTCGGTTTAAGGCATTTTCTAAATCACTCTTAAAGGGTTGACCATTAAGACATACTGAATTGGAATTTCTTAGCAAGCCACTATTCGGTGAACCTTGAGGCGAGAGAGAACCGGGTGTGCAAATACCGACTGTGCCGGATTGTTTTAATTTTGTTTCTGCATCAACTACTAACTGAGTAATGCATTTAATAATGGCTTGATAATCATCATCAGGCGTTGCCGTTCGATGACGAAGCAAAGTTTTACCACTCTCATCAAGTGCGATAATTTCTATTTTTGTTCCGCCGAGATCAATACCTAGTTTCATAGCTATTTCCTTTTGGAATCTCTGATTAAGTCCGGTTAGATTTAGGCTGAGATAGAATTGTCCTGATTTGTTCCGAAGGGAGCCGTAATAGTTATTCTAATTGCGGCGATCTTCGGGGGAAATCTGGGCAATTCTAGCCAGCATAAAATAATTGGGCTTGATCAGAGCTTCCTTTTGTATATCTTAACACCAACAATAAAAAAAAACGACTAAGGAATAGCAACGTCCAGTGGAGGGAGTTAATAGACATATTAAAAATATGAAAGAAAAAAATCTTCATTCGCCACTAACTCGTATAAAAGTCTCATGTTAATATTGAGCAATGATTGACCAAAATATATCTGGCACAAACGAGTGCAAAAACCAAACTTCATTACACAGTATTTTCATGCTTCCCGTGCGTGTTTATTATGAAGATACTGATGCTGGCGGCGTTGTCTATCACTCTAATTATATTAACTATTTTGAACGTGCACGCACCGAATGGTTACGTCAACTCGGTTATGAATTAGATGAATTAGCACAAGATGAGCAACTGATTTTTGTGGTGCGGGCGTTAAGTTGTGACTATTTATTACCGGCAAAATTTAATGACGAACTTTTTGTCTCTGCTGAAATCATAGAAATGGGTAGAACCAGTATTCAATTTGAACA